>Ga0208085_1000186_pt1 | contig 24359 bp, 30 predicted proteins | sample LakMenEpi21Jun10_FD_150721 | JGI IMG/M metagenome (GOLD analysis project Ga0208085, IMG submission 150721) | Freshwater microbial communities from Lake Mendota, WI - 21JUN2010 deep hole epilimnion (SPAdes) | ecosystem: Environmental > Aquatic > Freshwater > Lentic | place: Lake Mendota, Madison...
TGAAGGTTTTCCACTACTTCAAGTGGAGCTCCCGTTCTAATAGCATAGTCAATAAGCTCATCTTTGGTGGCTGGCCACGGTGCATCACTTAAATAGGATGCTAATTCTAATGTCCAATACATCTTCTATCGATTTAATTTTATGCAAAAATAATTTTTCTGCTGAAATAGTCAAGTAAAAAGTGATTTATTTTACCAAAAAGTATTTTTTTTACTTTTTAAAAGTTAAGAACGTGGTTAAAATAGTGGTCAGTGTTCAGTTTTTAGTGTTCAGTTTAAACTGATGACTAAAAACTGCCAACTGATTACTCTTTCCTCGGAATCCATTTTACTTCATCCGCTTGAAGGTCAAATGACAACTTTCGTGCCAAGACAAAAAGGTAGTCAGAAAGGCGGTTTAAGTATTTTAAAACCTGCTCATCTGTTGGTTCTAATTCGTGAAGGTGCACGGATAAACGTTCGGCTCTTCGGCAAACACATCTTGCAATATGACAATATGACACTGTTGTATGTCCGCCGGGTAAAACAAAATGCGTCATTGGGGGTAATGAATCGTTCATCGAATCGATTTCATTTTCCAATAATTGAATGTCTTCTTCGGAAATTCGATTGATATTTAACCGTGGTTGACCATTTTTTAAAATCTCTTTTTCGGGCGGTGTGGCTAAAATGGCTCCAACCGTAAAAAGGCGGTCTTGCACTTCAATTAAAATGTTTTTATATAATTGATTGATGTTTTGGTCGCGAATTAAGCCGATGTGTGAATTTAATTCGTCTACTGTTCCATAACTTTCAATACGAATGTGATGTTTGGGAACTCTAGTTCCGCCAAAAAGTGCGGTGGTTCCGCTATCGCCGGTTTTGGTGTATATTTTCATTTTTGAGGTGCTAAGGTTCTGAGGTGCTAAGGTACTAAGTTTTTTTAATTGGGTTGAATTAAATCGTAGTTTTAAGATGATACGGATAACCTCAGTACCTTAGTACCTTAGCTTCTTATTACCTTCAAAAAACTTTCTACAAATCTTTCTCTTGACCCATGAGCCAAATCAAAATATAAATCGGGTTCAATGAGTTCAACTTCCATCAAATGGAGTTTATTTTTGATGACTATACCGTCAACGCGAGCATATAAAAGTTTTTCGGGAATTTTTGATAGAACTAATTCGGCTTGAAGTATTAAATCATCATTGGGTTCAATCAAAGTATATTTTCCTCCGTATTGAATTTGAACTCTGAAATCTGTCGAAACCGGTTTTTTGTTGACTGCATGTGAAAAATTTCCGTTAAAGAAAATCAGCGATGTTTCGCCCAATTCTTTTATTTCAGGACGAAATTCTTGCAAAAGAAAATCTTTGGTTTCAAAATGTTCTTTGAATTCTGTTTGGATGGATTCAATTTCACTTCTATTAATTAATTTTGTCAAATAGCTCCCGGCCGAAAACGCTGGTTTGATGACAATTTTCTCCCAATTCCAAGGAATTAAATGGTGTAAATTTGAAGTTGAATTTTTTTCTAAAAAGATTGTCGGAAGTATCGAAATTCCGTCTTTTTCTAATTCTTTTAAATAAAATTTATGTTTGTTTTTTTGGATGATTGAAATCGGATTAAAGGTTTTAATTCCTAACGATTCGATTTTATACAACCATTGGTTAAACGCAATTTCTTTTTGATAATAATCCCACGTATTTCTAAAAATAAGGTAATCAAATTCAGTCCAATCAACCGATTCATCATCCCAAATAATTGCTTTTGCAGTAATATTTCCTTTTGCAAAAAGTGGAATTAATTTTTGATCCGATTCTAAAAGTTCAGGTAATCGGGCACAAGTGAGTATTCCAACATTCATTCGGTTAATGTTTCTTTTTTGAATAATAGCTAGTCTTGAAATTACGATTTCGTCGATTTTCTCTGTGTTTATTTGCCATTCGAGTAATAATAGCAACGGCTATAAATAAAACTACAAGAATAATAATAAGTGTTTTCATAAAATAAACTTAATACACAAAGGTACAAATTGTTTATTTTACTCGCTCGTCTTTTTCGATAATTCCGTCACGCAAACGAATAATTCGGTGTGCATAAGCCGCAATTTCTTCTTCGTGCGTAACCAAAATTACAGTATTTCCGTTGTTATGAATTTCATTAAAAAGTCCCATAATTTCTTCGGAAGTTTTTGAATCTAAATTTCCGGTGGGTTCATCGGCCAAAATAATTGAAGGTTTGTTCACTAAAGCTCTAGCAATAGCAACACGCTGACGTTGACCACCGGAAAGTTCATTGGGTTTATGGTCCATACGGTCGGCTAAATTCACTTGCTTCAATACTTCATTTGCTCTTTCGTTGCGTTCCGTTTTTGAATATCCGGCGTAAACCATCGGTAAAGCTACATTGTCCAAAGCCGTTGTTCTTGGCATCAAATTGAAGGTTTGGAATACGAATCCGATTTCTTTGTTTCTGATTTCAGCTAACTCGTCATCGTGCATTTTGCTGACATCTTTTCCGTTTAGAATATACGAACCTGAAGTAGGGGTGTCTAAACATCCTAAAAGATTCATTAACGTTGATTTCCCTGATCCGGATGGTCCCATCAAAGCAACATATTCACCTTTATTAATTTCTAAATCGATGCCTTTTAGAACATAAATCGTTTCACTTCCTAAAATAAAATCTCGTTTTAGATTGGTTATTTTGATTAATGGATTTGCCATTGGTTTTCGGATTTTTGATTAACGATTGCAAATTTTTTGATTTACAATACTCGGATTATAAGTAGTAAAAATACATTAAATGTTACACTATTTTTTAAAATCAAACGCGAATAACAAAATGTTCTTTCTCCTGTTCTTTTCGAAAAAAAACAAACCCCCATTGAAAAGTGTCAATCGTAACGGTCACTTTCGGATTATTTTTAATTATTTCCCAAGCTTCTTCCATGTCTTTTGACCAATGAATGTCATCAAAAATCCAAACAGATTCGTTAGAAATGATTGGTAATAAAAGTTCAAAGTAGTCTAAGGTTGCTTTTTTAGAATGATTTCCGTCAAAGTAAATTAGTTGTGGGTTGCGAGTTGCGGGTTGAAGTTTTTTTAGATAGTCTTCAAATTTTGTGTTTATAAATTCAATGTTGTTTAGATTTTGTAATTGACATTGATTTTTTGCAATTGAAATTGTTTGTAAACATCCTTCCAACGTAATTATTTTCGAATTTTTACTTCCTAATGAAAGAGCAATTGTAGCCAATCCCAACGAAGTTCCAATTTCTAATACACTTTCCGGATGAAAATAGTTTGTAATTCTAAATAACAATTCAGCTCTTGTGGGAGAAATTCCGGCATTTTTTGCAATTGCTGAAATTTTTCGTTGATTGGATTTAAAAACTCTTGAACCGGCTCCAAAATCGGTTACTTCAATTGTATTTTCGTTTGCTAAAAGGGATTTTCGGTATTCTTTTAAAATGGAATATTCAGGATATTTTTTTTTATCATAAAAACATTTTGTCACCAAATCGAACACAAATGGCGAATGAACTCCGTGTTGGTTTTTGGATTTTAGTAAAAATTTAAAATATGATTTTATGATATGAAACATTTCAATTTTTTTCTAAACCATCAAGATATTAAGGGAATTAAGAAACCTTAATTTAACTTAATATCTTGATGGTTTAAATAGTTATTCAATTTTCGAAGAAAGTTCAAACCATCGCTCTTCCTTTTCTTCCAATTTCTTTATAATCTCTTGCAACTCATTCGCTTTTTTCTCAATAGCATCATCAGTTACTTTCCCATCGGCAAACAATTGTTCGATTTGCTTTTTCTCAAATTCCAACTCTTTGATTTCCCGTTCAATTTTTTGAAATTCTTTTTGTTCGTTAAATGATAAATTTCCTGTCGAATTATTTTGTTTCCAAGCTTTTTTGTCAGCTTTGTTTTCTTCTTTTAAAGCCACATCAGCACTGTCTTCATAGGCTCTAAAATCGGAATAATTACCCGGAAAATCTTCAATTTCACCTTCACCTCGAAACACAAATAAGTGATCGACAATTTTATCCATAAAGTAGCGATCGTGGGAAACCACTATCAAACAACCCGGAAAATCTAATAGAAAACTTTCTAAAACATTTAATGTGACAATGTCTAAATCGTTGGTAGGTTCATCCAAAATCAGAAAGTTCGGATTCTGAATTAAAACCGTACACAAATACAAACGTTTCAATTCGCCACCACTCAATTTTTCTACAAAATCATATTGTTTTTTTGCATCAAAAAGGAATCGTTCCAGCAATTGCGAAGCCGAAATAATTTTACCTTTCGTTAGCGGAATGTATTCGCCATACTCTTTAATAATATCGATAACCTTCTGACCCGGTTTTGGGTTGATGCCGCTTTGCGTATAATAACCCACCTTAATTGTTTCGCCAATCACCACTTTTCCGGCATCGGGCAACATCGTTTTGGTCAAAATATTTAAAAAAGTCGATTTTCCTGTTCCGTTTTTTCCGATAATTCCAATGCGTTCGCCACGCTGAAAATCATACGAAAAATTGTCAAGAATCACTCTGTCTTTGAATTTTTTATACAGTTTATGAAGCTCAATAATCTTGCTTCCCATTCGTTCCATGTTGATTTCCAACTCCACCACATTTTCTTTTCGGCGACTTTCGGCTTTTTCTTTAATCACATAAAAATCATCCTGACGAGATTTCGATTTGGTTGTACGTGCTTTCGGTTGGCGACGCATCCATGCCAATTCTTTCACAAAAAGATTCTGAGCTTTGTCGATACTGGCGTTTTCAGAAGCAATTCGTTCTTCTTTTTTCTCCAAATAATACGAATAGTTTCCTTTGTATTGGTATAGTTTGCCGTTATCGAGTTCGACAATTTCATTACACACACGTTCCAAAAAGAAACGGTCGTGCGTCACCATAAACAACGTAATATTTTCTTTGGCAAAATAACTTTCCAACCATTCTATCATCTCCAAATCCAAATGGTTGGTAGGCTCATCCAAAATCAATAAATCCGGACGATTAATCAAAATAATTGCTAACGAAAGTCGCTTTTTTTGTCCACCCGAAAGACTTTTGACTTTCAATTTAAAATCCTCCAATTTCAATTTGAACAAAATCTGTTTGAATTGCGTTTCAAAGTCCCACGCATTGTGTTGATCCATCAAATCAAACGCTTTTTGATAAGCTTCTTCATTTTCCGGATTTTCTAATGCTTTTTCATACTGCTCAATTACTTTCAGCGTTTCGTTATCACTGGCGAAAATGCTTTCCTCAATTGTCAATTCATCTTGCAATTCATTTTTTTGCGACAAAAAAGCCATTCGGATATTTTTACGAACCACTACTTGTCCTGTATCCGGTTCATCAAAACCATTGATGATGTTCATAATGGTCGTTTTTCCCGAACCGTTTTTAGCGATGAAAGCAATTTTTTGGTCTTTGTTGATACCAAAGGAAATGTTTTCAAATAATACGCGTTCGCCATAGGCTTTGGATATATTTTCTACTGAGAGGTAATTCATTTAATTTGTCAATGAGGCAATTTGCCAATTAATCAATGGTTTTAAAAGTGCAAAAGTAATGCTTTATTTTTTCTGAAACGAATTGTTGAAACATTTGACTTTGCTAGAAATGCAAAGAAAAAATCACTATTTTTACTTTTTTAAAAGATACTGTCATGAGTAAAAAGAACCCAAGCCACGAAAACAAACAAATCAACAAAGTTGAAGAGCCAACAACTGACTATAATGTAGAAAAAAATGCTGTTCAAGAGGAAGAATTGCATCCGGTTTTGGTGAAACTTTTGGAAAAATCAATTCAAGAAGCTAATGAAGGAAAATTAATTCCACACGAAGAAGCGATGAGAAGAATAAAGGAAAGATATCCTTTTTTGAAATGAGTTATCACCTCGACTGGACTTTTTCTGCACTAAATTCATACTATGAAGAAATCGAATTCATTTACTTAAAATGGAATCAAAATGAAGTTTTGAATTTTGAGAAATTAGTAGAAAAGGAATTAGAAAGACTTTCTAAAAATCCAACTTTAGGAAAAATAAATTTTAAAAACAATTATTCAATTGCAATTTCTAAACAAACAACTCTGATTTATCGAATAAATGATAAAGTTAAATCAATTGAACTTCTTTTATTTTGGAACAATTTAAAAAATCCGGAAGATTTAAATAAGTTGCTGTAAATTTGCCCTATGCAACTATCCGTCATTATTCTCAATTACAACGTACGCTATTTTCTTGAGCAATGTGTGCTCAGTGTTCTAGACGCTTTACAACACATTGATGGCGAAATAATTGTTGTTGATAATCATTCGTCTGATGATAGTTGTCAAATGATGAAAGCCCGTTTCCCTAGCATTAGACTAATTGAGAACAAAGAAAACACCGGTTTCCCAAAAGGAAATAACATTGGAGTTGCCGAAGCGAAAGGCGAATATATTTGCATCCTCAATCCCGACACCGTTGTCGCAGAAGATACTTTTACAAAAATTTTGGGTCATCTACGGCAAACTCCCCCCTCGGGGGCTGGGGGGCTTGGTTGCAAACTAATCGACGGCACAGGAAATTTTCTTCCTGAAAGTAAGCGTGGTATTCCAACTCCATGGGTGGCATTTACAAAAATATTCGGCTTGTATAAAATTTTTCCAAAAGTTTCACTCTTCAATCAGTATTATGCTCAGCATTTATCTGAAAATGAATCGGGTGTAGTTGATATATTGGTAGGTGCTTTTATGGTGATGCCGCGTGAATTATATTTGGAGCATGGTGGGTTTGACGAAAACTGTTTTATGTATTCAGATGATATTGATTTGAGTTATCGATTGCTGCTATCGGGCAAGTCTAATTTTTATTTTAGTGAAACTTCAGTCATTCATTACAAGGGCGAAAGTACCTTGAAAGATGGCACTTATAGGAAGCGATTTCAAGAAGCAATGGAGTATTTTTATAGCAAACACTTTAAAAAATCAGCTTTTTTTAGTTTTTTTATGAAAGTAGGAAGTGTTTTTTTTGCCTTTTTGAAGAAAAATAAAATAACTGATTCTAAAAGTATGGTTGACCATTATATACTGATTTCTGAAAATCAGTTATTAAAAGAAAAGCTCGAAAAATTGTTAGGAAAAAATGTGAAAGTCATTCCATCTTCCTTTAAAAATGAATTATCTTCGCTTTTAAAAGGAATAAATACAAACATTGAAATCATTTTTGATCAGAACTATTTAACTTTTTCAACTATTATTTCAGCAATGGAATTGCATAAAAATGAGAAAGTAACCTTCAAAATCATTCCTAATCATAGTAATTTTATGATTGGAAGCAACAGCAGCAATGATCGAGGAGAAGTCGTGATGATTGAAGGTTGATTACTGAATTTTGAGGTTTTTAGAACTCTGTAAAATTTTTTAATCCGTGAATATTCGTGAAATTCGTGTCAAATAAAATTATTGATAATGATAATAATCAGTCCTTTTTTTAGTAATTTCGCAAACTGAAACACAAAATAAACCTTTAGGTTATCGATATGGCAAAATTTGAATTGAAATTGCCCAAAATGGGAGAGAGTGTTGCGGAAGCGACCATCACTAATTGGCTTAAAAAAGTAGGCGATAAAATTGAAGTTGACGAAGCAGTCTTGGAAATTGCTACCGATAAAGTAGATAGTGAAGTTCCATCTGAGGTTTCGGGAACAATTACTGAAATACTTTTCAACGTTGACGATGTTGTCAAAGTAGGACAAACGATTGCTATTATTGATACCGAAGGCGGAAGTGCTTCAATTGAAGTTCAAAAAGTTGAAGTTTCACCGGCCATTGTTGAAATAGAAAAAGCCATTGAAGTTGCCAAAGAAGTTGTTCATGCTGCTGCACCAATTGCTGTTGATTTTTCCTCATCTGAAAAATTCTTTTCACCTTTAGTGAAAAACATTGCAAAGGAAGAAGGGGTATCGATTGCAGAATTAGAAAAAATAAAAGGTTCAGGAAAAGAAGGTCGTGTGACCAAAGATGACATTATATCGTACGTAAAAGACAGAGCCAACCAACCGGTTGCAACTGCTCCAAAAGCAGAACCAATTGTTGCTGAAATTTCGAAACCGGAGGTAAAAGCAGTTGTGAAAATTGAAACAACTCCTGAGAAAAAAATACCGGTTTCTGTAAACGGTCAAGATGAAATCATTGAGATGGACCGTATGCGGAAATTGATTTCCGGCTATATGGTTTCCTCCTTGCAAACTTCTGCTCATGTACAGTCGTTTATCGAAGTGGATGTAACCAATATTGTAAATTGGAGAAACAAAGTCAAAGATGCTTTTGAAAAAAGAGAAGGTGAGAAGTTGACTTTCACACCTATTTTCATGGAAGCTGTGGCAAAAGCCATCAAAGACTTCCCAATGATTAATATTTCTGTAGAAGGTGATTATATCATTAAAAAGAAAAATATTAATTTAGGAATGGCTGCAGCATTACCAAACGGAAACTTAATTGTTCCTGTTATCAAAAATGCAGATATGCTAAACCTTGTTGGATTAACCAAAACCGTGAATGATTTGGCAAATCGTGCTCGAAATAATCAATTAAAACCGGATGAAATTCAAGGTGGAACCTACACTGTTACCAACGTTGGAACATTTGGAAGCGTTTTTGGGACACCGATTATTAACCAACCTCAAGTAGCAATTTTAGCATTGGGAGCAATTCGTAAAGTTCCGGCTGTAATTGAAACTCCAACCGGAGATTACATCGGTATCCGTCACAAAATGTTCTTATCACACAGTTATGACCACCGTGTGGTAGATGGTTCGTTAGGCGGACAATTTGTGAAACGTGTAGCGGATTATCTAGAAGGTTTCAGCGAAAACAGAGAATTTTAGATTTTTTAAAGATAAAAATTCAACCCTTTCTTAGTTTTAACTCTGAAAGGGTTTTTTAATTTTATTTATTAAAAGTATTTTAAAAAAACGAGAACAATCCACTAAAGGTTATTTCAATCCCTTATATTTGCTCTCCTAAAATTTTAAAATGGAACTCAAATTAAACCGCCCCATCTGCTTTTTTGATCTCGAAACCACGGGTGTGGAAGTAGCGAAAGACAGAATTGTAGAAATTTCAATCTTTAAAGTTTTTCCCAACGGGAATAAAGAAAGTAAAACATGGTTGGTAAATCCAGAAATCAAAATACCGTTTCAAGTTTCTCAAATTCATGGGATAACCGATGAAAAAGTAGCCAACGAACCCACTTTCAAGGAGCTTTCCAGTCAGGTATATGCCATGATTAAGGATTCCGACTTGGCGGGCTTTAATTCCGATCGATTTGATATTCCATTATTGGCCGAAGAATTATTGCGAGCCGGCGTTGATTTTGATATGAAAAACAGGGTTTCGGTTGATGTACAGACGATTTTTCATAAAATGGAAGAGCGAACTTTAAGTGCTGCTTATAAATTTTACTGCGGACAATCCTTGGAAAATGCTCATTCAGCAGAAGCAGATACAATGGCAACCTACGAAATTTTAAAATCGCAATTAGAGAGGTATCCTGAATTGGAGAACGATATGAAATCGCTTTCTGAATTTACTACACGAAAAAAATCTGTTGATTTTGCAGGATTTATTGCTATGAATGATAAAGGACAAGAGATTTTTACCTTTGGAAAGCACAAAGGAGCTTTGGTCGAAAAAATATTAGAGGAAGAACCTGGCTATTTTGGTTGGATTCAAAACGCTGATTTTCCTTTGTATACCAAAAAAGTACTGACCGCCATCAAATTACGAAAATTGAATAATAAGCTATCTTAGCAAAACTTAGAACCTCAGTACCTTAGAACCTCAGTACCTCAAAAAATGAAAATAATCTGCATCGGAAGAAATTACACCAAACACATTGAAGAGCTTCAAAATGAGCGACCGGATGAGCCAGTGGTCTTTTTGAAACCCGACAGTGCTGTTTTATTGAAGCAACATCCGTTTGTGATTCCTGAATTCAGTGATGATATTCATCACGAAGTGGAAATACTCGTTCGAATTAATAAAGTTGGGAAATATATTGAAACAAAATTTGCTCATAATTATTATGATGAAATCGGACTTGGGATTGACTTCACCGCTCGTGATTTACAAGCAAAACTCAAAGACAAAGGATTGCCGTGGGAAAAAGCGAAAGCTTTTGACGGTTCAGCGGTTATTGGCAACTTTTTATCGAAAAAAGATTTCAGTTCCACAGAAAGTATTAATTTTGAATTGAAATCTAACGGAGTTACCGTACAAAAAGGGAACACGAGCCACATGTTGTGGAAAATTGATGAACTTATTGCCTATGTTTCTCAGTTTTTTACACTTAAAATTGGCGATATTATTTTTACCGGAACACCAGAAGGGGTGGCTCAAGTAAAAACTAATGATATTCTAGAAGGATTTATTGAAGAAAAAAAATTATTCCGAATTCAAGTAAAATAAAAAATGGCATTAAACTACAACCTAGCCAAAGTGTATGCACTTTCAGACAACGACCCTGAGTTCGTTTTACAGATAATTACCTTATTCGTTAGCGAAATTCCGGAGGATTTAAAGTTTGTCAAACAAGGTATCGAGGAAAAAAATCACAAATTAGCCTACAGCTATGCTCACAAAATTAAGCCAACACTTGATTTATTAGGAATGAACGTTGCTTATGAAGAAATTCTTCAGGTAGAAGCATGGACAAAACGCGAAGGAAAACGAAACGAAATCAAAGAAATTTTTAAGTCAATTGAAAACCAAGTTGAAAAAGCCGTCAAAGAAATAAACAAAGATTTCGATTTATAAGAAGCTATTCCGGCTATTCACTACAAGTCCTCACTAAAAAACCTGTTTTTCTTAGCCAAAAAGTAGCTTCCCTTGGTCGCTCTTTTTTGACAAGAAAAATTAGTTTTTTTAGCTCCGGGCTTTCCGCTACTATCCGGGCTAGAAAAGTCGTTGAGAATCTGAGTTCCTAAGTCGCTAAGTGATTTAGCAAAAAAAAACCTCAACAACTCAGTCACTCAGCAACTCAGCACCTCAAAAAATGAAAGCAACTATCATCACCATCGGAGACGAAATTCTTATCGGACAAATTACCGACACTAATTCCGGTTTTATAGCTAAATCATTGGATAAAATTGGCATTCAAATACATGAAATGATTTCCATCAGCGACGATAAAAGCCACATTTTGGAAACCTTCGCGAAGGTGCAGAATGAAGTAGACTTTGTCATTATTACAGGTGGTTTGGGACCAACAAAAGATGATTTAACTAAAATAACATTCTGTGATTATTTTCAGGATACTTTGCAGCGAAATTCAACAGTAGAAAATCATATTGTAGCACTTTTTACTAAAATGAATTTTAATGTTTCTCAAGTTAATCGTGATCAAGCCTTACTTCCATCAAAAGCAATTGTTTTACAAAATCAATTCGGGACCGCACCCGGAATGTGGATGACTAAAGAAAAGACTGTCTTTGTTTCTTTACCCGGTGTTCCCTATGAGATGAAAGCTATTGTCACCAATGAACTAGTTCCGAAAATTGTAAGTGAATATAAGCGACCATACATATTGCACAAAACGATTCTAACTTACGGACAAGGTGAAAGCATCGTAGCGGAACGTATCGAAACTTGGGAAGATAATTTGCCCGGTTTTGTGAAATTAGCTTATTTACCTAATCCGGGACGTGTTCGTTTGCGTTTAACGGCAAGAGGTCCAAATGAAAGTATATTGCAAACAACTATTAATGATTTAGTTGAAAAGCTAGTTGAAATTATTGGCGATATCATCGTAGGCTTTGAAGAAGATGAAAGTATTGAGTTGGTTTTAAGGGAATTATTATCCCAAAAAGGGCTTACACTTTCTACCGCCGAAAGTTGTACAGGTGGAAAAATATCCGAAATAATTACTTCAATTTCCGGTTCATCCAATTATTTTCGAGGTGGTATTGTTTCTTATGCAACAGACACTAAAGTTTCCTTACTTGGCGTGAAACAATCTACAATTGATGCTTTCTCTGTAGTGAGTACTCAAGTTGCAGAAGAAATGGCGTTAGGTGTACAGAAAGTTTTGAGGTCTGATTTTGCTGTTGCAACCACCGGAAATGCCGGACCTTCTAAAGGAGATGCTGATGCTTCTTTGGGAACAGTCTGTGTAGCTATAGCAACTCCAAACGGAGTTTTTTCAGAGCAATTTAACTTTGGTCAACCGCGTCAAAAAGTAATTGATAGAGCAGTAAATAAAGGACTTGAAATGCTTCTGAAAGAAATTTTAAAAAACTACTAAAATTTGTTTGTGTAATAGATTACTTTTTTGTTTCTTTGCACCCTGATTTTGAATAACGATAAAAGATAAGCATAATGTCAAGAGTTTGTGACCTTACAGGTAAAAGAGCGATGGTAGGAAACAATGTTTCTCACGCGATGAACAAAACTAAGAGAAAATTTTCTGTGAACTTAGTTAAAAAACGTTTCTATCTTGCTGAAGAAGACAGATGGATTTCTTTAAGAGTAGCAGCGTCTACAATTAAAACGATTAATAGAAAAGGGTTGTCTGCTGTGTTGAAAGACGCTAAAGCAAAAGGTTTTATATCTTAATTCAACTCTAAAAAATAAAGAAAAATGGCAAAGAAAGGCAATAGAATTCAGGTAATTTTAGAGTGTACAGAGCATAAAAACTCAGGTGTTCCGGGAACATCTCGCTACATTACAACGAAAAACAAAAAGAATACTCCTGACAGATTAGAGATTAAAAAATTTAATCCTATCTTGAAAAAAGTAACTATTCATAAAGAAATTAAATAAGATAAGAAATGGCAAAGAAAACCGTAGCAACATTACAAACAGCGTCAAAAAGATTAACAAAAGCCATTAAAATGGTAAAATCTCCAAAAACTGGAGCATATACTTTTGTTGAATCTGTAATGGCTCCTGAGCTAGTAGATTCTTTCTTAACTAAGAAATAATTTACTTTACTCCATTATAGTAAAAGCTACTTTCCTTGAGAGTAGCTTTTTTATTTTTATATTTGTTCTCAGAATAAAAAATATTAAAAAATCAGAATATGAGTTTTTTCAAACGAATATTTTCATCCGAAAAAAAGGAAACATTAGACAAAGGCCTAGAGCAAACTAAAACTTCCTTTTTTGCAAAACTAACTAAAGCAGTTGCCGGTAAATCGTCTGTTGATGACGATGTATTGGATAATTTAGAAGAAGTGTTAGTTTCTTCTGACGTAGGTGTAAAAACTACATTAAAGATTATTGTTCGAATTGAAGCTCGCGTCGCTCGTGATAAATACTTGGGTACTGATGAACTCAATAAAATTCTTCGAGAAGAAATTGCCGGATTATTATCAGAAACCAATTCCGGTGAAGCGACAGAATTTGATATTCCATCAAATAAAAAACCCTATGTTATTATGGTTGTAGGTGTAAACGGCGTTGGTAAAACCACAACTATAGGCAAATTAGCTTATCAATTTAAAAAATCAGGATATAAAGTGGTTTTAGGAGCTGCTGATACTTTTAGAGCTGCAGCTATAGACCAATTGCAAATTTGGGCGGATAGAGTAGGTGTGCCAATAGTGAAGCAACAAATGGGCAGTGATCCGGCTTCTGTTGCTTTTGATACATTACAAAGTGCCGTTACACAAGGAGCTGATGTAGTTATTATTGATACTGCCGGTCGTTTGCATAATAAAGTGAATTTAATGAATGAGTTGACTAAAGTGAAACGAGTCATGCAAAAAGTGGTAGCCGATGCTCCACACGATGTGTTATTAGTATTGGATGGTTCAACCGGACAAAATGCTTTTGAGCAAGCTAGAGAGTTTACTGCTGCTACGGAGGTGTCTTGCTTAGCTGTAACAAAATTAGACGGAACAGCTAAAGGCGGAGTTGTAATTGGGATTTCAGATCAATTCCAAATTCCTGTTAAATATATTGGTGTAGGTGAATGTATTGAAGACCTACAAGTGTTTAACAAATATGAGTTTGTAGACTCTTTTTTTAAATAATGGAACAACAAGAGCCTAAAGTTTTCAATAAGTATTTAGTATCCCTAACCAAGATTGTTTCAGTATACTGTTTCTTTTTTGTTTTATTAAAATCGGTTGCAATTGCTCGTGGAGCCTGGATGATTCCAAATGTTGTTATGGCAATTCCTTTTATGATTTTCGGAATTTGGACTGCTTATACCGTGATTTATAAAAAATATTCTTGGGCAATTGCTATTCTTGGTGTCCTATTAATAATTATTACTCGATATTATGAGTACGATTGGGTTTATTTTCTTCAAAATAAATACGGAAACTAATTTATTACAGCGTTAATTTTTTGCCATAATTCGTTGTCAAATCCTGAAAGTGCAAAGGTCGGATTGTCCTGATTTGCAACATCTCCCAAGCGAATAACAACCATTTTTTTACTTGGAATAACATAAATTTTCTGATCATTTTTTCCAAGTCCACAAACCATATCAGCCGGTCCATTAGGGATTAAACTTCCTGGAAATTGTAATTGTGTTTGTGGTAAACGATAATTTGTTTTTCCATTCAACCACCATAAATAACCATACGAATTATTGATAGTTTGCGATGTAGACATCGCTTCCATCATATATGCTTCGGGAACAATTACTTCTGAATTCCATTTGCCTTTGTTTAATGATAAAAGACCAAAACGGGCTGTACTTCTAGTTGTACTCCAATAAACATTAAATTCATCACTCTCAATCCAAGCTCCAGTCATACCGATTTTACTTTTAAGTTTAGAAGTAAAATAGGAATCAAAAGTTTGATTTGAAGCATTAGCAATCACATCTTGTAATTTTTCAAATACATTGTGATAGGCCCATCTTGTCCCGGCATCTGCTTTATATTGTAGGTCACTAGGATCATTCCCATCGCCGAAGGTGTCATCTAATCCAGATGTCATGGAAAGTAAATGTTTGTTAGTAATCAAATTTTCTTTATTTGTGGGTGCTGATGTCCAACCAATTCCTAAATAGTCAGATACTTTATCATTAATACTAAGTAAACCTTCTTGTTGAGCAATACCAATTGTTGCAGTGGTTAATGTTTTTCCCGCACTTGCCCAATACCAAGGTAAATTGGCGTTGTGATCGTTAAAATAATTTTCCATCACAATACGACCATTCACCAAAATGATGAATCCCTTGGTGTTTTTTTCTTCTAAATAATTCAAAAGGGGTTGTACTTCGCTTTCATTCCAACCCAAGTCAGCCATCGATTTAGTTTCCCAAGTTATGCCTGAAATAGGAGGAAAATACATGGAATCTGATGGGTTTTCTTCAGGAGAATCTGAATCTGAAGAGCAATTTAAAAAGAGAATTGAAATTAGCAAAAAGGAAAAATATTTTTTCATGATTAGGAGTTTTATCTAGCTTATGACTTTTGTTTCTTTAAAAGGTTTAATCAAATTTACTTTTTATTCCTCCAAAATTAATTGTAATTTTAGATTTTTATTTATGAAACAATGAAACACTTTTTTTATTCCATACTTATTTCAGTATTTTTTATTTCCTGTCAGGAAAAAGCAACTCTTGAATCTATTTCTAAAATAAATGGATATTGGGAAATTCAAAAAGTTGAATTACCGGATGGTCAAAAGAAAGAATACAAAATAAATGAAACAGTAGATTATTTTGAATGGAAAGAAAGCATCGGTTTTCGAAAAAAAGTAACTCCTCAATTTGATGGCACTTTTTTAATAAATGATGAGTTAGAGGAAATTCAAATCAAAGACAGTTTCGGAATTTTTCGAATTCATTATAAAACACCTTATACACAATGGAAAGAAGAAATTATAACTTTAACAGATAGTATTTTAGTGTTGAAAAATAAACAGAATTTGGAATATCATTATAAAAGATTTACCCCTTTTTCTATCAAATAATGGCTAAGCGATTAAGTAACGAAAGTACTATTTCTGATGTGCTAAAAGTGTTTATTGAAAACAATAAACTCCAATCTGGCATGGATAAAATTGACGTGGAGAAAGCATGGAAAGACTTGATGGGAAATGGTGTGAATACTTATACTAAAGAAGTAATTTTGAAAGGAAGTACACTTTATGTTACGTTGACTTCCTCCGTTTTGCGTGAAGAACTCAGCCATGGAAAACAAAAAATCATAATTATGCTCAACGATGAATTACGAAAAGATGTAGTGAAGGAGTTGGTGTTGAGGTAGTTTTCAGTCATAGTTTCTGTCTGTATTACAGTAATAAGTAATTTAAAAAGTCAAAAAAAATCCCTTTTTACATTAAAAAAGGGATTTTTGATATTTTGTCAATTGCGACTGTGACTGAAAACTGTGACTGCGACTAGAACATCTCTCTTCCTGAAAAATGGAAAGCACCTTCAATGGCAGCATTTTCATCAGAATCAGAACCGTGAACAGCATTTTCTCCGATAGAAGTAGCATATTTTTTACGGATAGTTCCTTCGGCAGCTTCCGCTGGATTAGTAGCACCAATTAACTTTCTGAAATCTTCTACTGCATTATCTTTTTCTAAGATAGCTGCAACAATTGGGCCTCTTGTCATAAATTCAACTAACTCACCAAAGAATGGTCTTGCAGCGTGAACAGCATAAAATGCCTGAGCATCTGCTAGAGTCAATTGAGTTAATTTCAAAGAAACGATTTTAAAACCACCTTCTGTAATCATATTTAAAATCCCACCGATGTGTCCGTTTTCAACAGCATCCGGTTTAATCATTGTAAATGTTCTATTTGTAGCCATTTTGTTTTATTGTTTTTAATTCGGGTGCAAAGGTAGGGTTTTTGTTTTATGTTACAAGAAAATTTCAATGTCTATTTTCCGACAATTTTTTTTCGACGCAGACGGAATCTCATAGAGCTTTATGTGGCTTTTTAGAAGCGAATGGCTCGGGCTTTTTCAGGAATCCATTTTCCCGCTTTCCGCTATATCTTTTGCTCTCCCGATTGCTATCGTGATTCCACAAAAGGATATCGCTTCAATCAGGGCTAAAAAGCAAGCCATTTAAGGATTAGTTTACTAAAGAAATTTTAGTACAAAAGGAAACTTAATTTTAAATTTTACAAAATCCTGATTTTTTATTACTTTTGGTAAATATACTTTGCCATATGAAATTAGATCCAACACTTTTGAATCAAAAACTTGAATTAATTCAATGGCTTTCTACTGTTGAAGATTCTTCTCTTATCAAAAAAATTATGGAATTGAGAAAGAAAGAAACTTCCGATTGGTGGAATTCAATTTCTAATCAAGAAAAAGAATCAATTAATTTAGGACTTAAAGATGCAGCTGCAGGTAAATTAAATTCTCATGACAAGGCAAGAGAAATCTATGATAAGTGGTTATAGAATTCTTTGGACAGACAATGCTCTATTGGAATTAAAGAAAACTGTAACCTATTTAGAACAAAATTGGACGGAAAGAGAATTAAAGAAATTAGCAACACAACTAGAAAAAACACTTCAATTAATTTCTCAAAATCCTTATTTGTTTCAAACTTCTGATGTTAAAAAAGAAGTTAGAAGAGCTGTTGTTCTTACTGTTAATTCCATCTATTATAGAGTTTTAGAAAATGATGTAGAAATCTTATCATTTTTTTCAAATCGTCAAAGTCCAGATAAAAGAAAATTAAAATAATTTTACAAAACGATTACCTTAAATTCCTGCTCCAACGGCTTCAATTCATTCAATAATTTCTCAATCAACTCCTGTCCAAATTCTACATAAAATTCAGAGAAATTTGCTTTGCGTTCCTTTAAACTTTGGTTGGGGAACAATTCGTTTTGAAGTGTACTAATTCGATTTAATAGTTCTTGGTGGACTCTTTTTTCGGCTTTCAGCAATCGTTTTTCCAGGTTATCTAGTCCTTTAATTTGTTTAGCTTCCTGAGCTTTTACGGCTCCAACAAAAGAAGGATCGGTTTGAGTAGCAATTTGATGTAAGTGCTCAAATTGTTTTATCAGAGCTTCTTTTTGAGTGGAAAGATCAATCGTAAACTCTGACATTTTCTGTACTTGTTGATTGATTAAGTCTTGTTGCGTTTTAAATAGGTCACTCCAATTTAAATTTAATTTTTCTAGTCTTTTTTCTTGTTTTTCGGTAGCAAGTAGTACCGAATTTCGCAATAATAGGATAGGAAAAGTAACTTGATTTTCTTCAAAAGTGCTCTTTAGTTCCAACCAATAAGCCAATTCGCCACCGCCACCAATGTAGCATAAATTGGGTAAGATAACTTCTTGGTAGAGCGGACGTAAAATAACATTCGGACTGAATCTTTCCGGATGATTTTCTACTTCTTTTAGTAATTCATCTTCTGAGAATGTCAATTTAGTATTCAGTACTTGATACTTGCCGTTTTCAAAAATAATTCGTTCCCGTAAATCATCTTCAATATAAAACAAATTGATTTCTCTAGGATTTACCTGAACTGCATAATCCTTCAATTTTTCAATGGTTTCCGTTACTTTTTTAAAGGAGACTTGCTCGATTAATTCTTTTTTTACAAAAGGAATAAATTGTTTTTTTAAATCACGGTCATCTGCATCAATAATCACTAAACCTTCATTTTTAAAAAGTTCGTTTGCTAAAAATCGGGTGGCAACGGCTAAATTAGCATGTTCGAGATAGGCTTTTTGGAAAAGGTCTTTTAAAAAGTTTGCATTGTTGCCGTGACCGATTTCTAATTCGAAAATTTCGAAAACTTTTTTAAGTCCTTCCGTTGACAAACGACCTACTGGACCCGAACTGTTTGCATTCCAACTGATTTTTTTGCCATGTAGTGAAAAATAATTGATTTCGTCAAAGTCATGGTCTTCGGTTGCCATCCAGTAAATGGGGACAAAATTATGCTCCGGATAGTTACTTTTTAATTGTTTGCACAAATTTATTGTTGAAACAATTTTATATAAAAAATAAAGCGGACCCGTAAACAAATTCAACTGATGTCCGGTTGTAACCGTAAAGGTGTTTAAATTGTTTAAAAGTTTAATATTGTTTAAGGTAGTTTGAGAAGCTTCAATAGACGCATAGTGCTTTTCTAAAACAGCAATCAATAGTTCTCTCTTCAATTGGCCATCACCAGTGCTATTGAAGTTTTTCCCTTTTTCTTCCAACTGCAACTTGAAGTTTTCCAACGTTGGAAAACGGTTATACAACGCTGACAGCTCCGATTTTTGGTTTAAGTAATCTACCATAATAGAGGTAAAATATCCCGATTCTTGGTAGCTGATACAGTCCGTTGGCATAGTTAGAAATTTTCGTAAAAATAAGCATTTAACATTATTGGAATTACAGTTTAACAGATGATTATTATTTGATAGAATAATATTCTTAAATAAATGTTAACAAAAGTTTGGAATTTTAAAATAATTTTTTGAAAATTTGTCCCGTTAAAAAATAACTCTTAAAAAAAACGAAGAAATGCGAGTATTTAAATCTTTACCTCAAAGCAATGCGTCAGTTGGAACTGGTGCGGCTCTTCTTCGTGGCTTATCACAATCATAGTAATTATAAAAATAATATGAAAAGCCCGAAGACAATTAGTTTCGGGTTTTTTTGTGCTTATTAATGACGACGAACTTTCCTGAACTTTCCTGAAATGCTATTTATTCCAATGTGAATAAAAGGTTGGCAAATGCTATATTTTCCATTTTGGAGATAGTTATTTTATTGCCTAAAAACAAAAAATTTAAATTAATCATGGGAAATAAACTCTCCGGGAAAGACCTAATTAAACTGGGCTTCCCAAAAAATAATTCAATAAATATTGCTCTAGGGCAAATTAACAGATATAGAAAGAAAGAGAAAAAGGAAAGCATTTTAACCGAAGCGAAAGAAGTGTTATTGTTTCCTGAAAAATTCAAAGGAAACGGTACATGGGGTAAGGTGGCAGAAGGATTAGTAAATCCTGTTCAAATAAAGTTCACTCAATTGACTACTACCCGAGCACCTTTTTCAATTTTTGGAGAAAATGAGATTGACGAACAAGCAAAATTTCAATTGTATGATGCACTGAAACTGCCAATAGCTGTAAAAGGAGCTTTGATGCCCGATGCTCACTCCGGTTACGGATTGCCAATTGGCGGAGTTTTAGCCACAGATAATGCAGTAATTCCTTATGGAGTTGGAGTGGATATTGGTTGCAGAATGAGCTTATCGGTGTTTGATTTACCAGCTTCTTATTTAAAAGGAAAGGACCATCAATTACTAGCAGTTTTGAAAGACAACACCAAGTTTGGGATGAGTGAAACACATCAAATCAAAGCAGATCATGAAGTGTTTTACAGAGATGAATTTCAAGCTATTCCGTTGTTGAAGCAATTGTTGGACAAGGCATACAAACAATTAGGCACATCGGGTGGAGGTAATCATTTTGTAGAATTTGGCATCGTTAAATTTAACGAAACCTTACCGGAATGGAAACTCGAAGCAAAAGAGTACTTGGCTGTTTTGTCACACAGTGGATCACGTGGTTTAGGGGCAAATATCGCTAAACATTATACGTATTTAGCAACAAAACAATGTCCTTTGCCAAAAAATGTGCAGCATTTGGCTTGGCTTGATTTGAATTCACATGACGGTCAAGAATATTGGTTGGCTATGAATTTAGCCGGAGAATATGCCAAAGCTTGTCACGACGACATTCATCGTAGAATTGCCAAAGCTTTGGGTAAAAGAATTGCTTTAACCATTGAAAACCATCACAATTTTGCATGGAAAGAAATGGTTGATGGTAAAGAATGCATCGTTCATCGAAAAGGAGCAACACCTGCTGAAAATGGAAAGTTAGGAATCATTCCCGGCTCAATGACGGCACCTGGATTTATTGTTCGAGGCAAAGGAAATGAAGCTAGTTTGAATTCTGCGTCGCACGGTGCTGGCCGACTTTTTTCGAGAGCGAAATGCAAAGCGAAATTCACGCAAAGTGAAATTAAAAAAGTGCTCAAAGAGCATGATGTACAATTGATTGGAGGTGGTATTGACGAAGCCCCGATGGCTTATAAAAACATCAATACGGTGATGAATTTACAAACCGAATTGGTGGAAGTATTGGGAACGTTTACGCCAAAAATCGTAAGAATGGATAAATAATATGGTAAAAATAATTCAAATTACCGCCGGAAGAGGTCCGGCGGAATGTACTTGGGTAGTTGCCCAAGTATTAAAAAAAATGTTGGATGAAGCTAAAGAATTCAACCTTAAATGCTTAGTTATTGAACGAGAGCAAGGTGTTGAAAATGGTACATTAGAATCGGCTATCATTAAATTGGAAGGAAAAGCAGCAACTGAGTTTGCTACTTTATGGATGGGAACTATTCAATGGATTGGGCAAAGCCAATTTAGAAAATTCCACAAGCGGAAAAACTGGTTTATTGGTGTTTTTGAAATTCCTCCAATAAGTGAAAGCCGAATTAATGAATCTGATATTCAGTATCTAGCCATGCGAAGTTCAGGAGCCGGCGGCCAACATGTAAATAAAGTAAGTTCGGCCATTCGTGCGACACATATTCCTACCGGAATTTCGACTGTTTGTATGGATTCGCGATCGCAACATCAAAACAAAAAGACAGCAAAAGAGCGACTATTATTAAAATTAAAAGAGGAAGAAATCAAACAACTAAAAACACAATTTCAAACAACTTGGTTGAATCAAACGCAAGTGCAACGCGGAAATCCGGTACGAGTTTTTGAAGGTTCCGATTTTAAAAAACAAAAAGTAGTTACTTCTTACAAAACAAAAAGAGAACAATTAAAAAAAGAATTACAAAATGAAATCAGTAGATAAATATCTTTTTCAAGCTTTGGATAATTATCCGTATTGGCTAGAAGGCACTATTGAATCGTTGGATTATGCCTTGTCGTATGATGATAAAAACACAACGGCTTTATGTTTATATGGAAGAATTCATGCCGAACAATTGCAAGATTATGAAGGAGCAAAGAACTATTTTCAACAGGCAATTTCTATTGACATTCATTCGTTGGAAGTCTATCCCTATTACATCGAAACCTTGCTTTTGAATGAAGATTTTGAAGAAGCTCAAAAATTAATCGATTTTGCTCTAACCATTAAAGGTGTGAAGAAAGTGGAAATTAAATTGAAATTAGTTTCACTATTAGAAAGACAGTTACAGTTTAAAAAAGCGACTAAATTGCTTAAAAAAGTAAAGTTGGAATTGATTTCTTCAGATTATAATCACCAAATTGAAGAAACGGAAAAGCGATTGAAATTAAAATTGGAAACGAATTCCAATGATAAAAAGAAAAAGAGAAAGTAAGAGAAAGGCACAGCGATGTGTCTTTTTTGTTTTATTGAAAATTGCTTTTATAAATCTAAAATCAGCTAAATTTGCTTCATGATGGATTTTATATAAATCAATCATGTTTTAACAACCACATTATTAGTTCAAAAATCTATTTTTGTAAAAAGAATTCCTTTGAAAAACCTCCTCCTCATCACACCACCTTTCACCCAACTGAATACACCGTATCCGGCCACAGCTTATTTGAAAGGATTTTTGAATACCAAAAACATTTCCTCGTTTCAAATGGATTTAGGTATTGAAGTGATTTTGGAAATTTTTTCAAAAAAAGGATTAGAAAGCATTTTTGCAACTTCCAACTCCCATCTTCCATCTTCCAACCTTGAACGCATTTTTGCTCTTAAGCAAGATTACATCCAAACCATCGATGCCGTAATAGATTTTCTTCAAGGAAAAAATCCAACCTTAGCTCGTCAAATTTGTTCCGGTAATTTTTTACCGGAAGCTTCTCGTTTTGAACAATTGGATGATATGGAATATGCTTTCGGAACCATGGGAATGCAAGACAAAGCAAAGCATTTAGCCACGTTATACCTCGAAGATTTATCCGATTATATTGTGGCTTGCGTAGATGAAAATTTCGGTTTTAGTCGGTATGCGGAACGTTTGGGAAGAAGTGCCAATTCTTTTGACGAATTGTATTATCAATTGAATCAACCACCAACATATATTGATGAAATTACGCTTGCTATTTTATATCAAAAGTTGACCGAAATTCAACCCAAATTGGTTTGTTTTTCGGTTCCTTTTCCAGGAAATTTATACAGTGCTTTTCGATGTGCACAATTGATCAAAACCCATTTCCCCGCTGTTAAAACAGCGATGGGAGGCGGTTTTCCCAACACCGAATTACGCGATTTAAAAGATAAAAGGGTTTTTGAATTTTTCGATTTTATTACGTTGGATGATGGGGAATTACCAATTGAATTATTGGCTTCCAGCTTCCAGGTTCCATCTTCCAACAAATACAAAAGAACCTTCCTCCTTGAAAACAATGAAGTCGTTTACAAAAACAATTCACTTCAACACGACTACAAACAATCAGAAGTCGGAACACCTGATTACTCCGATTTGTACTTAGATAAGTATATTTCTGTAATAGAAATTGCCAATCCAATGCACAGTTTGTGGAGCGATGGTCGTTGGAACAAACTCACCATGGCTCACGGTTGCTATTGGGGAAAATGTACCTTCTGTGATATTTCTTTGGATTATATCAAATTATATGAACCTATTGCGGCAAAAACGTTGGTCGATAGGATGGAGGAAATGATAGCACAAACGGGCGAAAACGGTTTCCATTTTGTAGACGAAGCAGCACCACCAGCTTTGATGCGAGAATTGGCATTGGAAATTCTCCGCAGAAAGTTAACCGTTACCTGGTGGACTAACATTCGGTTTGAAAAGAGTTTTACTCGCGATTTGTGTTTGCTTTTAAAAGCTTCCGGTTGCATTGCAGTTTCAGGAGGTTTAGAAGTCGCTTCCGATAGATTATTGGAACTCATAAAAAAAGGTGTAACTGTCGAACAAGTAGCTCAAGTAACTAGAAACTTCACAGAATCTGGAATTATGGTTCATGCCTATTTGATGTATGGTTATCCCACACAAACCGTTCAAGAAACAGTTGATAGTTTAGAAATGGTGCGACAACTTTTCGAATTAGGAATAATTCAATCGGGTTTTTGGCATCAGTTTGCGATGACAGCTCATTCTCCAGTGGGAATGTTTCCAGAGGAATTTGGAGTTATACCTATAGGATTAGATGAAAAAGCCCTTCCTTTGGGAGGGTTGGATGGGCTTTTCGCCAATAATGATGTCCAATTCAAAGATAAAACTGGTATTGTTCACGATAAATTCAGTTTCGGGCTCAAGAAATCATTATTCAATTATATGCACGGCATTTGCTTTGATTATGAACTGCAAGAATGGTTTGATTTTAAAATTCCCAAAACTACAATTCCTTCTGATTATATTGTTTCTTGTTTGGAAAAAGAAG
>Ga0208085_1000187_pt1 | contig 24318 bp, 9 predicted proteins | sample LakMenEpi21Jun10_FD_150721 | JGI IMG/M metagenome (GOLD analysis project Ga0208085, IMG submission 150721) | Freshwater microbial communities from Lake Mendota, WI - 21JUN2010 deep hole epilimnion (SPAdes) | ecosystem: Environmental > Aquatic > Freshwater > Lentic | place: Lake Mendota, Madison...
GGCATTGGAAACCGTCTTGTACGTAAGACCCTGGAGTTCGGCGGCGGTTACCGTGCTGTTGGCAAGCACCGAGGTTGTGCCGTCGGCCTTGAAGATCGTTACGAACGATGGGATCGATGTGATCGTGTAGGTAAGCGTTTGGCTCGATTCGTCCGAACCACCGCCAGGACCATAGGTCACTGCCGAAAGACCAAGCGTTGCGGCGGTCGTGTTTGCACTGTCTTCGTTAGCCGTAACCGCTGTCAAGGTTCCTGCTGTGAGTACCGGTGCATCGTTGACCGCATTGATCGTGATGCTAAGGCTTTGGGACAAGGTATCGACGCCACCGTTGGCGGTGCCACCGTTATCCACTACCGTCCAAACCATGTTGCCGTTGCCATTGGCATTGGAAACCGTCTTGTACGTAAGACCTTGGAGTTCGGCAGCGGTTACCGTGCTGTTGGCAAGCACCGAGGTTGTGCCGTCAGCCTTGAAGATCGTCACAAACGATGGGATCGATGTGATCGTGTAGGTGAGCGTTTGGCTCGATTCGTCCGAACCACCGCCAGGACCATAGGTCACCGCCGAAAGTCCAAGCGTTGCGGCCGTCGCATTTGCACTGTCTTAATTGGCCGTAACCGCTGTCAAGGTTCCTGCCGTGAGTACCGGTGCATCGTTGATAGCATTGATCGTGATGCTCAGGCTTTGGGACAAGGTATCGACGCCACCGTTGGCGGTACCACCGTTATCGACTACCGTCCAAACGATGTTGCCGTTGCCATTGGCATTGGAAACTGTCTTGTACTTGAGACCTTGGAGTTCGGCGGCGGTTACCGTGCTGTTGGCAAGCACCGAGGTTGTGCCGTCAGCCTTGAAGATCGTTACAAACGATGGGATCGATGTGATCGTGTAGGTGAGCGTTTGGCTCGATTCGTCCGAACCACCGCCAGGACCATAGGTCACTGCCGAGAGACCTAGCGTGGCTGCCGTCGAATTTGCACTGTCTTCGTTGGCTGTAACCGCTGTCAAGCTTCCTGCTGTGAGTACCGGTGCATCGTTGACTGGGGTGACATTGACCGTCACGGTATATCCCGAGCTTGACGACGCGGTTCCGTCAGAAACCGTATAGGAGAACCTTGAATAATTGGTTCCGTTGGCATTTGCCGCTGGACGAAGCCTTAAGAACCCGGAGGTCAAGCTAGCCGCCGTGATGACTTGGTTGACCGTCACCGAAACCCAACTGGTACCGTTGTAGAATTCCAACGTACCTGCGGTTGCAAGGCCGGTAATCGTGATCGAGGCGAGTGCGTTGGATTCTGGATCCGAATAAACAGACGTGAAGTCGGAAAGTTGAGCAACCCAAGACGTGTCTTCGAGTGTTGTCGCTGTAAAGTTCGAGGCAGTCGGTGGATCATTGACGGCAGAGACAGCAATCGTCGATTCAGCGATGTTGCTATCGATCTCGCCATCGTTGACATAGATTTGGATCACTCGCGAAGTAGTGCTCGGGACATTGGAACTGTTGTTGTACCTAATGGATGCAAGCGCGGTTTGATAGTTGCTCAAAGTCGCTGTTCCAGTAAGTACCAAAACGCCGGTCGCAGCGTTGTAGCTCGACGCGGTGATACCAGCGGGAAGACTTCCGGAGATCGAAAGGGCTTCGGCAGAACCATCGAGTGGATTGGTTAGTACGATCCGTGCACTTTCAATGTTGGTATCGTCCAGATCCGTTATCGTGACATCGGTGTCGACAATCGCAACGGCGTTGGCGCCCGTATCGGTGCCAAGGACTTCGGTAAACGTTGTTGAGAAGCCAGTGGCACCATTACCCGCCGTGCTACTCGACGCTACGGTTGGGTTGGATTGAGTGCTCGCTGCTGTGAATGGGCCAGCAAAGAAGAACGTGGTAGCCTTAGTCACCGTTCCAGCCGAGCCGGTAACGTTTGAGCTGGTTAGGACAGCCGCACTCGCGATGGTGATCGCGAATGTGTTGGAGTTACTTGTGAAGGTTGTTGGGTAACCGGCATTAATGAGAATCGTCTGAAGGGCTGCTCCCGCTGCATTGAATCGATTCTGATTGCCTGATAAACTGCTTGTTCCTGATGAATATTCAACTCCAAGAATGTTGACTGTAATCTGATTTGTACTGGCAAATCCGCCTGTAATGTTGTCTACCCAATCCAAGGTGTATGTCGCTGTTCCCAAACCCCCTGCATTGGTAGTCGTGGCTGTCAGCGTGAACGCGTTCTCAGAACCAACGCTCGAAGTGAGACTGGCGGCGTTGGTCGTCAGCGTCGAAGGCCACGTCACACCTTTGTATTGCAGAGAGTTTGCGAGCGAGACGCCGTTGGAACCAACCGTACTCAACAAACTTGAGTAAACACTTGCTGAAGTTCGACCGCCGGTGACGACCGTGTGCTGATAGGTTACACCATCCACAACCAAGCTGAGAACATCGCCTGGATCGTAGGTGGGCTCAAAGGTAACCGATGTGGTTTGCGAAGTCCTCGGAAGTGTAGAAAGATCTAGATCGATCCACGGAGCGTCGTTGGTCGCCTGAACTGTGATTGCAGAGGTCGCCGTATTGCCTGTGATTCCACCCGATACGACCGCGAGCCTGAGATTGCGGACTCCGTTGGTCGGGTTGTGGCCGAGGACTTGGTACCGAAGGGCTGCGATCAATGCACTGGCCTCGGCGACCGTCAATGTTCCCGAGGATTTCGCGAAGGTGAACACCTTGTCACTTCCCGATGTACTCGGCGTGTTCGTCAAGCTATTACCACCAAAAGTAAACGCCTGAGCCGTTGTCGTCGATGTGTTTAGAGCAATCGAGGAACCTGCACCCGAGGAACTTGCTACGGAGAGAATCTCATTGGCACCATTGAGAATCTGTGCGGATGCAATCCGCACGGTAATCGAGTTGATCGTGGTGATGCCGCTGCCAGAAATCAACGTTGGGGAAACTACATCCGAGGTGACCAATCCCACCGGGGATGCATTCTCGACGAAGGTATTGGAGCTGTTGAGTTGCAGACCGCTGGTCACATCCAAATCTAAGATGGGAGCTGCCGTGCCGACGGAGACCACATCCGAACTGGTATCGGCTGAACTGTCTTTGTCCACATAGACGGCACTCAGAACCGATCCGTTAGCGACCGTGATGCCATTGGTGCCGCTTGCGATTGTCACTCGGAAGATACCCGTATTGACTCCGGTTTCGGTCAGGGTGAAGTTCACATTGTTGACCGTCGCAGTTAGGGTTTCCGCTGCAGATGCGTTTGCGTTTTCGTCGAGGTCAGTGACTTGGAGGTAAGCCGTGGTGGTACCTGCCGCGTATACGGCGGTCGCGTCAACGCCAGTTGATGTTACCCACTGGGTGATCGACTGAGTACCGAGGTCTTGGGCTGTTACAACAAAGGAGCCGATCGCACTTGCAGTCGCCAGCGGGGTCAGCTCATTGCCTTCGGTGGCGATGACATTGATCGTGTAATCCCCGGGGAAATTCCTTGTGTTCCAGATATATTCGAAGACTTTAAAGGCATCGCCGGAGGTGTCTACGGCCGTGGTGATGGTTGTCAGCGCCAGATCGTCAGCCGATGAGGTTCCATCCGGGCCGGTGATCTGCAAACCCAATGATTTGATATCGTAGTCTCCGAACGGATCGCTGACGCGAGTACGAATGTAGACCGTCGAACCGGCATCGCTGGTGGAAACCAAATTGCCATCGTTGGTTGTGCTCGCGTCATTGACAAATGCGCTGTCGAAGAAACCGACCAACTGAGTCCCGGCGTTGTTGGGCGCGACGTCTTCGATCGCGATTACGGTCGTGGTTGGCAATTCAATGCGAGAATTGGCCGAGCCACTGCCATATCTCACTCTAAATGATGATCCACTCTTGTTATTCGCAACGAGCATGCTCAACCGACTTCCCAGCGAAAGATTGGCATTGTTTGCAAGGGTGCCTGTCCAGGTCAATGTTCCAGCAGTCGCATCATAAATCGGATTCGCAAGCGCTACAAGATTGACCCCATCTGAGCTAAGGGTCGCGGTAATTGCAGCTAACGAGTCAGTCAGTCCCGTAGCCTCGCTGATGTGAGCAACAATTCGTATTTGACCGCCACCTAGGATCGTAAAGGTTCCAGCCAGGGGAATCTCTTGTGTAAAGGTAGCGGTTACTGCTGGAGAGCCCGTTGGGGCGTAAGTGATCTGGTACTCAAAATCTTTATCGTTTTGCGGACCTGCGTTCTCAAAAGCATTCCCTGTTGGTAATCCTGTAAGGTTAGTCGATGAACCGGACCAATAAGATAAACCATGATTGCCAGTCGAGGAAACCCTGATAAAGTATTGAGTTCCAAAGTTCAGGGTCGCGTCGTTCAATCGATCCAAGGTTACCGCGGTGCGGTTACTTGCGTTGTCTTTGTCGAAGCCGGCATTATCGAACCTGGGGAATGTTTCCGCAGTTCCATTCCATTCAAATAGAATCGTACCGCCGGAAGCAGCTGTCGCAATCTCGGCTCTAATAGGATGATTTCTTACAGAGGAACTGTTTCCATCCCTAACAATCGCAAGCAAAAGCTGAGTTGGTACGTACGAGCCAGTACCGGTTATCGTGAAACTCTGGGACGCTGTGCTCCCAGATTTTATCTCATACGAATAGCCGCTCCCATTTGCATTGCCCGTCGTCACAGGCCCGCCAGATCCGCCAGAACTAGGTACAATTGCAGGGGTCTGTAACGTCGTGGTGTTGTTGGTTTGTATGTTCCGCGTCAAATCGGGTATCGCATCGGCATCCGCAGTGGTATCGGTTGCCAAGTACAAAACCTTGGTCTTTGATGGCATCGCAACAGTCACTGTGGCCACGTTGGCATTCCCAGGAACTGAACCCCCTGGTACTCCCGGAACAAACGGATTGTCAAAGGTTGCGCCGTAGACCGGATCGGTATACGAAGCTTGGACGGTATCCCCTCGGTTGACCAATAACCGCGTCGCGATCAAAGAATCGCTGCTGTTGGTCGTGGTGGTGATCGAACCGGTGAAGACACCGGTGTTGATTCCAGTCTCGGTCAAAGTGACCGTGCGGGACGTATTGGTGTTGTTGTTGAGGACTTCGACCGTGAGGGTCTCTGCACTACCAGCCACGAGGTTTGCATCCGCGTCAGCAACCCTCAAGTACAAGATTGCATCCTCATCGATCGTGCCGACCGCGGAGGAAAAGCCAGCGTTGGTGATCTGCAACAGACCGTCGGCAGTCGTCAGAGCCACTTGCGTGACGGTTTGCAAGTTCTTGGTAACCGGAGAGCCAGTACCAGGGGTCGCTGTGAGCGCAAGGTTGCTTGTGACTCGATTCGAGGATGCCGCAAGCTGGGTGACCAGACTAGGATCCCCAGAGGCCAGCAGGATATCGAACTGAATCTGGGCTCGGAACCCACTTTGCAAACCTTGGGTTCCGGCCGTGTTCGGGTCGGTATCGAGGCTCAAATTATTGAAGGGGTAGGAGCCTGAATCAGGGATCGTCGACGTCGATCCAACTTGATTCCCATCGCGGTCAAAGACCGCCAAAGTCGAAGAATTGACGACGTACCGCGATCGAAGATCGGGGCTGAGTGCATCGACAATTTGGATGTTCGACAAATCCAGCAGCGCTCGGTTCGAGACGTTGATTGTGTAGCGAATGCGTTCCCCAATTTCGACGTTTCCGTCGTTGTCACCTGCAGCTTCCGCAGCCGACTTGGTGACGGCAAAGTCGGGGAATGGGGTGGCGGAGTACCCTAGATCCAAAAACGGATTTCCAGGCTGAGCCGACGAAGGATCTTGTCCCCAGGCTCCGGCAAGCACGGTTCCATCGGCTGTGAAAACGGTCAAACCAGTCTGATCTCGATCCGGGTCAAAAACGCGATAGCTCTCGAGCGCCTTGAGCGAATAAGCAACGTTGTACTTTTCTCCGTTCGGGGCAGTCAGCGGCGCGGTGGTCGAGCCGTTGTAATTGACATAGATCGTTGTGTCATTTGGTGCTGTCACCCAGGCTGGACTGCCATTGGCTGTGATCGTTCCGGTTTCGCTCGTTCCGGGTGCCCATCCCAAAACCCACTTGGTCGTCAGGTTCGTCCCAGGGATCAGGCTATAGCTCCAGTCGTGCGCTTGATTGCTCGTTGCATCGGAATCGATCGCGCTGACGGCATAGAACGTCTGTCCACCGGTCGTGTAGAACTTGGCACCTGTATTGCCCGTTGGCATGGTGACAAATGAAGTGCCGTTGGCCGGAACCGTTACGCTCAGCCCACGCGTCGTGCGAGTGTCATAAAGCACGGTGATTGCAGAAGCGTTGGGGTTGTACAGGAAGACCGAGGCGGGGTCAGTCGAACGGGTGCTACCCACCGGAGCATAGTAGGTCGAATCCCACTGACCGGAGGCAGGTAGAGAGAACCATCGATTCTCAAACGACGAACCAACATCACCGGTGATCATGTAAACGCCGATGGGCTTTCTGGCGCCGGTACCCAGGGAGTCCTCCGCGACGACTTGAGCACCCTGCAGCGCTCCGGCGACGGTGTAGGTTTCTCCGCGATTGAGCGTCACTGTCGTTTCAAAAACCCCGTTGGCATCCTTGTCGATCCGAACCCGGGTGTTGTTTGCGTAAGCGACGATGTGCAACGAGGAATATTCAAAGAGACGATTCGATGGGCTGTCGGTTGCTGCAGTCACTGTGTTTTGACCTACAGGTGCCCTGAAGCTCGTACCCGCAGCGGTGGTATCGATCACGTTGACCGCACCGGCTAGAACGCTACCAGGGTTGGCTGCCCAAGCGGCGCGAACCACGCTCACGGGTGCCGTCGAGCTGACCAAGTCCCGGCCATCGGCGTAGTAGGTGTTCGTTTCCCCCGAATCGGTGGTGTTCCCATTCCCGTTGAGGTCATAGTTGCCGAGAACTCCTACCTTAGACAGATCCACCAAGTTTCGGAATATGTAACTTTGACCAGCATTCAGAGTGATGGTTCTGGATGTCGATCCTGGAGTTGTGGTGACCGAATCGTAGCCATCCTCCCAGTGATCGTAATAGACGGTCGTGCCGTCGGTCGTAGCGGTAATCGAGACGATCGACCAAATCATTGTGCCGACTGAGGAGTTGATCGCACGGAGCGAATCGTACACGTCGCGCTCTCGCAACGGTACGAAGTGTTGCTGAACAACACTTCCCGAGGAGGCTTCGGCAAGAACCGATGAGCCATCGATGATGGCGATAAAATGGTCGTCTTGGGTTTGCGCAAGCGACACATCCTTGCCCGTCTGCAAGGCCAACTGAGCAAAGACGTAGCCTTCGTCACCAACGGTATCGAACGGCCCGTTCAAGCGGTAATCGATCGCGTGGCCGACTTCTTCGAGAACCACTTCAAGCAATTGGTTTTGACTTGGGTTGCTTGCAAGCCAATCTCCATTGAGATAGATCTTTTCAAGGCCCGACGGATCGGATGATGTATATGCAGCCCGTTTGCCCTGAAGCTCCGAAGCGGTCCTGACGGAAACGTCCACAGAGAAATCGCCTGAGCGGATGTCGGATACCAAGCTAGACAGTTCGGCCAAAGCCACTGGATTTTGGCTAATGGCAAATACACTCGATGCAAGCGGTTCAAATCGACCGGAAACCACAATATTTCTGAGGAATTCGTCGGCCTGTGCGATCGCCGTTTGCGCCTTGGCCAAAACAGCATCGTTTTGGCTTGTGCCCGCGACCATTGCACCGATTTGGACCGACTCGCTTGGATCGCAAGTTTGCAGATCGAGCCCCAAATCGGCGGCCATGAGGGCCCGGAGTTCGAGTTGTTCGGCCATCACAAAACGGCGACGAAACTCCCGAGCTGCCGATCGCTTGGCCCGCTCCTTGGCCGATATCTTGAGCACCCCGCCGCGATGTAAGTCCTCAGAACCTTTAGCGATCAAGCTACCGAGAGTCTCGAGCCATCCCATCCGACGGCTTGCCATCGGCAGGATCGATTCGTAGATCGACGTGCGGAATAGACGTTTCCACACCAAGGACTTCAAGGAGCTCAGGGCTCGGGCAACACGACGGAACAAAGACGAACGGTTGGGAGATTGGGTCATCGACGAAAATTCCGTAGGTAAAAAGCACAACAATGGTTCAAACGGTAACAGTCGCCCGAGGAATTCCCGGACGAGTGGCGAATGGACAGGATCGGAAGGCTTCCCTCCCGATCCTACGGTACCGATGTACAACCTACCGCCTCAATTCAGGCGGCAGGTTGCACATCGGCAAATTGTGTGTGTGAGAAATCTTGTGGATCGGTTGGCTGTTCCGATTCCGAGGTGGGGCCGCGAGGCTTCAGGCTTGCAACCTAAGCGGAGAATTGCGGGGAACGCGAACGCAGCCCCTCGTGGACAGAGCATCTCTGTTAACGGGGGGATTTGCTCGCCTACCTCACACCTTCAACTCTCCCGGGTAGGGTCGTTGCTAGAAGTTACTCGCGAGGTCCAGGAGTTTAGGAATCACTCGGAATAAGTCAATTGAATGACCGGCAGAAAAAGGGGAATTAGGCACTCATTCTCCGCATGTTTTTCGAGGGCGAAAAGCTACATTCAGATACAAACATTTGCACCGTTAAAGCAAGGTTTTTTAGGTCGAGTTTGATGGTGTGTGTAACGCCCCTAGAGCTTGGTTTAACGCTGTGCTTTTTCACGTAGTGGTGTGTTCGGCAAGCATGGCAACTGTGCTGAATTCGTAATCGCACCTGAGGCGATCGAGACGTAAAATGGAGAAGTCGTTAGCTGGCGGAGGAGGATCGTTTAAACAAATCGCGTTTAGATTTTGCGCACTATTTGCTGAGCGTCGAATCGGACTTTGGCATTCGACGCGTAGCCGTCCTCGGGGTGACGATAGCCCAGGGCGCAAGCCACGCGTGTGGCATAGGGACTCGGATCGAGTCCCAAGATGTGGTCGTATTTTGCAGGCGAGATGCCTTCCATGGGACAAGCATCGATGCCCAGGTAGGCGGCCGTGGCCATCAGTTGCCCGAGGGCGATGTAGCCTTGTTGGGTCGCCCAATCGGCTAGGCGCTCTTGGCTGTTCTCCAGAAATCCTAGGATGACTTTGCGATAGTTCGCTAAACTCTCCAGCGGGATGTTTCGTGTGGTTGCCGTGTCGTGGAGGAATCGATCGACGTACTGGGTATCGATCGAGCGAAGCGTTGCGATGACGACCAAGTGGGAGCAATCGCTCGGCTGCTGTTGGCCCCAGGAGAACTGCGGCAATTGGGCTTTGACTGCCGGGTCGGTCACGACCAGGAACCGCCAAGGCTGCAGGCCGAAGCTGCTTGGGGTCAGGATCAAGCTTTGTTCGACCGCTTGCCAGAGCTCCGGATCGATTGTGCGTTGTGGATCGAAGCGTTTTACGGCATAGCGCCATTCCAAGGCATTTAGCCAATGGCTGGCAGAGCCTTGCGGGGTCGGAATCTCATTGGGTTTCTTCATGGTTTTCTTTCTTTAGGATCAGACGGATCAGGATTCGCCGAGGATTTCCAGGGCGAGTTTCCCTTTCCATTGGAGGAACAGGGTTTCGAACGTTTGCGGGCCGGAGATGCATCGGATGATCGAATCGCCGTCGGTGAGAATTCCCCAAGCGTTTCCTTCATCCGAGGTGGCTTGGCAAAGCAGAGCCTGAGCGCTCAGGCAGTTCAACTGGGCCAGTGGTTTGATTTCGACGAAACCTTTTTCTTCAAGCTCTCTGAGCATCGGTTCGTAGGAGTCCTTTTGCGGTTCGGGGAGCGAATCCCAGGCGATTCGAGATTCGTGGGGGTCTTCGATGTCGTTGGCCAAGTACATCGCAAAAACCGTATCGTTGCAGAAGGATTTCATGTCGAGCGACATGGCGCTGGGAAACGGCCCTGAGAATCCGATGTTCGAGTAGTTCCCATCCCCTGTCCCGTAGTCGAACTGCAGCAAGAAGCATTCTTGGGGGCCATCGAAGCCGGGCCATTGAAGGGTCCTTTGTTCGACCAGGGCGATGCGAGAAGGAGGGATTGCAAACTGTTCGGGTTGGCTTAGCCAGATCGCCAGATCCGATTTGGCTTTGGCCAGCGAGGAGGCCCATTGGGGATCGATCCGATCGTCGGCCGAGAGTTCGTGCAGGTAGGCTAGCGCCCGTGCCCGCGACGAGTCGTCTTGGAGGAGTTCGACGATTAGGTCTATCGCCCTGGATTCGCCGAGTTTGGCCAGCGCGTAGGCGGATTCGAGTTTCAATCGTCGGTGTTTCAGGGCGAGGGCTTGGTTGAGTTTCCCGATGGACCTTGGGTCTCCCATTTGGGCGAAGAAGTCGCACATAGCGACCAGGAGCGAGACGGCGTCGAAGAGGATTTGCTGGATGACTTGGACATTGTCGGAAAATTGGCGGGGGTTTTCTTCTAGGGATTGCAACTGAAGAGTCACCGCGCCGAAGACGGTCAGGAGCGAATCGAAGCGTTCGGACGCGGGGTGGGGGCTAACGCCGTGTTTGCGGGCCATGTTGTTGGCAAGATCCAGAGCGGGAGCAAGGACGCTCGGTTGGTTGCTATCGAGCAGGCGGGGGAAGACATCCGCGAGTTTCCAGTTGGTCGATTGCATCAGGACCCCGAGGGCTTGTGCTGAGTCTTTCCAGTCGGTAGGTGGGGCATCGACCAGCAGGTCGACGGCGACCCGGACGCTTGCCGACTGGCCGCTCAGGAGCATCGATTCGAGGAGCAAACCGAGGCATTTTTGGGGCTGGTATTTGCGGAAGGCGTTGTAGGATTCGCAGGCTTTTTGGGCGGCGAGCAATTGGACTAGGCGGGCGGTTGGATCCTCGAAGGAGGCCGGCGCGGTTCGAACCAGTTGGAACAGCCAGTTGGCCAGGGTGCTGAGGGCTTCGTTCAGGGCGGCTTTGCCGGGGCCTTGGAGATCCTTCAAGAAGGCTTGGTCGGATTTTTCCAGTTCGCACAGAGTCTCGGTCAAGAGGAGGCATGGCAGCCATTCGTCGGGAGTTTGCCAGATGGGACCTGGGGTCGGATCCGAATCGAGTTTGGCTGTATCGAGGGCGTATTCGAGGCGTGCGCGGCACTCCAAGGCCCAGAGTCGGTGTTCGGGGGAAAAATCGATTGGATTGAATTCCATGGCAAAACGGCTGGTTTGGATTAGTCAAGAGTGCGGATTGAGGGTATCGTAGACTCAGAAAATTCTTCAGGAAAGTGCAGATATGACGTCACCGATGCCGGAGCATTTCTCCGAGCTACCCCTTTCACCGGTCATGCAAAGGGCTTTAGCCCAGGTCGGTTGGAGCAAACCCAGCCCTATTCAAGCCCGCGTTATCCCGCATGCGCTCGAGGGCTACGATATTCTCGGTCAGGCTCGAACAGGGACTGGCAAGACCGCTTCGTTTGCGATCCCGATTCTCGAGCAACTCGACCCGATTCGCATCCATCCGCTTCCCCAGGCGTTGGTTTTGGTGCCGACACGGGAGTTGGCCCATCAGGTCTACGGGGAGTTTGTCAAGTTGGCAGAAGGCTGCCCGACGGAGATCGTCGAGGTCGCCGGTGGCAAGCACATGCAAAAGCAGCTTAAGGCGTTAGGCCACGGCGTCCAAGTGGTCGTCGGGACCCCTGGACGGGTGATCGATCACATCGAGCGTGGTTCGTTGCGGCTCGGTGGTATTTGGTGTGTGGTGCTTGACGAAGCCGACCGAATGCTCGATATCGGATTTCGTCCGAGCATCGAGCGCATTTTGCGTCGATGTCCTGAAAATCGACAGACGATGCTCCTGAGCGCGACGCTCGACGAGCGGATTCGGGATCTTGCCAACCGCTACCTTTTCGAGCCCGTCGTCATCGACTGTTCGGATAAAGATGTCTCGGTCGAGACGATTGAGCAAAGGTTCATCTCGATCAGTCAGGATCGAAAGCAAGAGGTGCTCTTTCAATTGCTCGAGCGGGAGCAACCGCCTCAGGCGATCATTTTTTGCAGGACCAAGATCGGGACGGCCAAGTTGCATCGGCAGCTTGAGCGTTATTACGCCAACCGACCGGAGCGCAAGGTTCGCGTCGAGACGATCCATGGAGACATGAGTCAGCCTCAGCGAGACGAAGTATTTAAGGCTTTGAGAGAGAACAAGATCGACATCCTCGTGGCCACGGATGTCGTTGGCCGTGGGATCGATGTATCGTCGATCTCGCACATCATCAACTACGACATGCCCGACGAGTGCGACGACTATGTGCACCGCGTCGGAAGGACCGGTCGGATGGGCCGATCGGGGATCGCGTTTTCCTTCGTGGGCAAGGACCAAGGGTACTTGCTCACGGAGATCGAGCAACGGATCAATCGAATGCTCGAGAAGGATCCTTTGTCGGAGGTCGTCGGCAAGCGGCGTGTCAGCCCAGCGGCGAGCGATGGATCTGGTTCCCAGGTTTCCGAATCGCCAAGGTCTGCTGGGCAGAAGGTGTCTGGATCTGGGTTTGGGAATACTGACCCAAGCGAACCTGCTGCTGAGGTGCAAGCCGATTTGCCGTTTGGAACTGCTCCTGCGAGTCGGACGCTTGGTCGGGCCAAGAGCCGCGGCAGCGTGCGAAGACGGTAAACGCAAAGACGCAGGGGAAGAAATAAACGCAAAGACGCGGGGAAGAAATAAACGCAAAGGCGCGAAGGCGCAAAGACGCAAGGGAAGAAATAAACGCAAAGATGCAAGGGCGCAAAGACGCAAGGGAAGAAGAACAAGAAGGTAGTGGATCTCGCGCAGAGATCCGGATGTTTGGTTTTTTTTGTTTTTTGGCGGGTTAGAGGCTGGCCGTCGCTAGTGCGGAGCCGAGGGTAACGCCTGGTGCTGGCAATGAGCTGTGACCTCTCAGGAAGATATCGATGGCGCGCGCTGCGCCACGCCCTTCGTTGATCGCCCAGACGACGAGCGATTGTCCTCGACGGCAATCCCCTGCTGCGAACACACCTGGGATGTTGGTTGCAAACGGACCATGTTGGGCTTTGTAGTTGCTTCTGGGGTCGGTTTCGATTCCTAGGAGTTCGGAGACATACTGTTCGGGGCCGAGGAATCCCATAGCGAGGAGCACGAGGTCTGCGCCTATGATTTCTTCGCTGCCTGGGATTTCGGTCATATTCATTTTGCCGTTTTCTACTTTCCAGGCCACCCGAACGGTTTTGATGCCCGTGACGTTTCCTTGGCCGTCATCGACGAACTCTTTGCTTAGGATGTTGTAGGTTCTCGGATCGTGGCCAAACTTTTCAGCGGCTTCTTCGTGTCCATAATCGCTGCGGAAGATACGAGGCCATTGGGGCCAAGGGTTGTCTTTGGCGCGTTCTTCGGGGGGTTGGTCGAGGAGTTCGAAGTTGACCAGTTGCGAGCAGCCGTGCCGCAAGCTTGTTCCGATGCAATCGCAGCCGGTATCACCCCCTCCGATGACAACGACTCGTTTGCCTTTGGCGGAGATAAACTTGCCGTCGGCGTGGTGGCTATCGAGGAGGCTAGCGGTGTTGGCCGAGAGGAATTCCATGGCGAAGTGAACACCGCGGAGCGAGCGACCGGGGATGGGCAGATCGCGGGGTTTGGTCGCACCGGTGGCCAGTAGGACCGCGTCGTTTTCTGCGACGAGTTTTTTCGGATCGACATTCTTACCGACATCGGCACCGGTGACGAACTGGACACCTTCGGCGGCCATGAGATCGAGGCGTCGTTGGACGACACCTTTGTCGAGTTTCATGTTGGGGATTCCATAGGTCAGGAGTCCACCGATCCGGTCGGAGCGTTCGTAGACCGTCACGTTGTGTCCTGTTTGGTTCAGTTGGTCGGCAGCCGCCAGGCCGGCAGGTCCACTTCCGATGATGGCGATTTTTTTCCCGCTGCGAACTTTGGGTGGTTTGGCCACGACCCAGCCTTCTTCGAAGCCGCGGTCGATGATCGCGCATTCGATATTCTTGATCGTCACCGGTGGGTTCGTGATCCCTAGGACGCAAGCACCTTCGCAGGGTGCGGGGCAAACGCGACCGGTGAATTCGGGGAAGTTGTTGGTTTTATGGAGCCGATCGAGGGCTTCTTTCCAGCGGCCTGTGTAGACCAGGTCGTTCCATTCGGGGATGAGGTTCTGGATAGGGCAACCGCTGGCCGACTGACAGAAGGGAACTCCGCAGTCCATGCATCGTGCTCCTTGGGTGCGCAGGTGTTCTTCGGACGGATCGGTGTAGATCTCTTGGTAATCTTCGAGCCGGACGATCGGCAATCTCCAGGATACCTTCTTGCGGTCGAATTCTTTGAATCCAGTTGGCTTTCCCATAGGTCTAAACTTTTATTGGTAAACGAGTTGATCTTTTTGGTTGGATGGTTTTAGGAGGCTGCAACGGTGGACGATTGCAAAGCGTTTTCTTTGGCTTGTTCGGCAAGGACTCGCTTGTAGTCGGTGGGGATGACTTTGACGAATCGCGAGAGGCTCGCTTGCCAGTTTTGGAGGAGTTCTTGGGCGACCGTCGACTTGGTCAGTTCCGCATGGGATGTGACCAGCGCGAGGACTTCTGCGATGTCTTGAGGCTCGACAAGGGGTTCGAGTTCGACGGTGCCGAGGTTGGTGCGGATGCGAAGGGCGTTGATATCGTCGAGGACATAAGCGACACCGCCGCTCATACCAGCCGCGAAGTTCCGTCCGGTGGGTCCGAGGATGACGACTCGTCCCCCGGTCATGTACTCGCAGCCGTGGTCACCGACCCCTTCGATGACCGCCGAGCATCCGGAGTTTCGGACCGCGAAGCGTTCAGCGGCGCGACCGCGAACGAAAAGTTCTCCCATCGTTGCGCCGTAGAGACAGACGTTTCCGATGATGATATTGTCTTGGGGTTTGAAGCCTGCATTGCGATCTGGATAGATCGCGATGCGTCCTCCGGAGAGGCCTTTACCGACGTAATCGTTTGCATCCCCTTCGATCTCGAGGGTCACACCGCGGGCTAGGAATGCGCCGAAGCTTTGGCCGGCGGATCCACGGAATTTGACGTGGATCGTGTTTGTGGGAAGCCCGGTTTGTCCATATTTCTTGGCGATATGGTGGCTGAGGATCGTGCCGACGGTTCGGTTGGTGTTGATGATCGGGAGTTGAAGTTCGATCGGTTCACCGGTTTCGATGGTTTTTCGACAGCTCGGCAAGAGGACTTGCATGTCGAGGGACTTTTCCAAGCCGTGGTCTTGCGGGATGGTCTGATGGGTTTCGGTATCGGGCGTTGGGCCTTTGGCGGGTTTGAGGATGGGGGTCAGGTCCAGTCCATCGGATTTCCAATGCTTGATGGCTTGATCGACTTTCAGGCAATCGGTTCGCCCGACCATTTCATCGATGCTTGCGAATCCTAGCGAGGCCATGATTTGCCGAGCGTCTTCGGCGACCATGAACAGGTAGTTGACGACGTGTTCGGGTTTGCCGGCGAATTTGGCTCGCAGTTCGGGGTCTTGGGTTGCGATCCCGACTGGGCAGGTATTCAGGTGGCATTTGCGCATCATGATGCACCCGAGAGTGATCAGGGGCGCGGTAGCGAAGCCGAACTCTTCGGCCCCTAGCAGTGCGGCGATGACGACATCGCGACCGGTTTTCAGACCTCCGTCGGTTTGGAGAGTCACACGACTCCGCAGGTTGTTCATGACGAGGGTTTGGTGGGCTTCGGCGATTCCGAGTTCCCAGGGCAGGCCGGCGTGCTTGATGCTTGTCAGGGGGCTTGCGCCTGTGCCGCCGGTATCGCCGCTGACGAGGATATGGTCCGCGTGGGCTTTAGCGACTCCGGATGCGACGACACCGACGCCGACTTCGCTGACGAGTTTAACACTCACGCGCGCCGAGGGGTTAGCGTTTTTCAGGTCGTGGATCAGTTGTGCGAGATCTTCGATCGAGTAGATGTCGTGGTGAGGAGGAGGGCTGATGAGTCCCACGCCTGGGGTGCTGTAGCGGATTTTGGCGATGTACTTATCGACTTTTCGACCGGGCAATTCTCCACCTTCCCCGGGCTTGGCACCTTGGGAGATTTTGATTTGCAGTTCATCGGCGTTGGTAAGGTATTCGATGGTCACGCCGAAACGCCCGGAGGCTACTTGTTTGATGGCGGATCGTTTGCTATCGCCGTTATCGAGGATTTTGAAGCGGGCTGGGTCCTCGCCTCCTTCGCCGGTATTGCTTTTGCCGCCGACGCGGTTCATGGCGATGGCAAGAGTTTCGTGGGCTTCGGAGCTGATCGACCCGAGGCTCATTGCACCGGTGCAGAATCGTTTGACGATTTTGTCGGCCGTTTGAACTTTGTCCAAAGGGATCGGGTCGCGGGTGGATTGGAATTCGAAGAGGCCACGCAGGGCGTACCTCATACGGGCGTCTTGGTTGATGTGATCGGCGAAGCGTCGATAGGCATTTTTATCACCGTTTCGGGCGGCGACTTGGATGTCGGCGATGGCCGCGGGATCCCAGCCGTGTTTTTCGCCTTCGGCTCTCCAGTGGAATTCGCCGACGTTCGGGAGCATGGACCAAGCGTCGGAGCGTTCGGTTGGGAACGCCAGAGCGTGTCTTCGGAGGGTTTCCTCGGCGAGGATATCGAAGCTGCAGCCTTGGATACGGCTGCTGGTTCCTTTGAAGCAGCGTTCGATAACATCGTTCTGCAATCCGAGGGCTTCGAAGATCTGTGCACCTTTATAGCTAGCCAGGGTGCTGATGCCCATTTTGGCCATGACTTTGAGCATCCCTTTGGCGACCGCTTTGCGGTATTGCGCGACGATTTTGTCTTCGTCTTTTTCTTCGAGCATCCCGTCTCGGGAAGCTTGCCAGAGCGATTCGAAAGCGAGGTAAGGGTTGATCGCATCGGCGCCGAAGCCGACGTGCAAGCAGTGGTGGTGGACTTCGCGAGCCTCTCCGGTTTCAACGACGATGCCGATGGCGGTCCGTTTGGCGACTTTGACGAGGTGTTGATGGACAGCACCGCATGCAAGCAGGCTGCTGACAGCAACGCGTTGGTTCGAGAGGGCTCGGTCCGTCAGCAGGACCAGCGAGTATCCATCATCGATGGCTTTTTCCGCTTCGTCGCAGATTCGATCGAGTGTTTTTTCGAGGCCGGCTTTTCCAAGTGAGCGATCGAAGGTGATATCGATCGAAGCGGTTTTCCAGCCGCGCAGATCCATATGCTTCAGGGCCCCGAGCTCCTCGTTGGTCAGGATCGGGTGGTGGATGAGCAAGCGATGGCAGTGTTCTGGGGTTGCTGCCAGGAGGTTTTTTTCGGGACCGATGTAGCACTCGAGCGACATGATCACGTCTTCTCGGATCGAATCGATCGAAGGGTTGGTGACTTGTGCGAAGAGTTGCTTGAAGTAATCGTAGACCAGTCGAGGTTGGTCGCTCAGGCAGGCGATCGCAGAGTCGTTGCCCATCGAGCCGATGGGGTCGACTTGGGTTTGGATCATCGGCACGAGCATAAAATGCATCGTTTCGATGGTGTAGCCGAAGGCTTGCATACGAGACAGCAGCGTATCGGGATTGAATCCGTGCCACTCTTTGGCTTTGGCTAGTTGGTCCAAGGTGATGCGGCCAGTGCGAAGCCATTCCTGGTAGTTTCGCTTGGCTGCGAAGGAGGACTTGAGTTCCTCGTCGGGAATCAAGCGGCCTTGGTCGAAGTCGATCAGGAACATACGTCCGGGTTGCAATCGTCCTTTTTCTTTGACGATGGCAGGGTCGACCGGTAGGACACCGACTTCGCTGGCCATGATGACACGATCGTCGGTCGTCAGGTAATAACGGCTAGGGCGCAGTCCATTGCGATCGAGGGTCGCACCGATATATTTTCCGTCGGTAAAGACGATCGAGGCTGGTCCGTCCCAGGGTTCCATCAGGCAACTGAAGTACTCGTAGAAGGCCTTTTTTTCTTGGGACATCGTGTCGTGTTTTTGCCAAGCCTCTGGGACCATCATCATGATGGCTTCTTGGAGGGTTCGGCCGTTCATCAGCAGGAATTCCAGAACGTTGTCGAAGGTTCCCGAGTCTGAGCACATCGGCTCGACGACCGGGAAGAGTTTTTTGAGTTCCTCGCCGAACAGATCGCTCTGGGCCATACCTTCGCGAGCCCGCATCCAGTTGATGTTTCCTCGGAGGGTGTTGATTTCCCCGTTGTGGCTCATGAAACGCAGCGGTTGGGCTCGATCCCAACTCGGGAACGTGTTGGTCGAAAACCGCGAGTGGACCATGGCTAGGTGGGTTTCGAAGTCCTCCTCGGAGAGGTCGGGATAGTAGGGGACCACTTGGGCCGGGGTGAGCATCCCTTTGTAGATGAGAGTCTTGGTCGAGAGCGAGCAGACGTAGAACAAGGAGGCTTGTTCGAGGGTCGAGTCGTTGCGCAGCATGTGGCTGGCTTGCTTGCGAATCGCGTAGAGCTTGCGCTCGAATTCCTCGGGGGAGATCCCCTCGGCAGCTTGGATGAAGACCTGTTCGGTCCAAGGTTCGGCCGAGCGGGCCGTCGGACCGATGTCGGCAAGATCGGCTTGCTGGGGAACGTCGCGCCAACCGATGAGGGTTTGGCCTTCGGAGCGGATTAGTCGGTCGAAGATCCGACGGCACTTATCGCGTTCTGCGGCGATTTTTGGGAAGAAGATATTGCCGGCCGCCCAAAGACCCTTGGCCGGTAAATCGACCCCGAAAGTACTCTTCGCGACGCGTCGGAGGAACTTATCAGGTAGTCCGACGAGAATCCCCGCACCGTCGCCGGTGTTCTGTTCGCAGCCACACGCACCCCGGTGGTCCATGTTCCGGAGGATCGTGTCTGCATCGACAACGATCTGGTGGCTAGGCACACCTTTTACGTTCGCGACAAAACCGACACCGCAGGAATCTTTTTCAAGTTCTGGGTCATAAAGGCCCTGTTTGGTGGGGTATCCGTAAGGAGTATTCATGGACTCGGTAGCAGGGGGTAGTGATGGTGGATGGAAACTAGATCAACGACCTACAGTCGAGTCACGCGATGAAGGTGTTCCGGTGCAAGTGTTCCGTCCTTGGTCGCGACTCGGTTGGTGAGAAACTCTTCTATGGTGAGGCCGACGCTGCATCGGCTAGAACATTCGTTTTGCTCGGATCGATCGGGCCTGTCGGCGGTTCGGAATGGCTATTAGGGTCAAGTTCTTCTTGATTGGAATCTCCGGTCCAAATGGCATGACCGATGATCAACTCGATGAAGGACCTTGCTGCACGCGACATGGAAACATCTCGTTTTTGGATGATTCCTAACGGACGTGTAAGGTTCAAGCCTTCGCATGAGAGCATGGTCAAAGAGCCAGCCGCCACCTCGTTTTGAACCGTAAGTTTTGGGAGGATCGCAACACCGCTGTTGACCACTGCGGCGTGTTTGACCGAATCGATGTTGTCGAGTTCGACTGCAATCCGCATGGTCACCCCAAGTTGGCGCAGTTGCCGATCGATTTCCTGTCGGATTTTCAAATTTTGAGCGAACGCGACCAGCGCGACTTGCGAGAGATCCTCTGGGCGAATCGGTTGAGGCATCGAGGCCAAGCGGTGCCGAGGCGAGGCGACCAGAGCCATCGGTTCATGCCGCCAGTTGGTCGCTACGATCGAGTGGGTCGATTCTGGGTAGCTAACCAGCCCGAAATCGACCGTCCCCTGCTCGACCATCCGATAGACTTCGTGGGGATGAGCCAAGTGATAATTCATCGTCGCAGCGGGGCAAGCTTTGGCAAATTGATCCTGGAGGGTCGGCAGGTAGGACAATCCCATCGAGTAGATCGAGGCGACCATCACATGGCCGGTCACAGCGGCCGCAGAGTTATTTCCGGCGCGGACTTCTTCGACCAAGGAGTCAAACTGGCGCAGAACCGCCGAGAGTCCATCGAAGAACTTTTGGCCTTCGGCCGTCATGACAAAAGGGCGTTTGGTTCGATCGATGAGCTTGACGCCGAGGAATTCCTCGAGGTGCTGGACGCTCTGGCTCGCGGCGCTTTGGGTCATGCCATGCTCGACGGCCGCATGGGAAAAGCTTCTCTTGCGAACCACATCGTAGAAGACCTTGAGCGACCGAATGTGGACCGCCTGACTAGCCGCCTTTTTATCTGCTTTACTAATTTTGGATCTCCTTCCATTAAAATCAGGGATTCAGGATATCGGTTCGGGGGCGAGAAGTCAAGGCTTTGGGAGTGAGCTTGGTGGGTAAAAGGTGCTCGAACCCCCTGGAGAAATGGGGGGTTTTAAGGTTTATGGAGGGTTGATTACCTTTGCGAATGCTTTAAGGGAGAGAATCGGGTTTCTAAATGATCCGCTATTTTAATTGAATCCGATTGTAGCCGTGGTGCAGGTGCTCGTAATCGAGGAAACCATGACGGAATTCCTGAGCGAGTATACTTTGGGGATCGAGCACGAGCACGAGCAAGTCCGGTTGGGTTCCCCCATATTGGGGGTTTTTATGGTTGGAGATTCCATGGGATTTACGATGCATTTCAGGTGGCAAAAGAACTCGAATCGAGCTTTGCGAATCTTATTGGGCTTGTTCGTTGCACTGGGGATTTCGCAACGGGTCTGTGGTCAGGAACCGCCGGCCGATTACAAGACGTTTGGAAAGGCCTTTATCGAGGAGTACTGTTCGAAGTGCCATTCGGAGATCGAGCCACAGGCCGAGGTGGTTCTGACGCGTTTTAGCGATTCGGACTCGATCGTTCGGGAGCGTAAGATGTGGATGAACGTGATCAAGCAGGTCCGGTCCGGTTCGATGCCACCGAAAGAGGAGCGATCGCCGGGAGTTGCTCAGGCGGAGAAATTCGTCAAGCAAATCGAAGCGATTTTCGATCGCGCGGATCGGGAGGCTGAGCCCATGCCGGGGCGAGTCACGATGCGACGGCTTAATCGGCTTGAGTACAAGAATACGATTCGCGATTTGATCGGCGTGGACTTTGACCCCACGGGGGAGTTCCCTTCGGATGACATCGGATATGGGTTTGACAATATTGGCGATGTGTTGAGTTTGCCACCGGTGCTCATGGAGCGGTATTTGGATGCGGCCGAAGGGATACTCAGTCGGGCTATCACACCGGATCCTCCGGCGGTACCCAAGCGTCATTTGTCGAGTCAGTACACCGAGCCGGCTTCAGCCGAGGTGGCATCGAAGTTGATGGAGAGCGGCTACCGTCGGCTGGACACTGCGGGCAAGGATGGGATTGAAACAGGGCCGATTCACACTCCGTATCAGTGGGAAGGATCCGGCGAATATTTGTTTCGAACGAAGGTCTTCGGGGTCGCTTCGGATGCTCAGAGTATCCAAGGGGTGATCTTGATCCATGGCAAGGATTTGGTGGATCCATCGAGCGATGCGGAGCTCGATACGATCAGCGGTAGCTTTCCTCGACCGGCGAGAATTCTCAAGAGCTTCGAAGTCTCGGCCCAGTCTGCGGATCGAGCCGAGGTGATCGAAGTGAGTATTCCGGCGATGACCAATCGCGACAGGGTGATCGTAGGGCAGCGGAAGCGTCCTGAGGGGCAATCGGCCAAACTTTATGTCGAGCACATGGCACTCGATGGGCCGCTCGATACGCGTCCTGATTCGCACCGCCGTCTTCTGGCGGTCGATCCAGGGAAATCGGTACCTGAGCAAACCCGAGAGGCGCTTGGTCGTTTCATGCGCAGAGCGTATCGCCGACCGGTCGAAGCCCAAGAGCTTGAGAAGCTAGCCGCTTGGGTCGATCAGATGACAGCCGGTGGGCTCAAGTGGGAGTCGGCGATGCAAGTTGCGATGCAAGCGGTTTTGTGTTCGCCGAAGTTTCTTTTTCGCGTCGAGACCGACGATCAAGCTTCGAGTGTGCAGACTCGGGATTTGGACTCCTATGCGGTCGCCTCGAGGCTTTCGTATTTCCTGTGGTCATCGATGCCTGACGAGTTGCTTTTCGACGCGGCCGCGAATGGAACGCTACTTGGGGAACTCTCGACGCATGTGACGCGGATGCTTGCCGATCCGAGATCCAGCGCACTGGTAGCGAGTTTTGCAACGCAGTGGCTTCAGATTCAGAGGCTGGATTCTTTTGCTGCCGACGCGAAGTTGTTTCCTTCGTTTGGGGCCAAGCTCAAATCATCGATGAAGAGGGAAACGGAGTTGTTTTTCGAATCGGTGCTGCGTGAGAATCGAAGTGTCTTGGAGCTTATCGATGCCGATTACACGTATCTCGACGAGGCGTTGGCAAAGCATTATGGGATCGCCGACACATCGGGAAACGCGACGGGCCAGCCTGCCGTTGCGCCCGATGGCAAGCCGATCCTTGGAGAGTCGTTCCAGCGTGTTGCATTGCAGGACCGCAAGCGAGGTGGTTTGATCACTCAGGCGAGCGTCCTTACGGCGACCTCGAATCCGACTCGGACCTCGCCGGTCAAACGAGGCCGTTGGATCTTGGAGCAATTCCTTGGTGCCCCCCCTCCCCCGCCCCCGCCCAATGTCCCGGAATTGCCGACCGCTGCCGAGGACATTTCGGCCGCATCGCTTCGCAAGCGTATGGAAGTTCATCGGCAGAATCCTGCTTGTGCGAGTTGTCATGCCAAGATGGATCCGATCGGCTTTGCGTTGGAGAACTTCGATGCTACCGGAGCTTATCGGACCAAGGATGGCTCCTTTGATATCGATGCCTCTGGGCAGTTTGACGACGGGTCGAGCTTTTCGGGGCCGGGGGATTTAAAGTCGATTCTCTTGGGGAAACCGGAGGACTTCGTTCGATGTTTGACCGAGAAAATGCTGACCTATGCGCTGGGCCGTGGGGTAGAATACTACGATCGGCCGACGGTTGAGAAAATCGTCGCATCGATGCCCGCCGAGGGTTACAAGTTTCAGTCCTTGGTTCGTGAAATCGTCTTGAGTGAACCGTTTTTAAGACGGGGTAAGGAGTAATGCTATGCTGATTCCCAGTAGGCCGATGGACCGAAGAACGCTATTGCGTGGGGTGGGTGTGTCGCTAGGGTTGCCCTGGCTAGAGGGGATGTCTGGCATGACGAGTTGGGCCCAAGACTCAGTCCCCAAAGCACCAAATCGCATGGCGTTTTTGTATGTGCCTAACGGCAAGAACATGGCCGACTGGACGCCCAAAACCCCGTCGTCACCAACACCGTCTTCCAATCCGGCTTCACCGGGATTTGAGCTCTCTCCGATCCTCGAACCCTTGGCCCAGGTGAAGGACAAGCTTTTGGTTGTCTCGGGCCTGACTGCCGACGGCGCGAGAGCTTACGCCGATGGCGGGGGCGATCACGCGCGTGCTTTATCCGCATTCTTGACCGGTGCTCGTCCTTTGAAGACCGATGGGGTGAACATTCGCAACGGGGTCAGTGTCGACCAAGTTGCAGCCTCGCGGGTCGGCAACCAAACGCGATTGGCTTCTCTGGAGATCGGCACCGAGGCAGGTGCGATGGCAGGCAACTGCGATTCGGGCTACAGTTGCGTTTACTCTTCGACGATGTCTTGGCGATCGGCGACTCAACCGTTGCCCAAAGAGGTCAATCCTCGGATCGTCTTTGATCGGCTGTTCGGTTCGAGCAACGACTCGACCCGAGTCGAACGGGACGCAAAGCGCAAGAGCATCTTGGATTTCGTTCGAGAGGACTCCAAGTCGCTTGCTGGGCGATTGGCGGCCAATGATCAGCGCAAGCTCGACGAGTATTTCTCCTCGATACGCGATATCGAACTTCGGATCGAGCGATCGGAAAAGCTGCCGCCGGTGAAGGTTCCCGAGTATTCTGTGCCGCAGAGTATTCCGGCCGTCTATGAGGAGCATATCCGTCTGATGGCCGATTTGATGGTCTTGGCCTTTCAAGCCGACGTAACTCGGGTCATCACCTTTGTCTTGGCCAACGAAGGAAGCAACAAGTCGTATTCGTTCATCGATGTACCCGAGGGGCATCACGATTTATCGCATCATGGTGGGGACGGTTCGAAACAATCGAAGTTGCGGCAAATCAATATCTTTCATACCAAGCAGTTGGCTTACTTCCTGACCAAACTCCAATCGATTCAAGAGGGGTCAGGATCGTTGCTTGACCATTCGATGATCGCTTACGGAAGCGGCATCCATGATGGCAATGCGCACAATCACGAGGACTTGCCCATCCTCGTGGCCGGTGGCGGTTCTGGCACGCTCAAGACCGGTAGGCACATGGTATTCCCTAAGGAAACGCCGATCAGCAATTTGTGGTTGTCGTTGCTCGATCGTATGGAAGTCGACCTGGAGAAACTCGGCGATAGCCAGGGGCATCTTCCTGATTTGATTTGATTTATTACCGCGTCTTTGTTGGTAGATCGATTGTCCCCAATCGATCGGAGCTATCGGGCCGCGTGGCTGGTGAGCAAAGC
>Ga0208085_1000190_pt1 | contig 24230 bp, 20 predicted proteins | sample LakMenEpi21Jun10_FD_150721 | JGI IMG/M metagenome (GOLD analysis project Ga0208085, IMG submission 150721) | Freshwater microbial communities from Lake Mendota, WI - 21JUN2010 deep hole epilimnion (SPAdes) | ecosystem: Environmental > Aquatic > Freshwater > Lentic | place: Lake Mendota, Madison...
TAGTTCACACTGCCTCCACGGTAGACGCGGTCCGTTCCCGAGCGAGGTCCTTGGGGATCAGTTACACTCTTACGGGAATAAACTTCATACCAATCAGCAACCCATTCCCACGCGTTACCGTGCATATCGTAGAGCCCCCAATCGTTTGGTCGTTTGAGGCCGACAGGATGAGTTTGTCCGTCTCCGTTTTTGTCGAACCAAGCGTATTGGCGAAGCAATTGAGTATCATCGCCGAAGCAAAACGCCGCTGGGCTTCCAGCGCGACAAGCGTACTCCCATTCCGCTTCGGTTGGTAAACGATAGATCCGTCCCGCTTTTTTTTCCTCAGGCAAGCCTGAGAGCTGCTTGCAGAATTTAGCGGCATCGGTCCAACTTAGAGCAACAGGGTAATTGGAAGGGTCGATTTTTTTATCCCGCGGAAATTGGTTAGGGTTGGTCCCCATTACTTCTTCGTATTGCGATTGTGTAACTTCGAACTGACCAATGTAAAAATCTCGGGAGAGAGTGACTTGGTGCTGTGGTTCATCCAGATCGGCGCCGCGGTCGGTTGAAGCTGAACCCATATCGAAGGTCCCTTTTGGGATCCGCACCATTTTCATCCCGATGCTGTTGGTGATCTCTTTGGGGGACTGGGCGCGCACCTGGCAACTAACATGCATCATCCCAAAAAGGATCAAAGTTAATAAAAACATTGAGATCGGACGTGGCATCGCTGATTATTTCCTTTTTCCGTGGCTTGATCGAAAGCACTTTCTAACGATCCGAAATTGTAGCGTAAATGGCCATAACATCGCAAAATAAACACGCTCTCTCACGCCCCCCCCTCCACCATCACCTTCTTCGCCCCTGCCGCTCTCGCAAAATCATCCTCGGTGACCTAGGAATTGAGAATGGAAAATTGAGAATGGAGAATTATTAAGAACACGCCGACCCTCATGGATTTCAATTCTCAATTCTCAATTCAGTTAATAGGTTGGCGTTCTTCCAACCCATCGCTGTGTTGGCGGCGGCTCGGTACTGGGGAGCTGCGACCACGTATTCGCTCTTGTCGCCAAAGAGCAGGGAACCACGGAACACACTGAATACACGGAAAGATGACATAACGGCGGGAGGATTTGTTTCCGTGTGTTCGGTGTGTTCTGTGGTTAAGAAAAACGGGATAGCGACTCAAATTGGATCCGCTTGTGGATCGTCGTCGTGGCCATCCCCCTGCCCTTAAGCTTCTCATGAAACTCTTTCGCATGGCCTGCTGTGATTTGGTTGATCCGGATCCCCTCGGGCATGAACTCTATAAGGTTCGCCACCACGTGCTTCCAACTCAAGATGCTCTCGATACGTCGCCGAATCGTGTCGGCTTCTTTGTCCGAAACCTTGCCCAGGGAAACGGTGCGGCGAGTCTCGCCAAGGCGCCAAGCTCGCAAAGGATCAGACTAAACATCCCCAAAAGGGTCCAGGCACCAATGGCGGCGTATTCCACTTCAAAAATCAACAATCATCACTCGACAATCATCCATCCAGCGATGGAAAAGCCGCGGGCGATGGCTATAAGCCCCGCACCGAATTCAGGGCAGAAAGCAAAAAAGGCAAGGAGCATTGGCTCCTTGCCTTGGTGTTTCTCTTAACGCGTATCCGTTGTGCCCAAGCGGTGATCGCTAGTTGGATGCCGCAGGCACAACCCAAACTTTCACGTCCGTCGAAATCTCAGGATGGAACTGAACGCGAACGGTGTAAAGCCCAAGTTCCTTAAGGACACCGTCAAGCTTGACTTGATCGGCGGTAATGGCAACGCCATTGGCCCTGAGCGCCGCGACGATTTCTGGTGTTCCGACGCTACCGTAGAGGTGACCCTCTTCGTTCGCGTTGGCTTCCACATTGATCGATTGCTTGCCGACTTGATCGGCCAGGGCTCGCAAGGTAACGAGTCGTTGCTTCTCGATCGCTGCAATCTTCTCTTTATGCTTCTCAACCATCCGCTTGTGATGCTCGTTCGAGACGATCGCAAGACCTTCGGGTAGCAGGTAATTGTTGGCGTGCCCTGGTTTGACTTCAACGATCTCCCCTGCTTTGCCAAGGTGCTGGACATTTTGGATGAGCATCAATTGGATGCCGCCATTGGGTCCCTTAGGAAGCCTTGGGTATTGCGGGGTTCGCTTTTTAGCGGTGGTTTTGGATGGAGTTGTCATGATAGGTTCGAGAATGCAGGCCGGTCACGGTATCTTTGCAGTGTATTTGCAGCATCGTTGCAGCAACTTCGCAGCCCGTGTGCGAAGTCCCCTGAACGCTTTGAACTGCATATCGATGCACAAGCCTGTCAAGGGGCCTCGTGTTATAGCGATAAAATAGGGTTTTTAGAAGGGCATTTCTCCGTCGTTGTAGACGGGTTCTTCGTGAATTTCTGGATGCTGGACCGAGTCGGGAGCACCGCTATAACCGTTAGGATCCGAAAAGCGGCTGTTCGCAGCGGACTTCTGGCCACCGTCCCCTTTGGATCCCTCGGATTTGCCGGTCAGAAACTGCATCCTCTCGACGATCACGTAGAGCTTGGACCTCTTTTGACCATCTTTCTCCCAGGTATCTTGCTTGAGCTTGCCCTCGACGAAGATCGGGGAACCCTTGGTAAGGTACTGGCCGACGAGCTCGGCGGTTCTGCCGAAGAAGGTCAAGTCGACGAAGGAGGTTTCATCGACCCATTCGCCGGCGGCGTTTTTTCGCCGGTCGTTGACAGCGATCGCATTTTGGCACACAGCCAACTTGGCGTTGGTCGTGTGCCGGATCTCGATATCTCGGACGAGGTTTCCGATGAGGATCACTCGGTTGAAGCTGGCCATAATCGACTCCATGAGAAGAACTGCAAGCGAAGCAATTCTTCGATTTTACCCCAAAGTGAAATCTATGGACGGATTTGGCTCAAAATTTCCTACAGGGTCCCTAGAGTCCCTGAAGAAAGGCTTACTCTTCGTCGACCTCGACTCCGACTTCTTCCTCTTCTTCAGCACCGACGGCAGCAGCCGCACCGAGGCGTTCGATTTGGTCGATTGGCACCACGACTTTCTCTTGAGCGTGTGCTACGAGTGCATCGACGAGTCGAGCATCGAGTCGGGTAAAGAGGTGCCTCAGGAGGCTCTCGTTGAGTTGGCAAGCGCGGTTGATTTCTTTGAGCTTGAGCGTGTCGAGATTGAAGATCACCAACCAATAGGTCCCCTTGTTGTGGCCTTTGATGGGGTAAGCCAATCGTTGTTCGGCCCAGAGGCGCGAAACAAGGATTTCACCCCCCATGTCGGTGATCATCGTTTGGACTCGGTTCGAGACTCCACCCGGATCGCGGGCGTAGTGGTTGCTATCGAACAAGAAAAGACATTCGTAGGATGCGCTGGCCAACGTAACTACTCCTCGCTAAGGATGACGGTATGTTTTTTATGGTGCTTGTTGCTGGGTGCTTATTGCTTTGCGGCGTTGAACCGATTCATCGCCTTATCGATTCCATCGACTAGCCAGCACTGGATGGCATCCAGGGCATAGCCGAGCGACTCCTCGACGACCTGTCTTTCTTTTTTCGAGAACTTGCTCAGCACGTAATCGACGGTCTGCAAATTCTCTGGTGTTGCATCGATCCCGATGCGAAGTCTTGGCACGTCTAGTGTCGCCAGGGCTTTCAGGACGTCGTCGAGTCCCTTTTGTCCACCGCTGGTCCCACTTTTCCGCAACCGCAACTTTCCGAGTGGCAAGCTAAGGTCATCGCATACCACAAGGATAAATTCTGCTGGAATCTTGTAGAAGCGAGCGATTTGGGCGACCGCTCTTCCACTGCAATTCATGTAGGTCATCGGCCAAGCCAAGACCACGTCGTGCGATCCCAGAGTGCCTTTGGTTATTTGCGATTCGAACTTGGACTGGACCCCTGGGGAACCCATCGATGCGTGCAGTTTTTGCAAGCAATCGAATCCAATATTGTGTCGCGTATTTTCGTATTTCGCTCCAGGATTCCCGAGCCCTACGACGAGCTTGAGGGTGGAACTGGACATCAGGTCCCCGCTTCAGTCGCTTTCTCTTTGCGGATCAACTCAGGTTCGGCCGACATCGGGATTGCTGCCTCAATGTCCACACCGGCTGCCGCTGCGACCTGAGCCACAACGATCGATCCGGGAGTGACCGCCTCGACCCCTTCGGGCAATTTCAGCTCGCTGACGTGAATGGCTTGACCAAGCTGCAACTGGCTGATGTCGCATGTGATAAATTCAGGAATCTTGACGGCCGGACATCGAATGGAGAGCTCGTGCGAAACGAATCGCAATTGGCCTGCAGCAGACATCGCACCTGGGGCTTCACCGTGCAAGTGAACAGGGACTGTCACGACGACCGTCTCGGTTTGCGAGACGCGTGCGAAGTCGACGTGGATGATGTGGTCTCCCATGGAACTCCACTGGACGGCTCGCAATAGGGCCGTATCGGAGATTTCACCCCGAAGATTCACCAGCTTGGTGCCGTGCTTGATCAATTTGTTGACCGTATCGAGCGAGACGGTCAAACAAACATTCTCCTCGCCGTGGCCGTAGAGAATCGCTGGAATCGAACCGCTTTCGCGAATCTTGATCATCGCTCGCGAGCCTAGTGTGTCCCGCTTTTTGACTTCAATCGTCTCAATCATCGCTGTATCAAACCCGTTGCCGTGGTGCCGTTAAAGGTCTTGTCTAAGTCTTGGTCGCCGACAGCTTCTGCCAGCTATGTGTTTCCCGCCGCATTTCTACAGTGCTCGGCACCGTGTTCTTTCCACAGTGCTTAACTCAGTGCTCATTTCGCAGTCCTGCAAGATACTCTAGAGATCGTCCGGATCGGAGACCTCAACCTGCAAAAAACTACGAAAAGACGCGGTTTGTGTTCCCTTTGGGGCCCCGGAGTATGACAATTTTACCGTGTGTTGCAAGTCCAAAAAGTCATTAGTTTCGCAAAGGGGCTTCTATGCCAGGGGTACTTCGCACCATAATAGATTCCGAATCCCACGGATTCCCGGACCTCCACTAACCCAGCATTTCCCCTGCCTAGATTTGACGCGGTATTCATGACGACCAAGAAAAACACGTTCGAAACGATCGAGCCGGTCGGGGCCAGAGTCCTGGTCCTCAAAGACGAACCCAAACGGGAAACCAAAGGGGGGATCGCCTTGCCCGATGCCTCGGAGATCCCCACGATCACCGGCAGAATCGTCAGTATCAGTCGGCAAGTCGAGCACGACCAAGACATGCCCCTCCGACAATACGACAAGATTATCTTCCACCCGAAAAACGCCATTCCCGTCGACTTTGAACCCGACAACCAACTGTACGTCGTTCCCGTCGAGGATGTCGTCGCGGTGTTTCGCAAGCAATCGGGCCCAAGCAAAAAAACCGGTGAGCTCGAATGAGCCCGGCTTCGCACCCTCAAACCTCTCCCGAAAACTCTCGGGAAACCCTTGGATCTGCCCATCCACCGCCAAACGTGAGGAGACTCTGGGCGCTGGGGCCTCTCTGGGTATTGGGGCTCGCCTGGACCCTATCCCCTTTCTCCACGGCAATGGCCCCTTTCTCCACGGCAATGACCCAAGCCGAGAGCTTGGACGAAAACCCAACCAGCGAGCCCAAGCACATCGAGATCGTATTTGCCGATTCCGATCGCCCGAGCCTCCGCGGTGAAGTGCTCACCGAGAACCCCAGATACGGCATGCTGGTTCAAAACCCCGACGGCGAGTTGATCGCGATCGGACCGAACACCCCAATCGCCAAAATTCAGGCGATCGACGAGCCGATGCGGCCGACTCCCGCTAGCGAAATCGCTGCCAAAACGTTGGCCCTGCTCCCGGCCGGGGCCAAGTCCCTTTCGACCGAACACTTCGTCGTGTGCTACGACACCTCCGAGACCTACGCCCGATGGAACGCGAACCTCTACGAAAAGATGTTCAAAGGAATGATCAGGTTTTGGAAGGAAAAGGGACTCGATCTCCAGACACCGCGGTTTCCTCTGGTCGCGTTGATATTCCGCGATAAAGCCGACTACGTCGAGTACTCCAAACGGGACTTCCAAGGTGGCGAGAACACGTTCGGCTACTACACGCAGACCACCAATCGCCTGGCGACTTTCGACCTCACAGGGATCGAAGGGGTCTTGCCCACCGGGGCCAAAATCCAACGAGAGGAACTTCTTGCCGAGATTTTCTCCCGCCCCGAAGCCGAACGGCAGATCGCTACGATCCTGCACGAAGCTTGCCACCAAATCGCATTCAACACCGGGCTTCAGACCCGTCTGGGGGACTACCCGCTGTGGCTCAGCGAGGGCATCGCCACGTTTTTCGAGTCGGCCGATACCCGCAGTTCAAGCGGCTGGGCCGGGGCCGGTAGGATCAACGCTTACAACCTCCAACAAGTACGACTCTACTTCCGCAACCGACCCCCGGACTCCTTGGCTAGCCTGCTGACCCAAGACGAGCGATTCCGCAAAGGGGACACTTCGGCGGCAGCCTATGGCGAGTGCTGGGGCCTGACGTTTTACCTGATCAAGAAAAAACCCAAGGAATTTGTTGCTTACCTGAAAAAGCTGCGGGAAAGGCCCCCGGGAAACCCGTCGGACTCTAAGGAGCGACTCGACGATTTTCTCGCAAGTTTCGGGCAAGACCTCGAGAAGCTCGACAAAGATTTCGCGCGGATGATGGCCGGACTTCGACCGTAATCTGGACGTTTTTATTGGAACTACCCCCCCGAGCCCCACATCTTTAAGTCCAATTCCTCCGCGCAGTCTTTGACTTGCCCGGCCTGCGGTCGATAAACTAACCCAACATTTGTTTGTTCCAACCACTTACCGATCCATTTATAGACTCAGAGTCCAAGCCTCCGAGCGACGGAAGAAGCCTCTATGCCAGCGACCCCGAAATCGACCGTCTTGGAGACCCGTAACATCCGCGAATCGGATAGTCAGGAATTCTCTGCCGAGCTGGCTACCGAGCTGGCCGACGAGCAGTTGGTCGAAGCCTATCTGCGGGACCGGCAAGAAAAGCACTTCGAAATCCTGATGCGACGCTACGAGCGGGAACTTTTCACATTCCTCCGCCGTTTCCTGGGTAATGCACAACATGCCGAAGATGTCTTCCAAGGAACCTTCTTGAGTGTCCATCTTCGGATCGAACAATTCGAACCCGGAAAACGCTTCCGCCCTTGGCTCTATGCGATCGCTAGCAACAAAGCCATCGACTTCATGCGGCGGAACAAACGCCACCAAATGGCCAGCCTCGATTCGACCGTCCAGCACGCCGAATCCGACGAAGCCATGGTCAGTAGACTCTCAAGCCAAGGCCCATCACCCGACGAACAAGCCATCCGCAGCGAGACCAATGCCAAAGTTCGTGAAGCCGTCGGGCAGTTGAGCGAATCGACCCAACAACTCATTCAACTGGCCTTCTACCAAGGGCTCAAGTACGCCGACATCGCCGAGATCCTCGATATCCCAGTCGGCACGGTGAAAAGTCGAGTTTTTACCGCGATGCGCAAACTCAATGAGATCTGGATGCGTATGCAACAGGAGAGCTGAAACGCTTTTCCTTTTCCGCGTTCCGACAAAGACCACACTGCCAAAACGCCATGAGTGGTGACCTTCCCCTACCTTCTGACGAAACTCTCCTGGGCTACATCCTGGGCGGCCTTTCCGATGAAGAAAATGCGGAAATCGAAGCTCTCCTTCTTGGTAACCTATCTCTCCAACAACGACTTCGAGATCTTCGCTCGTTGCTCGAACCCCTTGCCGAGGAATTTCTAGCCGAGGAACGTCTAACCGAGGAATCCCCGGACAAAGCGGATAGCCCCTCGGAAGGCCAATCCGAAACGATCGACCTGCCACCTGCCGGGCTGATCGAACAGACCCTCTGGGCAATCGAACAACAGTCCAACAGCCCATCCCCGACGCGAGCATTTGCTCTATCCCAGCAGTTCCACTCCGCCGAGTCCCAAAGCACCCGCGTCGCGTGGCTCGATAGCCTCGTCGCTCTGGTCGCAGGCATCATCGTACTTTCGTTTCTGCTCCCTGGAATCCTCCGCTGGCGAGAATCGGCACGGCAACATGAATGCGCCGAAAACCTTCGGCATCTTGGTTCCGCCCTGATCTCCTTTGCCCAATTCCAACCCACCCACCGCCTCCCTGCAATCGAACCCCAAGGCCCTTTGTCGTTTGCAGGTGTCTACGCAATCCGACTGCAGGACAAAGAATTGCTCGACACCAAGCGATGGCTCCAATGCCCCGGCGAACCCTCCTCCCCTTGGCTCGCCAATATCCCAACCTCGCAGCAATACCTCCAAGCCCCTGAATCCAAGCGTTATGTTTGGCGAATGCTCGCCGGGGGCGATTATTCTTACCACATGGGTTCGATCGTCGAGGACAAATACCAAGCCCCCTCGCTCGAATCCTCCGCCCGGGTCGCCTGGATCGGGGACCGTTGGCCCGCCGAACTCCACACAGAACCCAACGACGAGGACTTCGAACTCCACGGAATCCGAGGACTCAACGTCCTGTACAACGACGGAAGCGTCCAATGGCTCAAACTACCCAAACTCCAAAAACTCGCTTCAATCGATCACCCTTACCTAAACCACCATCTCAAAGTAGCCCCCGGGATCGGTGAAGCCGACGCGTGCCTGGGGCCTAGCCACCTACTCCCTGCAATCGGAGCGACAAGACCCTCTCGATGAGCGTTCTGCCAGATCCGGCAGGCGAATTGTTGACCCGGGTTTCCGGGCATCTACAATGCACCGGAATTCCATTTCTCCTCTGGATCGGTTTCAACTATGTCTCGATGGCTCGCCGCAATCCCGGTTTACAACGAAGTCAAACACGTCGACGGCGTGCTCGATGAAGTGCTCCGCTACGCGACGGACGTTCTGGCCGTCGATGACGGGTCCAAAGACGGGACAACCGAACTTCTCAAAAAACGCCACGATATCGCCGTCGTCCACCACCCAAAAAACCGAGGCTACGGCGCGGCCCTAAAGACCGCTTTCAACTACGCCATCGAAGAAGGCTACGAATTCCTCGTAACGCTCGATTGCGACGGACAACACCAACCTCAGCGTATCCCGTCCTTCGTAGAAGCTTGCAAAAAATACGACATCGTTTCGGGATCAAGGTACCTACAAGCCCACGAAGGGGATTCGCTACCACCTCCCCCAGAACGGCTCTACATCAACCGCACCATCACCAAACGGATCAACGACCTCTTCGGCTGGAATCTGACCGATGCCTTCTGCGGCTTCAAAGCCTACCGAGTCTCCGCACTCGAACAATTGCGAATCACCGTCGATGGGTATGCAATGCCCCTGGAACTCTGGGCCCAAGCCGCCATGCTCGGACTGAGCATCGAGGAAATCCCAGTACCTCTGATCTACCTGGATCTTGCCCGCTCCTTCGGCGGTGCCCTAGACGACGGTGGAGTCCGCCTCAAACACTACAACTCCATCATCGACGAAAGCATCCAGGCCATGCAAGCCCGCGGCCTGAAACTGTCAGCTCTCTTTCCCGCTGGCTGCGGTATCGAGTGCTGCTCGTGACCCATCCGGTCGCGGCGGCCTCCCGCCTGACTGAGCCCCCCTCAACCCCGATCCGAGCGCCTCGAAGCGACAACCAAGATCTGTGCGTCCCGGAGCACCATCGCCTCGTCGCTCAGGTGCAGGCCAATCACCGCCAAGCCTCATCGATCCAGAACCCTTCCTGGATCCTCCAGCTCCGCAGTCGAACGCGCGCGGAAGTCGCCGCCGTCGCCTCTCTCTATCTGCGCACCTACCTGCCTGATCATCCCCTCGCTCTCCCACCCCTAGCCGGCCAGCCCCTAACAAACCTCCAGTTGGCGGACCCCCAATTGGACGACCCCCAATTGGACGATCCCCCCAAAGGCCAATCAACCGATTCGCAAACCGAAGATCCCATCCATTGGATCGTCGGAGGGCACCAACCCGAACCGTTCCATCCAGGTGTCTGGTACAAGAACTTTCTAATCGATGCGACAGCCAAAGAACTCCAATCGCAAGGCTCCCGAGCGATCGGACTCCATGTGATCATCGATCATGACCTGCCCAAATCGCTCTCGATCAAGATCCCTCACCGGCCCGCTCCGGATTCCCAACACCTAGTCTTCAGCCCCTGCGAACTTCCACTCCAAAAGTCCGGATCCAAAAACTCTACACCAAAGCCCTGGCATCAACACCGCATCGCACTCGATCGCATAGAAACGTTTGTTCGCCAAATAGAACATGCTGCTGAGTCGCTAGGACTACCGACCCCACTTGCAAGACGCTACTTCGAAATCGTCGAGAGCCTAGACGAGTCGTGCGACGCGGCGATCGCCTTGTCCCAAGCCCGCCATCGAATCGAGGCTCAAAATGGGCTTGAGAATATCGATATCCCCATGAGCCGGATTTGCCAAACGGAAGCCTGGTTCGATTTCGTCGAGCATTGCTTAGCTCACGCCGATGCGTTGAACAAAACCTACAACGATGCACTCGACGACTACCGTACACGAGAGCAGATCACCAATCCAGGACAACCCGTCGCGGCCCTAGGCAGGTTCGGCGATTGGATCGAACTCCCATTCTGGTTGTACCAATCGAGCGATGCAGGACGGAATCGGATGTGGGTTCGCTCGCAGTCAACCGAATGGGAACTGGCCTCCGGGGCGCGCCCAGGAGAGTTTGCATGGACAATCCGAGTCGCCTCGCTGCCAGGCTCCTTGAAATCGATCATCGAACAGACCGCCCCCGGAGAAATTTGCCTTCGGCCACGCGCACTGATGACCACGCTGTTCCTCAGATGCTTCCTGGCCGATGGCTTCGTCCACGGGATCGGAGGGGGGATCTACGACCGCTTGACCGACCAGATCATTCGAGACTTCCTTCGAATCGAACCTCCCGCCTACGCGATCGCAACTGCGACACTCCATCTGCCGCTGCCAGAGCCGGTGCGACGATCGGTCGAGCAGCTCGATGCGCTCGTGGCCAACCTGAGCGATCAAGCCCGCCGATTGAGGTCCTCACCGGAATCCTTTTTGGCTTCAGAGGATCCGTATGCCGAAAGCTTGGCCCAAGAGCACGCTGCGTTGCTCGCGGCTATCCCACCCAAGGGATTCAAGCGAACTTGGCATCGACGCATGGTCGAGTTAAAGGCGCGCATTCGTCAGTCGATCGAACCGATCTTTCAGGAGCATCAAGCCCTTTACCAAGCCACCCTGCGGCGAGCCAATGGATCGCAGGGTCTCTTCTCGCGCGAGTATTCGATGCTGCTGTTCCCCCAAGCCAACTGCGTCGAGAGGCTCAAGCTTTTAGCGTCCCGAGTTCGCGCATAAGCATCTGCATGTCCTCCCAGGTCGACTTCTTGGCCTCGGGCGCTCTTTCCAAGTACGTGGGATGGTAAGTGACCAACACCTTGGCCTTTTTATAACAGTGAAAACGGCCTCTCAATCGACCGATCGATTCGGTGGTCTGAAGCACCGCACGAACGGCTGTGGCTCCCCAACAGATGATGTACTCGGGCTGAAGGATCTCTAGCTGCGCTTCGATGTACGGGCGACAGTTGTCTAACTCGATGTCGCTCGGGACCCGATTGTTCGGTGGCCGACACTTGAGCGTGTTGAGGATGTACACCTGATCTCTCGGTATTCCGGTCGCCCGCAAGATCTTATCGAACAGTTCACCCGAGGCCCCGGCGAAAGGTTCCCCGAGCCGGTCCTCCTCTGGACCGGGTGCATCGCCGATCATCACAAAGCGGGTCGTCACAGGACCTACCCCAAAGACCGTTTGGCGACGATGGCAGACAATATCTTTGCACAAACGGCACGCCTCGACCTTGAGCTTCAACTGACCCAACGCCTCGGAGCGATCTTGGGCGCTGCGGACTGGAGTCATCCACGGCGATTCGACGGGCGGCCAGGAAGGCTTAGCCACGCTTCGCGATGCCGGCTCCATGGCACTTGGCGACGGAGCCTGAGCCTGAACCTGAGCTGGCTTCTTCGGCACTTGCGATGCCGGTTGCTTCGACTCGGGCGACGCCGATTGCCTCGGCTCGTGCGACGGCAACTGCGTTCGGGAACTGGCTATCGAAGTTCCGCTGGATCCTTTGGAGGACACATCGACCCAATCGACAAGGATCTCAGAAAGTTTCGCGCTGGGCTTAGGTAGGTGCTTGACCCCGAGCCTTTGGAGATACTCAAGGGTTTGCAAGCTAGCGAGTTTCCATTGTTCGGAATCCATGTCGCACCTGATTAGGCTAAGCCGATTGGATGGATCGTTCGAAGGCGGCGGCTGCATGGGCGAGTTGGTCGGTGCTATGGGCTGCGGAGACTTGGGTGCGAATCCGCGCCTTGCCTTGGGGAACGACCGGATAAGAGAATCCGATGACGTAGATGCCTTCGGACAACATCGATTGCGCCACTTTGCCGGCCAAGGCGGCATCGCCGATCATGACCGGGACGATGGGATGGACACCTGGCAGGATATTGAGTCCACGACGTTGCATTTCAGTCCGGAAAAACTGGGTGTTGGATTCCAATCGGTCCCTCAGTTCGGTCGATTCCTGAAGAAGCTCCAACGCGCGGATCGCACCGGCGACGACCGGAGGGGCGATCGTATTGGAGAAAAGGTAGGTGCGAGAGCGCTGACGAAGCAGTTCGACCATTTGGGCATTTCCCGAGGTGTAGCCCCCGCTGGCTCCTCCCAGAGCTTTGCCGAGGGTTCCTGTCATGATGTCGATGCGGTCCATCACCCCGCAGTGCTCATGCGAACCTCTGCCTTTGGGTCCGACAAAACCCACGGCATGCGAGTCATCGACCATCACCATCGCGTCGTACTCGTCGGCCAGTTGGCAAACCGACGCAAGATCCGCGATAGTGCCGTCCATGGAGAAAACCCCGTCGGTGGCGATCAAACGAAATCGGGCGGACTTTGCTTCCTGAAGTTTGGACTTCAAGTCTTCGATCGAATTGTTCTTGTAGCGAAAACGCTGCGCCTTGCAGAGCCTTACTCCGTCGATGATGCTCGCGTGGTTGAGCTCGTCGGAGATGATCGCATCCTCGGGCCCAAGGATCGTCTCGAAAAGCCCACCGTTGGCATCCCAGCAGGAGTTGTAGAGGATCGTATCTTCGAATCCGAGAAAATCGCTGAGCTGTTTTTCAAGCTGCTTGTGGATGGTTTGCGTACCGCAGATGAAACGTACCGAAGCCATCCCGTATCCCCATCGGGCTAAGGCCTCGTCGGCGGCTTGCCCCACCGATGGATGTTGGGCTAGCCCAAGGTAGTTGTTGGCGCAGAGATTTAGATACTGCTTGCCATCGGCCAACGTGACCAAGGTCCCTTGTGCCGAGTCGATGACCCGTTCTTTTTTAAAGGTTCCCGCTTGCCGCATCGACTCGTTGGCATTGGCGAGAAAGTCTAGGAATTGAGCATTCATCGTCGGGTTAGCAATCTAGGGCCTGCGGCCTCATCCGAAGGTAGTGGTAGGTTCAAGAAGTATCGTACCAATTGTCGCCCAAGTGCCATATCGTCCGATTCGAAAAAGGCAAAGTCCCGAGGGGATACACTAAGCTCGGAGCCTAGATCGTTCGGCGACGGACCATGACCTGATTCTCTTTGATATCGACGACTTCGATAGGGATATCTTCATCGATCCAACCGGACTTGGAGACCACATCGACGACCATGTCACCCAAAAGCGCTTTGCCGTGGGGGTTGCACCGGGTCATGGTGGTTCCAAAACGGCCCTTGAGCATCTGCCGATCCTCATCGAGGCGTTCCATCGCCACGACGAATTTATCCGAAAGGGGCTGATCGAGGGCGAACCAACGGACCATGGGCAATTTTGCTAACTGCTTGTGGAAGACCACCAAGGCGCCCAGGAGAACGATCATACCGAGTCCCATTTGCCCGAGCCCTTGGACGACTTTCTCCAATTGATATCGATTCGTCGGGATGGTAAACGATTGGCCAGCTAGCAGCAGACCCGCGGCGAGCATGACCAAACCTGCGAGACCAAAAATACCAAACCCGGGAAGCAGGAAAATCTCGGTCAGCAGACACCCGATGCCTGCGACGATCAAGAGGATCTCCAGCCACTCGATGGTGCCTTGGAATAAGTTCATCCAGAAGAAGATCAGGAAGCAGACCACTGCGATCAGGCCCGGGACGCCGACTCCGGGCGTGCTGAGTTCGGCGCTGAGGCAAATAAGGCCTACGAGGAAACAGACATAGGCGAGCCAGCGTTGCGAGGCGAGCCACTCGATGGCCTGATCGATCCGACTCGTCTGCTTGTCGACGGGCAATTCATCGACTCCAAAGAGCTTTGCGACGCTTTCGAGATCGTTGGCGCGACCCGAGGCGAGCCCCATCGCAATCGCTCGATCGGTCTCGATGCCTTTGCTATAGTCGACCGCTTGGCCTTTGGTCCACAAGGGGTTTTGGGGGTCGTCGATCACCCAGGTGGGAACCGTTCGCATTCGACGTCCGTCGGCGGCGAGAAAATCATGGACGATCGCATCGGGGTGAACCAAGCCGACGAGGTCTCCGGCTGCGCGGGATTTGCGCTGCGCGAGCTCAAGAAAATTGGTTTTGCGTTTCTCGATTTCCGCAGCGTTGATACTCGCCTCGCCCCCAGTCCCCAGGACCGCGTCGGGAGCCATGTAGATCGCATCGGCGGCCAGGGCGATCAGCGCCGCATCGCCGCGCGCATGCTTGCTGACATAGACGATGACCTCCGCTTTGTCCGACGGGATTTCGGCGAGCCGATAAGCCAGTCGGATCGAGTCGTCCAGGTTTCCGCCAGGGCTGTCGAGCTGGATCAGGACCAAGTCGGCTTTTTGATTGTTGACCGCATCGTCGATCGCTCGCAGCGTACGGTTGACCACTCGTCGATGCAGGACCCCACTGAGTTTCAAATGCACCGGCTTGCGAGGAAGCGAAAACAAAGGCTTCTGCTGGATCGGGCCGGTGAGCTTCAGAGCCACAGGCAAAAGTTCGCGTTGGTTGACTAGACTTGAGATCCATCGCCTCTGACGCAACTCTTGGCCGTTGAACGAAGCCATTTGGTTTGCAGGGACCAACTGCCGCTCCCGCCATGCACCTTGCTCGCGAGGTTTTGATTCGAGCTCTGGAAGGGTCGTGTACTCGACCCCGCCTCCTTCGAGATCCAATTGCACGAGCGATTGGCTTGGGTCAAGCATCGATCGGATGGCCGATGCAGGGAACATGCCCCGCCGAGCGGCGATGTCCAAATAGGCTTGCTCGAGCGTCGGCTCAACTTGGGTTTCATCGATTCCAGATTTCCCGATCTCCGAGTCCGGTAACATCACGAGCTCTTCGCAAGCAAGAGCGATCAAAACCGCATGTCCGCGGAGATTCGACGCGATGTACCCAACACTCTTGACCCGATTCCCTTTCGGCCCACTGAGCCAACGCGACACCGAAAGCGCTTTTTCAAACGAGGTCCCCTGGCCGATGCTCTTGGACTCACCCACAGGCTCGAGCGCTCCATTCGCATCGGCTGCGGCGGGCCCCGAGGGGACTGAGGCTGGGACAAACTCCAGAATCACCACCGGTCGCTGGTTTGCGTCGCTTCGCATCGCAACCGATTCGAGCGACGCGAGGATCCTGGTATCGGCATCGGATGACAAGGGCAAGGGAACGCGGATCAAGGTCGCTCCTCGGGCCACTTGAGGCTCTTGGTCCTGCGGCTTTTCTGGGGGAGATTCCGCCCCCTTTTCCTCGGATTGCTTTTGGGTTTCAGTGTCGCCCAGCGCAGAGGGCACCCCAAAGACCCAAGGGCCGATCCCCGGAACGAGGAGCACAGCCGCGAACAACAGTGGCAGACGCAATGCGGAGACGAACGACAGGCGAGTTGGCTTGGTCATACTCCTATTCTATTCGCTGCCAGGGAGAAATACTTGTCTAAATAATCCGAGAAGTCTTTTGGAGAAGTCTTATTGCCCGGTCCGTTCGTTTTTGGGCACTTCATTGACGAAGATCAGATTGTGGGTTTGGTTGAGCAATCCCGTTCCCGTGACAAAGACCACCCTGTCGCCGGCCGTGAGCACCCCGGTCGATTTCCCCCACTTGGTCACATCGGCGACCAACGATTCAGGGCTGTCGAGCTGGGCGACTTGGTGTGGCATGATTCCCCAGAACAAGCACATCCGCCTCAGAGTAGCCTCCGAATCGCTTACCCCCAACGTCGGGATGTAGTTGCGTTGTTTGGCTTTGACCCAAGCCGTTCCGCCTGTCCGGGTAGCCACGACGACGAGTTTGGCTTGGATGGACTCTGCGATGTTCGCAGCATTGTGGGTCACGGCTGCGGTGATCGGGTGGACGTGGGTCGAAAGCCTCGGTTTGGAATCCCCACTGACATTTTTGAGCATCGTTTCGGTGCTCAGCATGATCCGATTCATCATCTCGACGACGACGACAGGATGGTCGCCGATGGCCGTCTCGCCGCTGAGCATACAAGCATCGGCACCGTCGAGGATCGCGTTGGCCACGTCGCTGGCTTCGGCTCGGGTCGGTCGTCGATTGTGATGCATGCTCTCGAGCATCTGGGTGGCGACGATAACCGGCTTCATTTTCTCCTTGCAGACCTGGATGATCCGCTTCTGGGCTACCGGTGTCTCGGCAACATCGATTTCGACACCTAGATCACCCCGGGCGACCATCACCCCATCGGCCGCATCGACGATCTCCTCGAGGCATTCCAAGGCTTCGCGTTTTTCGATCTTGGCAATCACCAAGGCATGGGCATCCATCGATGCCAAAAGGTTCTTCAACGACGCGACGTCCTGGGCGGATCTTGCGAACGACAAGCTGATGAAATCGATTTCATTGCGAGCGGCCCACAGGGCATTCTCGACATCCTCGGGACGCATCGAGGAGACGGACAAGGATACACCCGGCAGGTTGATTCCCTGCCTGGATCGGATCGTCCCTCGCACGGCTACGACGCATCGCAATCGTTCTTTGGTCTTGTCGATCACATCGAGCGAGATGGTGCCGTCGGCGAGCATGACCCGATCGCCTATGTTGACCTCATCGATGAGTTTCGAATAATTGCTCGTCAACTCGTCGGGTTGGCTGGCATTCTCGCCGCGGACGAACGAGAGTTCCTGCCCAATCTGGACTTCCAAGGGGTCCTGGACCAATTGCCCGAGTCGGATTTTTGGACCTGCTAAGTCCAAGAGCACCGCGACGGGAAAACCGGTCTTGATCCGTACCGATTTGATTTTCTTGAGAATCCTTTCAAAGTCAGCCGTCTTGCCATGGGCTGCATTGATGCGAAACACATCGACTCCATGTTGCACTAGCTCGGTGAGTATCTCCTCGTCCTCGCAGGCCGGTCCTACGGTTGCAACGATCTTGGTTCGGGCTTCCCCAAGGGTGTTTCTAGTCATTCGATCCGGTATCCTCTAGCGTTGGTGCTCTAACGTTGGTGGCAAAAAATTGCAGACGCCCGATTCTAGCTTTCGATGCGGCCTTGGGCAATCAACGGAACGTTGCCTAGGAAAAACGGATCACCGTAAAGAACTTTGCGTAGCAGATCAACGAACTTTCTGATCCGGAAGCGCCTCTTTGATCCCCTCATCGATGGGCATAATGTCGTTCGTCTGATCGAGACCTACGGCCGCCATAGCGAGAATCAACTCCTGTTCCATCAAGGCTAAAACCTTGGCATATTCAGGGTCGGCGATGAGGTTTCGTCGCTCTAAGGGGTCCTCAGAAATGTGGTACAATTCTGCCATGTGGCGGTCGGCCCCCTGATCACCATGGGGCGATCTGCTGTATTTCCACTCTCGGGTCCGCACGCAACGGACGTTCGGAGTGTAAGGAAACTGCTTCTCGTAGTTGTAGTGATATAAAAAGCTCTTTCGCCAACGGTCCTCGCACCCTTGTACCAGTTTCTTCCACGATCTACCGTCGATAGTCTCTAGTGAGCCAGCGCCGCAGAGCTCTAAAATCGAGGGTGCAAGGTCGACCGTCAAAACCGGTTCATCGATCACTTTGGGTTGCGTTTCGGATACTAAGCCGGGATAACGCACCAATTGGACGATCCGAATGCTCGGTTCGTGCGCTGTGCGTTTGTCGACCATGCCGTGCTCACCATTGAGAATCCCGTTGTCACTCATATAAACAACGATGGTTCGGTCAAGTTCTCCGCGTTGTTCGAGCAATCCAAGCAGTTCTCCGACGCTATCGTCAACCGAGGGTATTGTTCCCCAATAGGCTCTGGTCATGGCCTCAAAATCCTTGACTCCTTGGGCGGACTCATCGGGGAATTTCTTTCGCCAATCAAACAAGGGTCCATAGATGCCATGCCATGTATTGCGACGTTGGCGTATCCACTGGGGCTTATCGAGAAGCTCCTGGTCCGAAGCAGAGCTGGGATAAGTTACTTGTACATGATCAAACGCTTTCTGATATTTTGACTCAGGATAGTAAAAGCTATGTGGCGCTTTATGCCCAATCATCAAGCACCAAGGCCGATTCTCCTTGGGGCGATTGAGCCAATCTTTGGCCATTTGAGTCACTGTATGGGTGTAATAACCCGAAATGACTTTCCGCTCTTTGCCGTGAAAGTTGAATTCAGTATCGAAGTACTTCCCCTGCCCTTTGTGTGTGACAAACCAGTCAAAACCCGGTCTTGGTTCGTCATTCTCTTCACCCATGTGCCACTTGCCAATGTAAGCGGTATGGTAACCCGACGACTGCAAGACCATCGGGAAGCTTTTCAAATCAGTAGGATATTCCGTAAAATTGTTTGTCACTCCGTGTTTGTGTGCGTACAAACCACTGAGGATGCTGGCGCGGCTCGGAGAACATAGCGAAGTGGTGCAAAAAGCGTTACGGAAGTAGACACCCTGGCGACCAATCCTATCGATATTGGGTGTCTTTAGGTGCGGATGGCCAGCGATGCTCAAAGCATCCCATCGCTGATCGTCGGTCAGGATGAAAAGAACGTTGGGTCGCTCCTGAGCGCAGATTTCGCTCACGTTCCCTGTGAATTCTAGAAAAGCTACGGCGACAATACAGATTGTAAAAAGGAACTTGCGCATCACTCGACCTTTAGCTCTCGGCTGTAAACAGTGGTTCCGTTGGCAATGATCAGAGTGCTGTGCTTTGGACCGGCCAGAATGCAAGTCGTGATGGGCTGGTCTTGGTTGGGCTTCGGAAGCACTCCGCAGGGCCTGCCCGTAGGATCGAAGATTTGGACTCCCAGTTCGCTCGTTACGTAATATCGCCCCTTCTTATCGACGGCCATTCCATCTCCCTTGGATGCCGCGACATACGGGGGGGGCTCGTTGAACTTGAAATCACCTTTCGAGTCGATCGGCAATCGCATGGGCATGACAGGCATCTTGGCATCGAGCTCACCTGCGGCGTTGATCCGAAACATCCAGGTCGCATCACCACCGTAATCGGAGACAGCCAAGGTCCCTCCGTCCCCCGAGAGCGCAATCCCATTGGGCTTGCTGATCCCGGTATCGACAACAGTGGTCTTGCCTGTCGTCGGGTCGACCCGAACGACTTGCTGGGCTCCGGTATCTGTATACAGAATATGACCTTCGCTGCTGACGGCCAAGTCGTTGGGTTTGACTCCTTCGGCTAGACTTGTCACCTGCATGGTTGCAAGGTCGATCGAGATGATACGGTTTTTGGATCCCTGGCAACCGATCAATCGCTTACCATCGGGAGAGAACTCCAATCCGCTAACGGATTCTTTGCAAAGCTCGGTCTTGCTCCCATCGACGGCGTTGACTTTATAGATGGCTGGAGCTTTCATGTCGCAGAAGTAAAAGTTCCCTTGGGTATCGCTGCACAAGGCGTCGGCGAACCCTAGATTGTCGGCGACGACTTTCCAAGTCTCACCGGGGATCAGTAGATTCAGCAGGGTCAAATCCCCTCCTAGATCCCCTCGGGTATCGAGCACCGGTGTGTGGACTTCTTTTCGCCAGAGCCACTTCATCGCATCGGGAAACAGCGAACTTCCATACTCATCGTTGTGCGCATAACCTTCGGTCCAGTCGAACCGCACATCGTATCCCATGTACTTCAATGAAGATGCCATGAGTTGGTTCGACCAAGGCCACGAACCAAACGGGTTATCGATATCTCCGCTGGTATCGGACATGGCAACTCGGATCGGCTTCGGCTCGGTCTTGCGCACCCAAGACGGGTAGACATTACCCCCTCGCAAATTCGTGAAACTGCCGACCGTCGAGTAAACCTTGCGGAAACTCTCCGTGCGTTCCCAAGCGACCGTAAAGGCACAGATGGCCCCTGAGCTCGAACCACCGATGGCTCTGAGGTTCGGATCCTCGCTGATCCGGTATCGCTTGCGGACCTCGGGCAGGATCTCTTCGAGCAGAAACTTTGCGTAACGGTCTCCGAGGCTGTCGTACTCGTAACTTCGATTCGAAAATCGACCATCCTTGAGCGGTTGAGTTTTCTCGTGTCCAGGGTTCAGAAACACTGCGATCGTCGGAGGCATATCCCCGCGAGCGATGAGGTTGTCGAAAACCGTCGGCACTCGCCAGCGTCCGTTGACGTTCTGCATCCGCTCGCCATCCTGGAAGACCATCAACGCGGCAGGCTCACTGCCGTCGTACTGGGCCGGTACATACACCCACCAATCACGCGTGGTGTTTGGGAAGATGCTCGATTCCCAAGCATCCATCTTCTCGACCTTGCCCCGCGGCACATCCTCCCGAGCGATCGCATCGGGATGCGGTTCCCACTTGGGCTTGGTCTCGATGATCGGAATATGGGTCGACTCGGAATCCTTGGCCCAAAGCCAACGCAGCGCAGCGGGTAGCTCAAGACCACCGAATTGACCGCTGTGGCCACCTTGGGTCATGACCAAGCGGTAGTTGTATCCTGCGAACTGCAAGGCGGCAGCCATGTCGCGGTTGCCCAAAGGCCAATTGCCGTGCAAATTATCCAGGTCCTGCTCCCCTTCTTGCAGATAGACTTTGATCGCTTTGGGCGATTGCTTGGTCTTGCGAATCAGGCCCGGATAAGCCCATCCGCCACGGATGTTGGTGAAGCTACCGATATGGCTTAGGACCTTTCCAAACTGATCCGGGCGTTCCCAAGCCACGCTAAAGGCGCAGATTCCACTCGATGAAATCCCGCACACGGCACGATCGGCCGGGTCCGTTGAGATGTTCAAATCCTTGATCGCCACGGGCAAGAACTCCTCGATCAGAAATTTCGAATAACGGTCTCCTAGCGAGTCGTACTCGAACGACCGGTTGCTACGATCGGAGGTGTTGGGTTTGTTGGCCGCAATGGTTCCTGGATTGACAAAGACCGCCACCGTGACAGGCATTTGTTTTTGATGGATCAGGTTATCGAGAACCGTCGGTGCGCGAAAAGCACCATCGGGCTGCGCGTAGCCTGAGCCGTCCATGAAGACCATCAAGCTTGCAGGCTGCTCGGGGTTGTACTGAGCAGGAACATAGACACTGTAAGCCCGTTTGGTTCCCGGATAGATCTTGCTATCGTTGAATTCGCCTCGGGTGATTTTCCCTACAGGCACACCGGCTTGAACGCTCCGGGCAGGATCCTCCTGGCTGGGATTTTCCTGAGCCAGTGAGATCTTTCCGCAGACCAATAGCAACGCCAGCCAAACGCAAAATTCTCTCGATCGCATCGTTGGTACCAAACTCCAAATGGACTCAAAGGGGAGGGACGATCCTGCGGATTATACCCTATCGGTCCGATCCGTCCTTCGCCGGGGCCACCCCTCGCCGATAGCCACCTGTCGCACTAGCCACCTGTCGCCAGACGGTGGAAGCCATACTCGCACCCCCACCACCGCTTGGCAGCGGATGGCTACGATTCTGCCCATACGCCAGACGGTGGATCCGTCTTGATCAGGCAAATCCGCGGCAAAGGTTGCGGACGAATTGCCCGACGGGGTGCGAGGGCAAGCACCGCGTCGCTTGGATATCCTCGGGGCCATGAGGCCACTCGACGCAGCGGTCGATGTACTGCTGCACCCAGGCCGACGAGTAGGGATAGAGAGATAATCGATCAGGCCAAAGGCCCGGCAGGCCTTGGACTCCCGACTGGACCGTCGCCAGTCCTGCATAGAGCGAGAGGACGCCCCGCAGATTTCCACGCAGTTCCAAAAGTTCAGCAAGGCCTTTGTCGATGGCATCTGGATGTCGCGCAAAGGTGTAGATCGCAAGCAGTGCGTTGTCGACCAAATGGTCCTGCCAGCGATTTTCCTCGCACCCAAGAATTCGGCTTGCTGAGACGGCCGTTTCACCTGCCTCTTGGGCTTCTATCAAGGCATCGAGCCGCTGCCGGATCTCCTGGGAACCGGTCGCAGAGCGTAAGTCTTTCAGCAAGCTAGAGGTACTGATCTGATATGCCGTGCGATGAAACTGAGCGACTTGGGCTGCCGTTGCGATCAGAAAACTCGCTTGGGTCACCCAACGGTTGCCGAAGGTCAATTCCGTCGAGTCCTGGACCCAACTCAAAGCCCCGTCGTGGTGGCCTTGCATCAGAACGCTCAGAGCAAGGGCTCGGACTAGCGGATCATCGCCGAGCTTGGCCGTCGATTGGGACCGACCTAGCAGTGAATTGACCAGACCTCCAAGATAGGCCGTCGGTTGGAGGCGTTGGTACCAAGCGAGCCGTTCGGAAAGATGCGATTGAAAATTCTCGGACATCGCTTGCGAGAGCAAGACGGCTTGGACACTCACCAACAATCCCTCGGTACGATGCGAAGCGACGAGTACTCCTGGATCGATCTCCCCTGGAGGCTTGGTGCACAGCTCGGACCTCAGGCGAGCTTGTTTCGATCGCCCTAGTCCCCCGATCGATTCACCGATCGCGCAGCCGATCAAAGCACCTTCGATCGATTCTTGCCGGCGGACCGAGGGGATAATGGTCGACCAAGCATAGGGGCGAGTCCAAGCGACTCGTCCAGTTTTCGATGGGGACACAGTGTTCGATGGGGACTTCGTTGAGTGGATCTCAAGTATTGGAAAAACCGCAGGGCAATCGGTCTGCCGCGTGGGTGGACGATGGTCCAAAGTCGTCGACATAATCAGGATGTCTTTCGGTCTGCTGCCTTGTAGCCCTAGGTTCGCTTGTTCGGGCTGTTTCGCAACTTTGAGGTATCGGATCGGCCGAATCAGGCCCTTATCAGTATCGGAAATACTTTGCCGCATATGCAATGCGGGCAAGTGGTAAAGTCAATCCGCGAACGGGATTTCTGCACTAAACCAAATAATTGATACAATCGTAAGTGGATCGGGCAGACCCGATCGGTAAAAATACGGTACTAACAAAGGGATCGAAGCGATGCAGTCGTCCAACAATCGTCGACGTTTTTTAACCAATGCCGCAATCGCAAGTGGCTTTGCTATGGGACTGGGCCAACGCGGATTCTCCTGGGCTCCCCCGACAGCCTCGGCCACCAAAGGCCCCTTTTATCCCATCCCGGACATCGACAAGCAAAAGCACTTCGATGCCGACTTGACTCGACTCGATGAGCAGTCCCCGGTGGCCGATGGCGAGCAGATCGTCGTCCAAGGCTTGGTCCTGGACATGGACGATCGACCGCTGGACCAAGTCGTCGTCGAGGTTTGGCAAGCATGTGCTAGCGGGCGCTACAATCACCCTCAAGATCGCAACGATCGTCCAGCCGATCCGAATTTTCAGTACTGGGCTAAAATGCTCACCGGTGCCGACGGTTCTTTTGCGTTCCGCACGATCCACCCAGGCAAGTACCCTGGCCGTACGCCTCATATCCACTACCGAGTGATCGCTCCGAAACGTCCCGAATTGGTCACGCAGATGTATTTCGAATCCCAAAGCGAATACAACAAAAAGGATGGGATCTACATGGAGCTCAAGCCCGAACAGCGGCAGGCCGTGACCGTGGGCTTCGAACCCAAAGCGATCGCCCCTGCGAGCGACTCGGTATCCAAGCCGGAGCTGAAGCTTCCGACCGGGTTGTTCCGCATCGTGCTCGGACCGACGGGAGATACGAAAGCAACCCGGCCGATGTAGCGATGAAAACGCTAAGAATCAAACGGAATTTAACGCAAAGGTGCAAAGACGCAAAGCCGCAAAGGAAAGAACAGAAAACAGAAACAAGAATAGAAACAGGAAGGAAAATCTGGATGGGAGACGGACCTCTCTTTTCCTTCTTGATTCTCTCTTCCTACTTCCTACTTCCTACTT
>Ga0208085_1000195_pt1 | contig 23922 bp, 25 predicted proteins | sample LakMenEpi21Jun10_FD_150721 | JGI IMG/M metagenome (GOLD analysis project Ga0208085, IMG submission 150721) | Freshwater microbial communities from Lake Mendota, WI - 21JUN2010 deep hole epilimnion (SPAdes) | ecosystem: Environmental > Aquatic > Freshwater > Lentic | place: Lake Mendota, Madison...
AAGCGGTTTGCCTGCAAGTGCCATATGAGCTTCGCCCATTGCCTCTGACAGTGTTGGGTGTGCATGGATCAATGGAGCCACATCATTTGCACGTGCCTCCCAGTTATAAATCAATTCTGCTTCAGCCAAGAGTTCTCCCACACGTGCACCAACCATATGGACACCAAGTACTGGGCCATCTTTTTGTGCCACAAGTTTAATTGAACCCGCAGTGTTAAGTATTTGAGCCTTACCGTTTCCGGCCAAGTCATACGTTAGTTCGACGACATCATGACCGCGCTTTTTTGCCTCTGCAGTTGTTAAACCGACAGATGCAACCTCGGGCTCTGAATAAGTAACACGTGGAACGCCATCGTAATTAATTGGGCGAGGGTTTAAACCTGCGATCTCTTCGGCGACCAAAATACCCTCGGCAAAACCTACGTGTGCTAACTGCAAAGTTGGGATTAAGTCACCAACAGCCCAGATTCCTGGAACATTGGTGCGGCACTTGTCATCGACTAATACATAACCACGATCCATTGAAATGCCTTGCTCTTCGTATCCCAAGTTTGCAGATACTGGACCACGGCCCACTGAAACCATAAGGACGTCGGCAGTAAATGTCTTTCCATCCTCTAGGGTGACGGTTACTCCATCAGCAGTCTTAACTGCAGACTGAAAGCGAACGCCAAGTTCAAACTTAATTCCACGCTTGCGGAATGCTCGCTCAAGTTGCTTGCTTGATGATTCATCTTCTAGCGCGATCAAATGTGGCAAGCCTTCGATGATGGTCACATCTGAACCAAAAGACTTCCAGACAGATGCAAACTCGCAACCAATTACGCCACCACCAAGAACAATTACGCTCTTTGGAACATACGACATCTTTGTTCCATGATCTGAAGTAATAATCTTCTCGCCATCAATTTCTAATCCAGGAAGAGTCTTGGCATACGAACCAGTTGCAAGAATTACATTCTTTCCGGTGTAACGAACGCCATTAACTTCTACTGCATCTTTAGCAACGAGCTTTCCGTAACCTTCGATGAAAGTAATGCCACGAGACTTAACTAATCCCGTTAAACCTTTGTACAACTTACTGATGACGCCATCTTTGTAAGAATTAACCCCGGCCATATCTATGCCATCAAATGTAGATTTGACTCCAAAGTGCGAACCTTCGCGAGCGCCATCAGCGATCTCTGCAGAGTGCAAAAGCGCCTTAGTTGGAATACAACCTCGGTGTAAGCAGGTTCCGCCGACCTTGTCCGCTTCGATTAAAGCAACGCTCAGACCAAGCTGTGCGCCGCGAAGGGCTGCGGCGTAACCACCACTTCCTCCACCAAGGATGACGAGATCAAATTGAGACACTAAACGGCTCCCTCCATGCGCCCACGCGGGCTATGTGCTTATCTTGCCCCAAAGAGGGGCAAACCTCCCAATGCGCCAGGAAGGGCTACCCCTGCTCGGCCAAAGTCACAAGTGAGCGAAGAGAAATTCCGGTTCCACCGACCGGTGTGTAGCCATGAGGCTTAGCTTCGTTATAGGCAGGACCCGCGATATCCAAATGCAGCCATGGCAGATCGGCTGAAACGAAATCCTTCAGGAAAAGTCCAGCAACAAGCATGCCGCCCATGCGATCGCCAATGTTGGCCAAATCTGCAACAGGTGAATCAAGTGAAGCGCGTAGCTCTTCAGGAAGTGGCATCGGCCAGAACTGTTCTCCACTGATCGCGGTGACCTTCATGAAGGCTTCGCTGAATTCTGGGTTGTTAGTCATCACTGCACTTGTGCGAGTTCCCAAAGCAACTACCTGCGCGCCGGTCAGAGTTGCGACATCAATAATTCCATCAAGTTTGCTGTTCACGCTTTGAGCTTTCATCAATGCATCAGCCAGAACTAAACGACCTTCTGCATCAGGGTTTAAGACTTCAACTGTCTTACCACCAAAAATAGTGATGATGTCACTTGGACGAGTAGCGGTATCACTTGGCATGTTTTCGGCTAACGGTGCCCAAGCATCGATTGCAACATTTAATTTCAATTCAGCAATTGCAACAACTGCGGCGCTAACCGCTGCTGCACCGCTCATGTCTGACTTCATCGCTTCCATACCTGCGGCGGGCTTTAGCGCTAAGCCACCAGTATCAAAAGTAATTCCCTTACCAACAAATGCATATCGCTTAGCTACTTTGCCTTTAGGCGTGTATGAAATATGCAGCAAACGTGGGGGATTAGCCGAACCTTGTCCAACGCCAATGATTCCGCCAAAACCCTGAGACTTAAGTTGCTTCTCATCCCAAATCTGAACCTTTAAGCCAGCCTTTGATCCACCTGCAGCCTTTACAACCGCAGCCATTTTCTTAGTAAATGAATCTGGTGTTAAGTGACTTGGGGGAGTATTGATTAAATCGCGAACTAAGTATGTGTACTTAGCAACAATTGCAGCACGCGAAATTGCAGCTTTAGCATCTGCAGTTGTAGCAAGCTTTGAGTGAATAGTTATTGTCTTGAGTGGAGCCTTGAAATCAGCTTTAGTTGAGCCACGAAATTCAGTAAATGAATACGCACCCAAAGCAGCGCCTTCGGCAACAGCTGCCACCTCGGGCAAAGACTTTGCTGGCAATGAGAAAGTTGCTGATGCATTTCCTGCCAGTGCGCGTGATGCCGCTCCCGCTGCTCGGCGAAGAGTCTCGTGCGAATACTGCGAAGCTTTTGGCCCTAGGCCAGTAAAGACAAACATACGAACATGTGTACCTGGCACTTTGATGACTTCATCAGTTTTTCCGGTAGCACCCATGTCAACCAGCTGGGCAAGAACGGTTTTGGTATCAATTGCCATTTCGCCAGTTTCAATGGCGATTCCGCCCTTTGAATTGGTAGAAGAAAGTCCTAGGACAAGTACTTCATCTTTAACAACGCCATCTGAAATCTTTAGTGTGCTCATACCCTGAAGCGTAATAGAAAGATTGGTAGGTTTGCACAATGAAGAGCTCGCCACTAAACGATAAACACCTAGCGCTTAACGCAAAGATGGCCGATTTTGGAGGCTGGATGATGCCGATTGAGTATCCAGGGGCGGGCGTTCTGGCCGAACATGCTGCGGTCCGTGAACGAGTAGGACTCTTCGATGTATCACACCTTGGAAAAGCGTCAGTTGTGGGCCAGGGTGCGCTTGATTTTCTCAATCAATGTTTGACCAATGATTTGAACAAGATCGAAAATGGTTCTGCTCAATACACCTTGTTATGTACACCCGATGGTGGAGTTGTCGATGATTTGATTGCCTATCGAAACTCAGCTGATGATTTCTTCCTAGTTCCAAACGCTTCCAACACAACGGATGTAGTCAAAGTTTTGCAAGAGAAAGCACCGGCAGGTATTGAAGTAAAGAATCTGCACAATGAGTTTGCAGTTTTGGCGATTCAGGGCCCGCTTGCGCCACAAGTATTGGTGCAACTTGGAATCATGACTGATATCGACTACATGGCTTTTACTCATGTTTCGATATCTGGTGCTGATGTAATTGTTTGTCGCACCGGATACACCGGCGAACTTGGTTATGAATTACTTCCTAAGGTCCAAGATGCTTCGCGAGTTTGGGATGCAATAACAGATGTCATCGCACCAATGGGCGGTTTGGTCTGCGGACTAGGCGCACGTGACACCTTAAGAACTGAAATGGGTTACCCACTCCATGGGCACGAGTTAAGTTTGCAGATATCTCCGGTTGAAGCAAGTGCTAGCTGGGCTGTGGGTTGGAAAAAGGAAAGCTTTATTGGGTCTGAAATTCTCAAAGGTCAAAAAGAAGGCGGAGCATCACGTAAAAGCTTTGCCATCAAATCCCTAGATCGTGGAATTCCACGCGCTGGAATGTCGGTCAAGAATTCAAAAGGTGAAATAGTCGGTGAAATCACCAGCGGTACTTTTTCTCCCAGCTTGAAAATCGGTATTGGCCTAGCGCTTTTGAACTCAGATGTTGAGATCGGGCAGACGCTTGTGATTGATGTGCGCGGGCGCGATTCGCAATGCGAGGTTGTAAAGCTTCCCTTTGTTACTTCACACGTTCGCTAAAGACAATAGGTGCCATAAAGGCAGCACGAGTGTGGGTTCGTCGAAGAGCGGACAGAACCGCAGTTCCCGTAATTGCTATAAGGGTGCTGGTAAAAATTGCTCGCGGAACATCCCAAGCCATCGCCGTTGCAAAGTGAAAGGTTACAAAGCGAGAAAGATTTTCTGAGATATCGCCAGTGGGAAGGTAGGACAGTTGGGTGTTTGAACCCAAGGCCCATGGCCAAAACTGCAGATCCATTAAGACACCGAAAAAACCAGAGGCAAAAATCCCGAAAGCAATAAGCAAAAGAATTTCATTAACGCCGCGAGTCTTCTTGGGTAGGGATCCTGCGAGCAAACCAATCCAAGCGGCAGCAAATACTTGATAGCCAAGCCAAGGGCCAATTCCTCCGGTCAACAGCGCAGAAGCGAACATTGAAATCATGCCAAGTAGGAACCCAAAAGATGCGCCAAAAACTCGAGCACTAAGAATCAAAACAAACCACATTGGTTCTATTCCAACCGCACCTGCCCCAAGGGGTCTTAGCGCAGCGATTAACGCAGATAAAACCCCCAAGAGAGCCACGGATTTTGCATCTATTTGCTGAGTAGAAACTTGAAGAACAACTACTACGAGAGAAAAAGCAACGGCAATCCAAAAGAACAATTGGGTCTGCGGAAGATTTTCACCAACATAGAAAAAAGGCCAAATAAAACCTGCGGCGCTAAATAGCGATGCGACTAAGAGGACTAAACCGGTCTTTCGAGAAAAAGCGATGACATCAGGTGTTGTGGTCATTGCAAACCTTCGATCGCAGCAACTACATCCTTAACCCTTAGCCATGGTTGTGGCGACATCACCTTTGCAACTTGTGGCGCAAAAGCAGGAGATGAGAGAAGTACATCCAAAGTAGTTCCATCTGCCACGATGTCTCCATCGGCGATGAAGACAACCCTGCTTGCAAGCTCTGCGACAAGCTCCACATCATGAGTTGCAAGTAAGACTGCTTTGCCAAAAGTTGAAGCAAAGTGAATCAACATTCGAGTCAGTTCATTTTTCGCTTCGTAATCCAGGCCACGTGTGGGTTCATCTAAAATCAAAACAGCTGGATTCGAAGAAAGGACGACGCTGAGAGCAAGTCCAAGGCGCTGGCCTTCAGATAAATCGCGCGGATGCGTAGAAAGAGATATGCCGGGCACAAGCTGTCGTAGAACATTGTGGGTAGTTCCAGCATTTAACCCGTTGTCGCGATCAGCTTGTTCGCATTCAATGCTTACTGACTGTCCATACAAGAGATCGCTGGGTTCTTGCGGGATAAATCCGATCTTTTCCCGTCGCTGCTTGCCATGTAGATCAAATGGATCAGCATCCAACAAGGAAACCTTCCCTGCATGTGGTCGATTAACTCCGGCAATAGCTTTGAGCAAAGAGCTTTTTCCAGCTCCGTTTCTACCCATGACTGCCACAATTTCTCCGGCAAAGATTGTGGAAGAGATGCTGTTGAGTGCGATTTTATTGTCATAAGAAACGGTGAGCTTTTCAAAAGTGATAACGGTTTCGGTTCGCTTTACTGAAGGCTCGACGATGTTAGAACTTTGAATCTGTCTAATGTCCGTCGTCATGCGTCGCATTTCTCGCACCGTGGTTCCAATTTCCGTCATCCCTAAGGCCCTGGCCAAATGCACAATAGGCGGCGCAATAGGGGATTGCATCAGGATTTCTTCAGGTGTTCCTACGTTGGCCGCACCATCTCCGTTGATGTAAACGATTCGATCAGCAAACTGAATAACTCGTTCTAATTTATGTTCGGCAATTACTACCGTAAGGCCTAAGTCATGGACCAATCTGTGCAGAATGGATAAAACTTCTTCTGCCGCTATAGGATCCAAAGCGCTAGTTGGTTCATCCAAGACAAGAACTTTTGGATGGGTTACCAGGGCAGCACCAATTGCAACTCGTTGCTGTTCTCCACCGCTTAATGTCGCAATTGATCGGTTTCGCAATGCGGCAAGGCTGAGCAGATCCAAAATCTCTTCAACACGTTTGCGCATCACATCATTGGGCAGGTTAAGAACCTCCATCCCAAAAGCAAGCTCTTCTTCAACCGTGTCAGCAACAAAACCATTTGCCGGATTTTGTCCAACAATTCCTATCAAGTGCGCCATGCCACCAGGCTTTGTCATCTGCGTTGAAATCCCGTTCACGCTGACATCTCCGGCAAGGATTCCGCCGGTGTGATGGGGAACTAAACCATTAATCAGGCGCAGCAATGATGATTTACCAGAACCGGTAGGACCAATGACTAAAACCAGTTCACCTTCGGCAATTGTCAGGTTAAGGTTTTCCAGAACTGTTGTAGTTGAGTTTGGGTAGATCAAAGAAACATTGGAAAACTTGATCATGAAATCACAACCAGACCGATTGCCGAGATCACAACAAAAGAATCCTTGAGTTGCCAAGAAATTGGACGGTAACGCGAGCGTTTTTTGCTAACGCCATATCCGCGGCTATCCATAGCTGCGGCCAAATCAAGTGAGCGAGCAAGTGATTCTTCAAGTAATGGAATGGCTACACGTTTCCATGAAGTGAACCCTCGAGTATTTTGACCACGCAAACGTTGAGCCATTCGAATTCTTTTGACAGAACCTACAAGTTGCGGCAGAACTGAAGTTGCGATCACAACAGCAACGGCAAATTCATAAATATGTACTGGCAAAACTCGCAAAAGTCGGTGTGGGCTGGTCAGTGAAGCGGCTGCGCCGAAAATTACGATGATGGAGCAGATGAGCAAACCTTCAACTAACGATGACGACAATCTTTCCCACGTTACTGCGCCACCAATTCGGATTCCGGGCATCCATGACGGTAGAGGCAAAACGGGTAAATTGAACAGTTCTGTACCCGGAATCGGTACGCCAATGGCTATTCCGACAAAAGTTCTAACTGCCAGAATCCAGGCGGAAAGTTTTAAAGTCCATTCAAAACTCTTTGCCCACGGAACATCCTCGCGAAATGTGTAAACAACAACCATCACTACACCCAGACATGACAGGGTGAACCACGTGCTATCAAAACGCACAATGGCAACAGCCAAGCCGATAGCCCAGAGCCACCAAGTAAATGGATGCAGTGACGGTTTAGTCATCATTACTTCTTGAGGTATCCCTTAGGAGTCTTCATCTCGACTCCGCATTCCTTAGCTGGATAGCCGTTAAGTCCGCAGATAAAGCCTGATCCTTGCGCACGAACTTTTACTACCTGTCCAAGTACATCGATTCCCAAAGCGCCTTTATCTGCAACAACGCATCGTTGAATTAATCGCGGAGTTGATTCACCTTTGGGGCGAAGTACAGCTGAGCCAAAATCAACCATGAGAGCAACTCGCTTTTTCCCGGCGACAGCTTTTGTCTTTCCGCAAATAGCAGAAAAAGATGGCGCAACCTTTGGAGCTTTTGCATCTGGGATTGCATCATTACTAAAGGTGAAAGCCCAACCTTCAACTGCGCCATCGGCAACATCGACAGTTGGTCCGGTCATTGCTGGTGTCCACTTACTTGCACCAGGTGCGGCTTGGAAGTAACCCCAATAGCGCCAACCTGTATCGGCTGCTTGTGTTTGTGGGATTGTTAGTGCGGTTAAAAGAATTGCCGCAAAAAGTACTTTGAATTTCATTGCTGTGTAGCCTCTCGAAAAGAAAGAGTCTCACAGGGAGTGAACCGCACCAAAGGTATGGCAAAGGCGCCAATACATTTGGTGTTAGGAGCACACCCCGCAAACCTCGGCGGGTGTTTGTCTCATCTCGATCTAATGGGTAATCCGACTTATCGAATTCAAGAGCTTTGCTCGTTGAACGATTTACGGTTGCGGGTCAGCGTCGGATTTTCACCGAACTTCCCCCAGTAGAGGAGCTATTAAGTTGTGAGCGAACCAAACCATAATGGCTTGGGGTTGGCAACTAGGCGCGCCCGTCGTAGGCTTGCAAACATGGAATACAGACGCCTTGGCAGTACCGGAATGTACGTTTCTGAAATCGCTTACGGAAACTGGATTACACACGGAAACCAAATCGAATCAGAAGCTGCAATCAAATGTGTCAGAGCCGCACTCGATGAGGGAATCACTACTTATGACACTGCAGATGTCTATGCCGGGACTAAAGCCGAAACAGTTTTAGGCAAAGCACTTAAAGGCGTTCGTCGTGAGTCCTACGAGCTTTTCACCAAGGTGTACTGGCCAACAGGTACCGGCAAAAACGATCGTGGACTTTCTAGAAAACACATTATCGAATCATGTAACGCATCTTTAAAGCGCTTACAGACCGATCACATCGATTTGTATCAAATGCACAGATTTGATTATGAAACCCCATTAGAAGAATCGTTGAGCGCTTTTGACGATCTCATTCGCGCGGGCAAGGTGCACTACGTCGGATTTTCAGAATGGAATGCTGCGCAGATTAAGTCAGCATTGGCTATTCAAGATGCACGTGGCTACAACCGTTTTGTGTCCAGCCAACCTCAATATTCAGCCTTATGGCGAGTGATCGAAGCTGAAGTAGTTCCGCTTTCCCAAAAAGAAGGCATTGGACAGATTGTCTGGTCTCCAATGGCGCAAGGAGTTTTGACTGGAAAGTACTTGCCAGGCAAGAAAGCACCTGCAGGTTCACGCGCTACCGATAAGGGCAGCGGAGCCAACATGATCAAGGGTTGGTTACGCGAAGAAGTTTTGGAAGCAGTTCAAAACCTTAAGCCAATTGCAGATCAAGCTGGTTTAACAATGTCTCAACTGGCAATCGCTTGGGTTCTGCAAAACCCAAATGTCTCTTGCGCAATCATGGGTGCGACAAAACCTAAGCAAGTCAAAGAGAATGTAAAAGCCGCAGGCGTAAAGCTAGATGCAGATGTAATGAAAGCAATCGATAAAGCTTTAGGAAATCTTCCAGAGCGCGATGCTGCAAAGACAGTTAGCCCAAACCCGCGGGCCTAAACTCTCTTTAATCGATCGAGTCGCCAACCTTTACTTGTGGGTGTGGTGCACGCAATCGGCGCATTTGCGTTGATCGCAACCAGGCATACATTCCTAGACCCTTTGTAGATGTTCCTGGAAACTTTATGCCTATTGCTTTGCGAATCTTGCGTGAAAGAAAAATTCCATCGATCACAGCAATAATCAGAACGGCGTACATTAAAGCGACCGCACCAACTTGTACTACGGCGACAGGAAATAGCGTAAGAACCAAAACCACAAAGATGATTGGTAAGAAGTACTCACCAATTGATCGTCGTGAATCCACAAAGTTTCGAACGTATCGTCGTGCTGGACCGCGATCACGTGCAGGAAGTGCTGACTCGTCGCCACGTAAGTAAGCAGCGCGTTGTGCAATTCGATTTTGTCTAGCTAACGCCTTGGAAGCTCGCTTTTGATCCTTGGTTACAACAGGTGCCAAAGATGAAACCTTGCGCTTTGACTCAGCTTCTTTGCGTGTTGGGGTAGGACGACCTTTGCCTTCGCTAGATGTCCCTTTGCCGTCATTAGTTGTCATGGGGGGAACTATAGAGCCCGACTCTTAAAGCCCTCGACTCGCAGCCACCCTTTACGGGGAGTAGGATTGAGGGGTAGTCAATTAAGGGGAGCAATAATGACAACAGAAGCAACAACAACAGGAATTCTTCTAACCGACGTAGCTGCATCAAAGGTATCCGCACTTCTTGCGCAAGAGGGTCGCGATGACCTGAACCTTCGTGTTGCCGTCCAACCTGGTGGTTGCTCAGGCCTTAAGTACCAGCTCTACTTTGATGACCGCAATATGGAAGGCGACATCATTCGCGAATTCGGCGCAGTAAAGGTGATTACAGACAAGATGTCTGACCCTTACCTATCTGGCGCAACTATCGATTTTGTAGACACAATTGAAAAGCAAGGTTTCACAATCGATAATCCAAACGCAGCCGGATCTTGTGCCTGCGGCGATTCATTCAACTAATCACTTGCCTGTAACGCATTAGTATCCCTACATGAAAATTGGTGTAGCGGGTTCGGTCGGCCTTGATCATTTAATGACTTTCTCTGGAAAGTTCACCGACTCTCTGGTCGCCGGTTCTCTTGAAAAAGTTTCACTCAGTTTTCTGGTGGATAGCTTGGATGTTCGACGCGGTGGATGCGCGGCCAATATTGCATACGGAATGGGCGTTCTTGGATTAAATCCAATTTTGATTGCTGCCGTTGGTAAGGACTGGGCTGATTACGAAGCATGGCTATCGCGCCATGGTGTTGATACATCGCATGCTTTGGTTTCCACAACGCTTCATACCGCGCACTTTGTTGTAACCACTGACCAAGAACTCAACCAGATCGCATCATTTTTTCCTGGCGCAATGTCTGAAGCGCGCAACATAGAATTAAGTCCCATCATGGAAAAAACCGGTCGCTTGGACATGATGGTTATTTCACCGGATGACCCAGAAGCGATGCTGCGCCATTCTGAAGTCTGTCGACAACTTGGAATTGATTTTGCTGCCGACCCTTCTCAGCAGATGGCACGCATGAGCGGTGAAGAAATCAAGTTGCTTATCGAAGGTGCTGCTTACCTGTTTCTCAACGAATATGAATTGGCTTTGGCGATGCAAAAGACCGGCTGGAGCGATCGAGAAATTTTAGAGCGAGTGAAGTACCGAGTTGTGACTTTGGGTTCTAAGGGAGCAAAAGTAGAAAGTGCGGCAGGGGAGTTTGTTCAAGTCAGCTGCCCTAAGGAAAAATCCAAGACGGATCCAACGGGTGTTGGAGACTCCTTTAGATCAGGATTTATTGCCGGGTTGGCATGGGGAGTTTCCCATGAACGCTGCGCCCAGTTAGGTGCACTCATTGCAACCTATGTCATCGAGACTCTTGGAACTCAGGAATATCGATTTACGAAAGCGCAGTTTGTAGAGCGTTTTGCCGAGGCTTATGGCCAGTCGGCGGCTGACGAGATTTCAGTTCATCTTAAGTAATGTGAGCAGTGCCACCCCTCGCCGAGAATAGGCTCGTGTCACGCTGAGGGGGTTTTCAAACTATCCTTAGCCCATGTCCCGACGCACAGTTTTGAGCCGCTTCAAGGCGTTACTTCTTCTGGCCCCGTTAGTTTTATTAACTGGTTGTTCACAAGTTTCAGGCTTGGGTTTTGAAGAAGGCGTTACAAGCGTTAATGACCAATCACTGTCGTTGTGGCAAGGTGCTTGGATAGCTGGTGGAGTCGTCGGTGTAATCACATTAGTTCTGATTTTGTGGCCGGCAGTTTTTCACCGCGGCAAAAAAGATGATCCTTCTTTTCCAAAGCAAACTCAGTACAACGTTCCAGTTGAAGTTGCTTACACAATTATTCCGTTCATCATCGTTGCAGTTCTGTTTTATTACACTGCGCAGAAGCAAACAATCATTACTGAAAAAACTACAACATATGCACATGAAATTACGGTTGAAGGTTTCCAATGGTCTTGGCAGTTCGGTTACCCAGATGCAGGTCCTAAGGCCCTCGTAACTGGTACCCCAGAACAAACTCCAACAATGGTTGTTCCACTAGGCGAACGAGTTCGTTACACGCTGACAGCCAACGATGTTGTCCATGGTTTCTGGATTCCCGCCTTCATGATTCAGCTGCAGAATCTTCCAGGACTGACAAACAGTCTTGAATTTACGGCAAACAAATTGGGCGAGTTCCCTGGACGTTGCAACATTTTGTGTGGACGTAACCACTCTCAGATGTTGTTTAAGGTCAAAGTAGTTACACCAGCTGAATTTGATGCGTATCTCGAAACACTTAGGGGAGGCCAAGCATGACAACTTATGCTGAAAGACCGACGATGACTGAGAGTCGTCCAATGCCAGCCCCTAAAGGAAAAGCATTTGTTAAGTGGATTACCTCTACTGACCACAAGACGATCGGTTACTTGTACCTGCTGACTTCATTTGCTTGGTTCCTTATTGGTGGAGTTCTAGCCCTAGCCCTGCGTGCAGAACTAGCTCGACCAGGAATGCAGTTCCTCAGTAACGAGCAGTACAACCAGATCTTCACGATGCACGGCACGATTATGTTGCTGATGTTTGCAACTCCGCTCTTTGTTGGTTTTGCTAACGTGATCATGCCGCTACAGATCGGTGCAGCGGATGTGGCATTCCCTCGTCTTAACATGTTGTCTTATTGGTTGTATCTGTTTGGTTCTTTGATGGCTTTTGGTGGATTCCTTTCACCAGGTGGTGCAGCCTCATTCGGTTGGACCGTTTACGCACCACTTTCTAATTCTCAGTACTCACCTGGCATCGGTTCAGACCTTTGGTTAATTGGTCTTGCGATCAGTGGTGTTGGAACGATTCTTGGTGGCGTTAACTTCATTACGACTATTTTCACTATGCGTGCACCAGGTATGACGATGTTCCGTATGTCGATCTTTTCATGGAACGTTCTGCTTACCTCGATTTTGGTACTTCTCGCATTCCCACCTTTAGCGGCTGCGTTATTGGGTCTGGAATCAGATCGCCTCTATGGAACGCATCTGTTTGATCCAGCTAATGGTGGTGTGATGTTGTTCCAGCACTTGTTCTGGTTCTTTGGACACCCCGAGGTTTATATCTTGGCGCTTCCATTCTTCGGAATCGTTACCGAAATTTTGCCGGTCTTTAGTCGCAAGCCAATCTTTGGTTATCTCGGACTAATTGCAGCAACAATTGCAATTGCAGCTCTTTCAGTTTCAGTGTGGGCACACCACATGTTCGCAAGTGGCCAGGTGCTACTTCCATTCTTCTCCTTTATGACTTTCCTCATTGGTGTACCAACGGGTGTGAAGTTCTTCAACTGGATCGGAACTATGTGGCGCGGTCACGTAACCTTTGAAACTCCAATGTTGTGGGTTATGGGATTCTTGGTGACTTTCTTGTTCGGTGGAATTACCGGAATCATTTTGGCTTCACCACCACTTGATTTTGCAGTTTCTGCTAGCTACTTCGTGGTTGCGCACTTCCACTATGTTCTCTTTGGAACAGTGGTGTTTGCGATGTTCGGTGGCTTCTACTTCTGGTGGCCTAAGTTCACTGGCCGTATGCTCAATGAAACCCTCGGAAAGATTCACTTCTGGACGCTTTTCTTTGGCTTCCACTTAACCTTCTTGATCCAGCACTGGCTAGGAATCAAGGGCTTCCCTCGACGTTATGCCGATTACCTACCAACTGATGGTTTCACTTACATGAATACCGTCTCAACTATCGGTTCATTCTTGTTAGCTCTGTCCATGATTCCATTTGCAATAAACATCTGGATTACTCGTAAGGCACCAATGGTGGGAGTAGATGATCCTTGGGGTTACGGTTCATCACTGGAATGGGCAACATCATGTCCTCCACCTCGCCATAACTTCTTATCAATGCCTCGCATTTCTTCAGAGCGTCCTGCATTTGATCTGCACCATCCTCACGTCAAGACTGAAGGGCATTAATTACCCATGAAGGCATCCTGGAAGTTATTTGGTGGCTTAAGTGTTTTCTATGTGATCATGACAGTTATTTACTGGCAGGTCGGCGGCGAAGAAGTTGGTATTGCCGGAATGCTTCTATCAGCTTGCTTAGCCGGAATGGTTGGCTTCTATGTTTGGTTTACACAAAAGCGAATTGGTGTCACTCTTCCTGAAGATAATTTAACCGCTGAAATTGCAGATGGTGCGGGCGAACTTGGTTTCTATAGCCCACATTCTTGGTGGCCACTGCCTGTAGCTGTTAGCGCATGTGTTTTTGCTCTTGGATTAATCATTGGTTGGTGGCTTTCACTAATTGGACTCGGTGCACTGGTGATTTCAATCATCGGAATGGTTACCGAGTATGAAAAACCAGAGATTGCTTCTGGGCACTAATGAGTTCAGTCCGCGCTGAAATACTTCCCGTAGATTTTCCTAATACGGCTGCAGCGCGAATAACTATTGATGCTCCCGCATCAGTAATCTTTGATCTCCTAGCAACCCCTGCGGCTCACCAACGATTTGATGGTTCGGGTTCGGTAAAGGATGCTATTTCAGGCCCCGACCGCCTCTATTTAGGTGCAACCTTTGGCATGGCCATGAAGATTAAGGTTCCTTATCGAATCAAAAACACAGTTGTTGCATTCGAAGAGAACAAGAAGATCACGTGGTGCCATTTGATGAAGTGGACCTGGTGTTACGAGCTGCAGGCGGTTACACCTAACCAAACAATCGTTACCGAATCATTTGATGCAAGCAAAATTCCAGCGTTTTCAAAATGGTGGTTAAAGCGCACCGGAGCGATGGCACATAATCCAAAGTGGATGGCTAAATCTTTGGTTGCGCTGAAGGCGATCTGCGAAGGTTGACCTTAGAAAGATTTGCTCCCGCGCTCTTTGTTCTTTTGTGGAGCACGGGTTTTGTAGGCGCTAAATATGGTTTGCCCTATGCCGACCCATTTGTTTTTCTATCTGTGCGGATTCTGCTGGCGGCCCTACTTTTATTCGCCCTCGCACGAGTATTAAGGATGCCGGTTCGAATAGGTCGCACAGCTATTGCTCGCTCTGGCCTGATTGGTTTCTTCTTACATGCTTGCTATCTAGGCGGAGTTTTTTACTCAATTTCACAAGGCTTACCAGCAGGAGTTGCTGCAGTTGTTACCAGTCTGCAACCAGTTCTAGTGTCCCTCATTGCGGTAAAGGTTTTGGGGGAGCAGCTTCGTATCCGACAAGTAGCAGGCTTGCTTGTTGGGTTGGTGGGTGTCGTAATGGTTCTCGGACCATCTATTGATGCTCAGATTCCATTGGCGGCGATCATCGCAATTCTGGTTGCATTGATCGGAAGTACCACCGCCACTTTGCTACAAAAGAAGCTGGGTGCTGACATTCCATTGATCAGTGGCACTGCCTATCAATACTTGTTGAGCGGTTGTGTGTTGGGAGTTATTGCTTTAGCAACACAGGAAACTTCGATTGCGTGGAACCTTCGCTTTACCGCAGCGTTCGTGTGGCTGGTTCTGGTGCTTTCAGTAGGTGCAATCTTGCTGCTTTTGTGGCTTCTCAATTCTGGCAGCGCCGCAAAGGTATCTTCACTTTTCTATCTAGTTCCTCCAGCTACAGCGATTGAAGCGTTTTTTCTTTTTGGTGAAAAAGTAAACACCCAAGGCTTCCTAGGTATAGGAATTACCGCCTTGGGTGTTTGGCTTGTAATGCGTAGTTAGTGCCAATTAATGGCTTTCGATCTCCTTGAGATCGTCAACTGTTGCCTTCGGAACAGATTCAGCGTGTGCAACGCTCATACGGGAACGAATCTTATTTCTGATTGCTCCCATACGTTTAACACCACGTGAATCTGTAGCAGGAAGTTCCAACGCCGGTGCTTGTTCATGTGATGTAAGTAGCCACGCCTTTTCTGGCGAAATTGGCTCATGAACTTCAACGAACTCACCGCTAGGCAAACGAAGTAGTCGACCAGTTTCGCGGCCATGTAGAACTAATTCACGGTCAGCTCTTTGTAGAGACAGACATAAACGCTTAGTGATCACGAATGCAAGAGGAGGCAGCACCAGGATTCCAATTCTGGTACCCCACATGATTTGATTAATTGATAAATCAAAGTGTGTAGCAATCAAATCGTTTCCACCGTTGATCAAGGCAACGATCATGAAAGTGATTGACATTGCGCCAAGTGCAGTTCTGTTTGGTGCATTACGTGGACGATCAAGCAAGTGGTGTTCGCGCTTGTCTCCGGTAATCCAGCTTTCGATGAATGGGTAGAGCGCCATACCAGTGAACAAAATTCCAGGAATGATCAGGCCTGGAATCAAGATATTCCATGACACTGTGTAACCAAAGAAGTAGGTTTCAATTGGCGGTGCCATTCGAACGAGACCATCAAGCCAGCCCATGTACCAGTCAGGCTGAGATCCCGCTGAAATCTGTCCAGGTGTATACGGACCGTATAACCAAATCGGGTTAATCGAAGCGACTGCGGCTATGAAAGCCGTGACACCAAAGACGATAAAGAAGAAACCACCAGCTTTTGCCATGTAGACCGGCATCAATGGATAACCAACAACGTTCTTCTCCGTGCGGCCAGGACCTGGGTACTGAGTGTGCTTCTGGTACCACACCATCATCAAGTGAACAGTAATCAGTGCGAGGAATGCTCCTGGTAGGAGCAGCACGTGAACAATGTATATACGCGGAATAAATGCTTCGCCAGGGAAGCCTCCGCCAAATGCAAAGTAGGACAAATACGAACCCACCACGGGTATCGCTTGAATTATCGCTTCAGCAATTCGGATACCAGTTCCAGAAAGTAGATCATCCGGAAGTGAGTATCCGAGGAAACCTTCAACGATTCCCAAAGTTAGAAGTCCGACACCGATGATCCAGTTAGCTTCACGTGGCTTACGGAAAGCTCCAGTGAAGAAGACGCGCATTAAGTGGGCAACGATCGCTGCCATGAAAATAAGTGCGGCCCAGTGATGAATCTGGCGCATCAACAAACCACCGCGTACTTCAAATGAAATATGAAGAGTGGATGCGTATGCGGCAGACATCTGAACGCCTTCTAGCGGTTCATAGCTACCTTCATAAATAACTTCACGTGCTGAAGGATCAAACCAAAAAGTTAAGTAAGTTCCAGATAGTAAAAGAATGATGAATGAGTACAGCGCAACTTCACCAAGAAGGAATGACCAGTGATCTGGGAATACTTTCTTGAGATTCTTCTTCATCCATGCAGCAGCACCTGTTCGCTCATCAACGTAATTAGCGACCTGCCCTAAACGATGTTCAGTTGTCATGAAGAGATACGCCCCCAAAAGCTAGGTCCGACTGGTTCATAGAATGGATCGCGGGCGACAAGGTAACCCTCGGCATCCACTGTGATATTTAACTGCGGAAGTGGTCGGGCCGCAGGTCCAAAAATAACCTTGGCGGCACGAGTTACATCGAATGTTGATTGGTGACATGGGCACAGAAGATGCTTTGTGGTCTGCTCATACAGAGCAACTGCGCAACCCATATGAGAACAAATCTTTGAGAAAGCAATGATGCCTTCGTGGGTCCAGCTCAGGCGTTCTGCATCTAAGTTGAACTCTTCTGGTCGCAAGCGAATCAGTAGAACAGCATCCTTAGCAATATCGTTAAGTTTTCTGTGCTCTGGATCATCGGTTTCTGGAAGTACCTGAGCCACTGCGCCAACCTCAAGATCAGAGGCACGAATTCTGCGATCACCTGGATCTGTAACTAGGTAAGTTCCCTTTTTCCACGATGTTTCTTTTAAGTCATTTCCAGGCAATGGGCCTAGATCCCTGAAAAGCAGCAGTGGGGAAATCGCGGACAAACCTAGCGCTGCACCAAGTGTCCTCTTAATCAAAGAACGTCGGCCTAAACCAGTTGCAGCCGCGCCTTCTTTAACGGTGTCAACAAACTCCTTGCGATCTGAATCAGGGGAGCGGAACTCGTGGCGCTGTGCGATAACTTCTTGATCAGGCATCAAAGTCTTAGCCCAGTGAATTGCTCCCATTCCGATGAAGAACAATGAAATTGCCATGCCAAGTCCAAGACCTAATTGATGGGCATTTTGATTGCCCATAACTGGAATAAAGACAAAAACATCTTCAGGAATAAAAAATGATGCAATCATAAGAACTGTACCCAGAGCAGAGATCATAAACATCGCTGCTACTTGTCGTTCTGCACGTCGCGCAGCTAAAGGATCATGATCGGCTTTGCGATGCACATGTGCTGGAAGACCTGGATCTTTTATAGCTTCGATTTCATTAGACATTTTTTACTTCGCTTTCATGGCTAGCCATACAGCTACACCGATAAGGATTCCAAGACCAAATGTCCACGCAAGTAAACCTTCAGTAACGGGACCCACGCGACCTAAGGATGCGCCGCCAAGATTTGGTTCCGATTCAGCGTGCTTGATCCACTTAATGATGTCCATTTTTTCTTTTGGTGTAATTGTTTTATCGCTGAAAACTGGCATTGCTTGCGGCCCTGTAACCATGGCTTCATAAATGTGCTTTGGTTCTATACCCATCAATGTTGGCGCGTACTTACCTTGTGTTAGCGCTCCACCTTGACCGGCAAAGTTATGGCACATTGCGCAGTTATTTCGGAAAAGCTCTCCACCTTCAGCGGTGCTTCCATCACGTTCATAATTTAGTTGTGCCTCTGTTGGAATTTCAGGGCCAGGTGCAAGGGAAGCAACGTAGGCAGCTAAAGCTGCTGTTTCTTCAGGGGTGTACAAAGGTTCTTTACGCATAGCTTGTTGGCTCATGTCAGCCATTGGCATGCGACCTGTGCCTACTTGGAAGTCAACAGATGCAGCACCAACACCAACCAGCGAAGGCGCAACTACGCCACCTTCAGAGTTAAGGCCGTGGCATGATGAACAACCCTTTAAAAAGATTTGGCGGCCTTCTTCGATCAGAGCAGTTCGGTCAGCCTTTGTTGTTTGCGCGGTTGTTGTCGCACTTGCAACACTAAATGTTGTTCCAATCGCAAGCAGTGCAAAAATCAACAATGCCGGACCGACTGCCTTGTGGCGACGGTAGCGAGATAAACGCTTCACTTATATTCCTTACTACTTAATCAGGTAAATCGCAGCAAATAGTGCGATCCAAACGACGTCTACGAAGTGCCAGTAATACGAAACAACAATTGCAGTTGTTGCTTGTTGGTGAGTAAATCGACGAGCTTTAGACACTCGGATCATCACAATGAGGAAAGCGATTAATCCGCCAGTTACGTGAAGTCCGTGAAATCCTGTGGTGATGTAAAAGACTGAGCTGTAGGCATTAGTTGAAAGTGCCAAACCTTCTGATACCAATAATGCGTATTCGTATACCTGGCCGGCGATAAAGAAAGAGCCCATCAAGAAAGTGGTAGCGAACCATTCACGCATTCCCCACTTATTAATTTGGTGCAACTTCCCAGTTCTGCGATTCTGGAAACGCTCTGCTGCAAATACACCAAACTGACAGGTTACCGATGAGAGAACCAAAATCGTTGTGTTAAATGCAGCAAAAGGAATGCTTAAAAGTTCAGTTGACTCGGCCCAAATTGCTGGCCCTTGCACCGCGCGAATCGTGAAGTACATGGCAAAGAGTGCGGCGAAAAACATTAACTCGCTCGAAAGCCAAACGATCGTTCCAACCGCCACTGCATTTGGGCGAGAGATTTTGTGGTGTGACACTGCGGTAGACATAGAGGTGATTATTCCCGAAAACATGCTCGCCGTCTGCCTGGGGAGCGTCTAGAACCCCTCGTTTTTACTCCCAAAGAGGTGAAACGGATCACCTCAAAAAGGGCGCTCCTGAGAACCAGCAGTGGGCTTAACCCGAGCGCTTTTTCATTAGAATAAGGGCATGGCTGAGACTAAAAAACAGATCATCGTTTATTCAGATGACTCGTCCGTTCGATCCTCCATCGCCTCGGCATTGGGTGTTCGTGTAGCCAAGGATTTGCCCGAACATGAAATTCATGAGTTTGCAACAGGTTCGGCCCTTCGCGCATATGTCGACACCAAAAATCTTTCCGGTGGTTTTCGCGCAGATCTTTTCATTTTAGATGGCGAAGCTGCGCAAGAGGGTGGCTTAGGAATGGCACGTCAGTTAAAGGATGAGGTTTTTAACTGTCCACCAATTATCGTGATTACAGGACGCAAGGAAGACAAGTGGCTTGCTGCTTGGTCACTTGCAGAAGCATCTGTAGTTCACCCCATTGACCCATTCACTATGGCTAAGACCGTTGCGGAATTGTTGCGCGGCACCGCAGTCGTTTCTGCTTAACTTTTATCATGAGCCAGTTGCTGTGGGATGAAAACATAGCAATTGTTGAATCAGGTTTAGATCTAGAAGTTGATCGAGTTCAGTGGTGCATGAATGAAATTCTCAATGGCGCAGCAGATAATTCAACAATAAAGAGATTTCTGATCTCCCTTAAAAACAAAGGTGAAAGCCCAGAAGAGGTCGGAGCCTTAGTTGCTCAGATGTACGAACATTGTGCGCCGATTTCGATTACAGAAAGAGCTGTCGACACCGTTGGAACTGGTGGCGATGGAGCGCACACCATTAACATCTCGACTACCTCAGCAATAATTGCAGCCGCAGCCGGTGCGAAAGTTGTTAAGCATGGCAACCGCGCGGCTTCTTCTAAGTCGGGTTCAGCGGATTTACTCGAAAACTTAGGCATCAATATCAATCTCAACGGACAAGCGGTCGAAGAGAGCTTTTCAACTTTGGGTATTAGTTTTTGTTTCGCACCTCTTTTTCATCCAGCGATGAAGCATGCCGCCGCTGCAAGAAAAGAGTTGGGTGTACCAACGGTATTTAACATACTGGGACCGCTTGCAAATCCTGCCCGGCCACAAGCTGCAGCGATTGGTGTAGCCAATGATCGGATGCATCTAGTGATGGCCCAAGTTTTAGGTGCTCGCGGGGTGGATGGCTTTGTTTTTCGGGGCGATGATGGTCTTGATGAAATCACACTTGCAACAACAACATCAGTGCTCAGTATTGGAACCGAGGAAATCACTAGTGGCCTACTTGATCCGGCAGAGTTTGGAATTTCAATCGCGCCTATTTCAGCTTTAGTAGGAGGAGATGGCGCAGAAAATGCGCGTATCACGAATTCAATATTCGCTGGCGAAAAGGGTGCCCATCGCGATGCCTGTGTGCTTAACGCTGCTGCTGCGATTGCCGCGTTTGAGGGAAGAACTGAACTTTCATTGCATGAGCGAATTGGAACAGGTGTTGATGCTGCCGTTTCGGCAATTGATTCAGGTGCAGCGCAGGAACTAGTCAGCAGATGGGCTGCGCTTACTCAGAAATTGGGCGCTTAACTCTTTTCTTACGTGAGGGAAAGTTTCGCAACTGTTCAAAACTATGAACATCAAATCCTGCAAGGCGTTCAATGAGTCCATGCAGAACATCAACAGTTGCCATGGCATCATCGAGGGCGCGATGATTTGGCGAGGTTGATGCCCCAAAGAACTCAGCTAAAGTTGAAAGTTTGCAGTTAATCACTTCATCCCGATCTAGAACTGCTCTAGCAAGTCGAGCGGTATCCACGGTTAAATAATCGGGCCACTCAATCTCATGAGTTTTCGAGGCAGCTTTCAAAAAACTTAAGTCAAATGGCGAATTGTGAGCCACTACAACGGTGTCTTCGGCGCTACCTAGAAATTCAAACAGGGTAGGCAGAATTTCATCAATAAAAGGGGCCGAGATCAGCATCTCATCTGAAATTCCAGTTAGTTGTGTGATGAATATAGGCAGTGAATGACCAGGATCTACGAAGCTTTGAAAAGTTCCCAAAACTTCGCCACCTTTGACTTTGACTACACCGATTTCGGTGATTCCCGCACCCAAACGAGGAGAGCCACCAGATGTTTCGAGATCTAAAACAGCAAAAGTTGTTTCAGCAAGTGTTCTTTGCTCAATCTTTGGCATGTGTTCAATCGTATGTCATTGATCTGACATTGATTAAGTCGTACTCTTGAACTATGGCAGTTCAGGGAGCACCAACAGGTTGGATGCAGGATTGGGCCGCGCAAGGCATCGGAAAAAATGCACACGTCGGAGTCTTGTTGGTTCATGGCTTCACTGGATCACCTGCATCGATGCGCCCTTGGGGAGAGTTCCTTCATTCAAAGGGGTACACAGTTCGGGTTCCTTTGTTGCCTGGACATGGAACAGTCCCCGAGGATTTAAACAAAGTTAAATGGCAAGAGTGGCCAGCTAAAGTTCATTTTGAATTAAGCGAGCTTCGCAAGACCTGTGATGTGATTTTTCTAGTAGGTCTATCCATGGGCGGAGGAACTGTCCTTAACGTGGCATCGTCGATCAACAATGAAATTGCGGGGTTGATTTTGGTCAACCCAATGATTCATGTGAAAGGAATACCTGTAGAGCTTGCATTCTTAATTTCAAGGTTCCAAAAAATGCGCACTAGCGTTGGAGATGACATTAAGCGTCCTGGAATTACTGAATGGGGATATGACGCTTTGCCCACGCGGGGCATTCATCAACTGCTTAAAATGCTGCGTATTACTCGAGCAAACTTAGGCAAGATAAATGTACCGGTGCAGTTGTTCCATTCGGTCGATGATCACACTCTTCCAGTAAGTAACACCGAGATAATTCTGGATGAACTTGGCTCTACCAATAAGGCCCGAATCGAATTAGTGAATAGTTACCATGTAGCAACTATGGATTACGACCAAGAATTGATTTTTCAGAACTCATTAACTTTCATCGAAGCCAATACTAAGTAGCTTTAAGAAAGCGCCAGGCCAACTGCAATACCTAAGATTCCAATTGCTGATATTCCGGTCAATGCTCGCCGAACCGATGGTCTTTGAATATACGTTGATGATTTCTTAACCGTCCAAATTAAGCCGATATTCCATAGTATTGAAATCAAAGCCCAGATTGCGCCTAGGAAAATGATTCCAAAACCCAGCGAGGTTTCCTTGGGGATAAATGCTGGAATAAAAGCAACCGCATAGACGGCGGCCTTTGCATTGGTCAGATTTGTGATCAGACCCAATCGAAAGGAAGCCCATGCCGAAGTTTCTTCATCGCTTTCAAGATCAAATTTTCCAAACTCCTTGCGAAGGGAAAGAAAAGTTTGCGCAGAGATAAATGTTAAGAACAAAACGCCAGACCATTTCAGAATCGAATACGCAGTATCTGAACGAGTAAAGATTGCAGACAGTCCGATTGCACTAGATACGCTCCAGATCAAGATACCTAGGCAGTTTCCAAGTGATGAGAGAACGGCCGCCTTGGGTCCACCAATAATTGATTGACGAAGAACCATGGCGACACCTTGACCAGGAATCATTACCAATAAAGCTGTGGCAACAATGAAAGATGGCAGGTTTTCTAAAAGCCCAGACACAATCACTTCCTCCGTGGTTTGAGAGTCAGTTCCTCTACATCTATGCGATTAGCTTTGAAATCGTTAATGGGGGAGTCACTTGGGTAACCCAGTGCAATTCCACAGAGCAATCGGTAACCCTTGGGAATTTCAAATTCTTTGCGAACAACATCGTCCCAAATTGCAACAGCTCCTTGGGCACAAGTTCCCAAACCATGAGAATGGGCCGACAAGATCAAATTTTGCATCATCAATCCGGCATCAGATGCTGCGTAGATGTGCAGTGATTTGTGAACATAAATGAAAAGCTCTACAGGAGCGCCGAAAAAGGAATAGTTCTTAGCCCACTGCTGATCTCGAGCAGGGCGGTCTCCGCGCGCAACGCCAAAAGTTTCATACATTTCTCGACCGACTCGTTCGGCGCGAGGTTTTAATTCGGTGGGGTAGGGCTTAGCAATTGAACGATTACTGGTAGGAAGACCGTAACGAGAATAAACAATCCTTAGTTTGTTGAAGATTCCCTTTCGCATGATTTTTGAGAGAACGCCCCAGCGAGAAAGGAATTCGGAACTGATTCGATCGCGAACGTCACCAGATGCAACGGCTACCTTAAAGGGACGAGTATTTGACCAACTAGGTGCCGTAAGACTGTCTTTCAAGATTTGCTCAATTATTTCTTGTGGTACTGGCGTCGAGAGGAAATCACGAGTGCTTCGTCTCGAGGCTAGAAAGTTTGAGAATTCTTCGGGATTATTCATCCCTGAACTTTATCTAATGAAGACGGATACTGATTGGTAATGAAATAGACGATCAGGAATTGTGAACTAAGTGGACCGTACTGGGATCGAACCAGTGACCCCCACAATGTCAATGTGGTGCTCTACCGCTGAGCCAACGATCCTTAGGTGGAAGAACTATACAACAGTCACTTAGCGCGAATAATCGTCCTCAATACGCTCAATATCATCTTCGCCAAAGTAGGTGCCGGTTTGAATCTCAA
>Ga0208085_1000196_pt1 | contig 23890 bp, 22 predicted proteins | sample LakMenEpi21Jun10_FD_150721 | JGI IMG/M metagenome (GOLD analysis project Ga0208085, IMG submission 150721) | Freshwater microbial communities from Lake Mendota, WI - 21JUN2010 deep hole epilimnion (SPAdes) | ecosystem: Environmental > Aquatic > Freshwater > Lentic | place: Lake Mendota, Madison...
GATAGTGGTGGCTCCGCCACCAGGTATCGATCCTGGACCCTGGGCTTCAAAGGCCCATGTGCTAGCCACTACACAATGGCGGAACGCATATTCTCCCTCATAAACAGTGGTGCTGGCGACCATTGGCCATCAAAAGGGACACAAATGGAAAGGATTTACGAGATTACCTTTGCCCCTGCTACAGGCCCATACGCACGAGCAACGCTGCCAACTACCCCGCTTGAGGTTAAAGCAACCGCTAAATCAAGGCCCGCCTCTTCATCTGCGACTAAAAATGCAACTGTTGGACCTGATCCAGAAACAATCGCCCCCAGTGCCCCGTATTCCTGACCAACATCTAAAACCAAGCGAAGTGCTGGTCGCAAAGAACATGCTGCCGCTTGTAGATCATTAACAAGTGAAGCACCAACAGCAGGTGCATCTGCGGCAAGCAATGCCTGCATAAGTCCTTCATGTGTTTGTGGTTCGACAATTTCTAGTTCTGCTCGTAAGCGATCGCATTCGGCATACACCGCAGGAGTCGATAAGCCGACTGTCGAAAGTGCAAGCACCCAGTGATACGTTCCACGCGAAAGTGCTGCCGTTAATTGATCGCCGTGGCCACGTCCAATTGCAGTTCCGCCACTTAACATAAACGGAACATCACTTCCTAATTGAGATGCAATTTCAAACATCTCTTCTCTAGACATTCCAAGTGAATACAAATAATCAATTCCAACAATTGTTGCTGCCGCATCTGCACTGCCACCGGCCATTCCACCTGCTACTGGAATTGATTTCTTGATTTCAATATGTGCATCTACGACTAAGTCGTACTCTTTTGAAATTAATGCAACCGCTTTGGCTGCCAAGTTATTGACATCTGCAGGGACCCCATGCGTTTGCTCACCTGAGATTGAAATAGTTAAGCCGGCACCTGTTTCGGATAACTTAATAGTGACATCGTCATAAATTGAGATAGCCTGAAATACTGAAACTAGGTTGTGATAACCATCTGACTCTTTAGGCCCAACAGATAACTGCAGGTTGACCTTTGCAGGTACGCGCACGGTCACACTTTTTACAGGCATGCGGTGACCCTATAACTGCCGTTAGAAAATGTCAGGTGCAACGGCTGCTATCTGACAAAAAGATTTCACTTCAAGGGCTTCGCCTCGCAAAGTTGGATCAATGCCAGCCTTTATTAAGATTTCTTCTGCGGCAGTTGATGATCCGTACAAGCTAGAAAGGGCTGATCTGAGCATCTTTCTACGCTGGGCAAAGGCTGCGTCGATGATTGTGAAAACTTTTTCGCGCATTTCTTCACTACCAGCAGTTTCGCGACGGGTAAAGCCAACTAACTTTGAATCCACGTTAGGTGCTGGCCAAAAGATTGACCTTGAAACGGTTCCAACATTTTTTACATCAGCCCACCAGGCCGCTTTGACACTTGGAATTCCATACTCTTTGCCACCAGGTTTGGCAGCTAAACGATCTGCGACCTCTGCTTGAACCATGACAACGCCGGTGCGAATTGTTGGAAATTTTTCGAGCAAGTGCAGCAGAACCGGTACTGACACGTTATATGGCAAGTTGGCTACCAAAACCGTTGGAGCAGCTGGTAAATCATGGACTGCAAGTGCATCCTTATTGATAACAGTTAAATTTTCGGGATGGGCAAAGTGTTGTGCAACTGTAAGTGGAAGCTGCTGAGCAAGACGCGGATCGATTTCAACTGCAATTACAGAATGTGCAGCTTCTAACATAGCAAGAGTTAATGAGCCGAGACCTGGTCCGATTTCTAGTGCGATGTCTTGTGCAGTTACACCTGCAGTTCGTACGATTTTCGTACAAACATTTGAATCAATAACAAAGTTTTGCCCCAAAGACTTAGATGGTTTGAAATCAAGCCGAGCTGCAAGTTCGCGGATCTGTGCCGCACCAAGCAATGTCATGGTGCGAAAGACCCAAAGATTCGCTCTGCATTAACGCTTAGGGCAGTTGCAAGTTCAGCTACATCTTGATTTCTCTCTACCGCCATAGCCCGCACAATGTTTGCAATCTGAGCAGGCGTATTGCCAGCTCCACGATGTGGTGATGGTGCCAAGAAAGGTGAATCTGTTTCTACTAGTAGCTGATCAAGAGGGACAAGTTTGACGGCATCACGAAGTTCCGGCGCGTTTTTGAAGGTCAAGGTGCCGGCAAAAGACAAGATATAGCCACGTTCAATGCAGAGTTTTGCCATTGCAACATCGCCTGAAAAACAATGAAAGACAGTATTTTTCGGCGCACCAACTTCAAGCAAGACAGACAAAACATCATCGTGTGAATCACGGTCATGAATCACCAGTGCTTTATTTGTTTTCTTAGCTAATTCAATGTGCCACTTAAATGAATCTTGCTGGCGCTGACGAAGCTCTGGTGGTGTTCTAAAGTAATCCAAACCTGTTTCACCGATTGCGCGAACGCGTGGGTGTTGCGCCAGCTCTTCAATTATCTTCAAATCCGCTGCAAGATCTGCAACAACCGGTGCTTCGTTGGGATGTAATGCCACGGCTGCAAGTACCGATGTATTCCATTTTTCTGCCGCAGCAACACACCATTTAGATTGTTCTGCTGAATACCCAACTTGAACAATTCGATCTACATTTACTGATTTGGCCTCGGCAATGACATCTGCAACTTCTCGGGAATCAAAAGCTGCATCGGTAACGATTTCCATGTGGGCATGTGCATCAACTGTTGGAACCGGAAGCGGTTCTGGAAGTGGTGCGCGAGGTCGATCGATATCGCGGTTGTGGCGATCAGCCATTTTTTAAGATGCAGGAGTTTCTAAACGAGGGAACAAAACTGGAGTTTTGGTCACGGTTGCACCTTGTGGAAGCTGTCCCCAAGTGGCCACATCTGAAATCTTTTGTGCAGCTAAATCTCCAAGAGCTTTTTGTGCCCCAAGGCTTTCCCACAAAATCTGGCAGGTATGTGGCATCACTGGATGCAACAGCACTGCAAGGGCGCGAAGTGATTCTGCGGTGTTGTACAAAACTTCTTCAAGTACAGCCTGGTTACCTGGATCTTTCGCAAGAATCCATGGCTCTTTAATCGTTACATAGCCATTTACCTGCTTGCAGAAATCCATGATTGCCATGATTCCGCCCTGAAAATCAAGTGCACACATTGCGGCATCAGCTTTAGCAACGGTTTCCTTAAGTGCAGCTTCCAATCCTGCATCATGGCTGACCGCTGGAAGTGAGCCCGCACAATACTTTTCGACCATTGCTGCACTGCGAGAAGCAAGGTTTCCAAAGTCATTTGCTAGCTCTGATGTGTAACGCGCGCTCATGTCTTCCCATGAGAAAGAGCCATCTGTACCAAATGGAATCGCACGTAAGAAGTAATAACGGAAAGCATCGATTCCAAAGTGATCAGTAATGTCTTTTGGTGCAATACCGGTCAACTTGCTCTTGCTCATCTTCTCGCCACCAACTAACAACCAGCCGTGAGCAAAGACTTTCTTAGGAACATCAAGACCGGCAGCCATCAACATCGCTGGCCAGATAACTGCGTGGAAACGCAAAATATCTTTTCCAACTAGGTGAACATCGGCGGGCCAGGTTTGTGCAAACTTCTTGCCATCTTCAGAATCTGGTGCATCTGTTAAACCAACTGCAGTTGCATAATTAAGCAGCGCGTCAAACCACACATATACAACTTGATCCGTATCCCATGGAACCGGAATACCCCAATCAAATGTTGAGCGAGAAATTGAAAGATCTGAAACGCCACCTTCGAGAAAGGACACAACTTCATTGCGTGCACTTTCTGGTTGGCATGCATCAGGATTATTTTTGTAATGCGCAATTAATGGTTCCACAAAAGCTGAAAGTTTGAAGAACCAATTGTTTTCATTGACTAGTTCAATCGGCTTGCTATGGATCGGACAGCACTTGGCACCATCAATTTCGATTAAATCACCAGGTAGCTTGAACTCTTCGCACCCAACGCAATAAGGGCCTTCATATTTACCTGCGTAGATGTGACCTGAATCTTTTAGTGATTGTAAGAATTTTTGCACACGTTCGGTGTGGCGCATTTCTGTCGTACGAATGAAGTCATCATTTGCAATATTGAGATGTTCCCAATTTGGTTTCCATGCCTCTGCGACTAATTTATCTACCCACGCCTGAGGCGCAGCATTATTAGCTTCGGCAGTGCGCATAACTTTCTGCCCATGCTCATCTGTTCCAGTTAAGAACCACACTGATTCACCTTTTTGGCGGTGCCAACGGGTCAGCACATCTCCGGCAACGGTTGTGTAGGCATGCCCAATGTGTGGGGCATCGTTGACGTAATAGATCGGCGTCGTTAAATAGAAAGACTTAGTCACTGGCTCATCTTATTCGCATCGACCACTGCGGCATAAACCAAGCGTTTAGCAATCCCAAATTCATCAGCCACAGTTGCAATTGCAGCCTTTCGATCCATTCCGGCTGCCTCAAATTCACGGACTCGAGCCACCATATCTGCCGCTGTTAGTGATGCCGAATCAGTTGCAGCTCCCGCAATAACGATTGTGATTTCTCCTAAAACTTCATTGTTAGTAGACCATGTGGCTAATTGCGCCAAAGTTCCACGAATAGTTTCTTCATATCGCTTAGTCATTTCTCGACAAATTGCACCTTGACGTTCTGCTCCAAAAACATTTACACAATCTGCTAAAGAATCTACAAGTCTGTGTGGTGCTTCGAAGAAAACCATTGTTCGCTCTTCAAAGCGAAGTTTTTCAAATGCAGCAAGCCGCGCACCTGCGGTTCGTGGTGGAAAACCTTCAAAGGAAAAACGATCAGTTGGTAAACCAGAAAGGGCAACTGCCATTGTGACCGCACTTGGCCCGGGGATTACGGAAACTTGGACACCTTCGGCAATTGCATCGCGCATAAGTCGAAACCCTGGATCGCTGATGGTTGGCATGCCTGCATCCGAAACAACTAGCACCGTTGCACCGCTTTTTAGTTCAGCTAATATTTCACGACTTCGTTCTTCTTCATTGCCTTCAAAGAAAGACAGGACACGAGCAGTGAAGATGACGTCGATGTCTGTACACAAGCGATGAAAACGGCGTGAATCTTCGGCAGCAATAATCGATGCGTTCTCGATCGCGCTCTTCAGGCGGGCACTTGCATCCCCGGGATTACCCAAAGGAGTTGCAGCCAAGATGAGCGTCATGGCGTAATCCTCTCAGTAAATACGAGTAAACGCGCATACTCTTATGCCATGGCCGCAGCAGTTGCTCCGATACTGATCGCACTAGCCTCATTTGTTTTGCGTTTGGTAAACCTTGGATCGACTAAGGGCTACATTTTTGATGAGGTTTATTACGTCGATGGTGCCCGTGATCTACTCAAATACGGCGTTGAAGTAAGTGGCAATAGTCCGGAATTTATCGTTCATCCTCCGGTTGGAAAGTGGCTAATTGGAGCGGGAATAGCCATCTTTGGCGATAACGAATTTGGTTGGCGTTTTGCTACAGCGTTAATTGGAACACTACTTATATTGGTTTTTGCTCGCTTAGTGCATGTACTTTTCTATTCACCACTGTTAACTGGTCTTGGTGCGGCATTAATGGCGATGGATGGTTTGCTCTTGGTGCATTCCAGAACTGCTTTATTAGATTTGTTCCTAACATTTTTCATTCTAATTGCAATATTGCTCTGGCACAGAGGTCGACATTGGTGGGCAGGTCTTGCATTTGGTTTAGCTCTTGGTTGTAAGTGGAGTGCGATTTACTTTATTGCAGTGATTGCTTTGGTGTCGTTGTATCGAATCTTGGTGAGTATGGATATTCGAGATTCATTTAGATTGATTGCCAAAAAGTTTACACAGTATGGATTGCTTCCAATTGGCGTGTATCTGATTAGCTGGACAGGTTGGTTTTTATCTGATCGTGGTTGGGATCGACAATCGTCAGCCAATCCATTGATCGCTTGGTTGAACTACCACTCTTCGATGCTTAACTTTCATACAGGTTTAACTGAGAAGCATCCGTATCAAGCAAACCCATGGAACTGGCTTGTAATGGGAAGACCAACTTCCTTTTTCTATGATTCACCTAATGATTGTGGTGCAAAGAATTGTGCCCGAGAAGTATTAGCTCTTGGAACGCCGCTTCTTTGGTGGATAGGAACAATTGCAATTGCAGTCGTGATTGGTTTTTGGATTAAATCACTGGTAAATCGATCTATTGATTCAGCAGCACAAATAGTTTCAATTGGAATCATTGCTGGGTACTTGCCGTGGTTTGCAATGCAGCAGCGCACCATGTTCTCTTTTTACGCAATAATTCTTGTGCCGTTTATGATTCTAGCTATCGTTTATTGTGCAAAGTTATTGCTAGATAGTGGGCTAAAGCCGGTGGTTTCCCAAACAATTGTTGGTGGGTTGTTCGCACTTGTGCTGCTGTGCTTTATCTATTTTTTACCTTTATACACCGGTCAAACCATCACATATGATCAATGGAAAATGCGAATGTGGTTTGACTCGTGGATCTAATTATTGGTTAGAGGCACGCGCTTGATTGAGCCGCTCAACTGCTTCATCTGCTAGCTGCTGATCAAAGATTTCATCACGTGAAGGAGATACTGCAGCAAGGGCTTCACGTTCTAGACGTTCTTGCTCTTCGCTCCACTGCCCAGGAGTTGTCAGATCAATAACTCGCTTTGGTACGACAGCTTTTGGAGCGTTCACATATGTTGGCACGGGAACTTCAGTTGGCTCCCAAGCGTTACGAACTGCCGCGGTACCTTGAGGCAGAATAACTACACCCTTTAGTTCACGCTCTGACAATGGAATCCAATGTTCAGTACTTGGTTTTGGTTGAACTACTTCTGCAAGATTTGTATTTGAGACACCAGAATTTTGTCGATGAAGTTGTTGCACACGACGCTTTTGTAGTTGGTCACCAATCACATGACGTCGAACGCTTGCAATATAAATAAGCAAACCAGATGCTGGAACAAGTGCGTAAATAAATGGCATCGTATTCATGGCTCCACCTATAACTGTCGTGATCAACGTAAATGCAATTAGTAAAAATGTAATTCTGCGGCGCAGTAAAGTTTGGCGATCCTTCGCTTCTTGATCTAAATCAATATGGATGGCACCACCACTAGTTGTTCCGTTAGGTGTTTGATTCGCAACTACCCGCAGTGCGCCTTTAAAACGTTCAACAGATTTTCCGGAGAACTCATTGCGGTCATGGATCCAGCGGGGCGCAAAATATGCGACCCACATTCCAATAATCGCAATGTAGATAAGTCCCGAAGTCATGATGGATAAATCTAAAGGAAGGGGTGATGTTTTTCGGGGATTTAAGCGCTACTTGATTGCAGAATTTTCCTTAACAAATGTGATGTGGTCCCGCCAATGTCCATCGATGTGTAGATATCGGGGACGCTCGCCTTCAAAAATATATCCCGCTTTCTCGGCAACTCTTCGAGATGCCGCATTTTCGGGACGCAAATTAATCTCAAGGCGATGCAGTTTTAGCTCGTTAAACCCATACTGTGTAAGGAGTTCAACGGCTTGCGTGGTGTAGCCACGATTGGCAAAATTTCGATCTATCCAATACCCAATGTGCCCACCGCGCATAGCACCGTACATGACCCCGCCTAATGTGATTTGGCCGATTAGCTGGGCCTGATTCCAGATCGCAAATGAAAAAGAGCGGCCTTGTCGTGCCTCGTGATTGAGGATTTTCACCATTTCAAAGAATGATGGCAATTCTTTATAACTATCATCACCAGTAAGGGGAATAGTGGCCTCCCACTGTGAAAGCCAGTCTCTATTTTCAACTCTAACTTGGTGCCATTTGGCTCTATCTCTAAACCGCAAAGGCCGAAGCGAAATTTCTTCACCTTTAATCTGAATCGGCCAAGAGCTTTTCATGAAACTAGATGTAGCGACGCTCTAGAACTACTACGGTTACCTGATCACCAGTCTTTAAGGAAGTTTCATTTTCAGATACTGCAATAAATGCATTTGCATCAGACAAAGTCGATTGCTCATCTTGATTTTCAAGAGGTACAACTGACTTTCCATCTTCGGCCAAGACTGCACGGATGTATGAGCGAACGCCCTGATTAGATGCAATTGGCTTTTCAAGTGCAGCCTTAACTGAAGGTCGATGAATTGTTTCCGCACCTAGCAAAGTTCGAATCATTGGGCGCACAAAGAGTTCAAAAGAAATGTATGCGGCAATTGGGTCGCCAGGAAGCGTGACCACAGGAGTCTTATCTGGACCGATTGTTCCAAAATTATGGCGACCACTTGCTTCGATAGCTAAGTCAACAGTTGTGATTTGACCCAATCCCGACAAAGTGCGTGTGATTAAATCAAATGAATCATCATGGCGCTCACCGCTAATGATTATCAAATCTGCACGGACTAGTTGATCTTCAATAACTTTTTGCAGCTGCTCCTCGTTATCTGGAATTGAGTGCACCCGGTATGCAACCGCACCGACTTCGCGAACTGCGGTTGTTAGCAACCAGGAATTTGTTTCAAACTCATCACTTGCATTTTTTAAAGGCTGCCCCGGTTCCACTAAATCAGGCCCTGCCGATAGCACCACAACACGTGGGTGTGGACGGGTTGGCAAATGATCGCGACCGATCGATGCAGCTAAACCAATTTGTGTTGAACGAATGCGTGTACCTTCTCGAAGTACTAAGCGATCTCCCGCATAAATATCTGCTGCAAGGGTCGCACCATGCGCATCAAGCAAAGGCATTTCAAAGGAATCAAGGGGTTTGCAGATGGCAAGAAGTGAGGTGAGAAACTCATCTACCCGAGTGTGTTCTGACATAATCGAACCCTACTTGTTGAACAGTTTGATCTTTGGGATTTCACGGGAGATTTAAATGACAGATCAAAAAGCCACACTGCGGGATCGTGCCCGCCGAGAACGTTCTCAGAAGTTCATTCCTTCTAATTTCAATGTAATTGTCAGAGCTCCCGAAATTGAGTCAGCAAGAACAATTGCTTCTTATATCTCTTACGAGTACGAGCCAAGTACTGTCGAAATCAATGAAGCTTTCCTGAGAAGCGGAAAGGTCTTAGTTCTTCCACGGATAAAAGGAGATCAATTGGAATGGGTTACGTGGGATGGTGACCCTGCCAATTTATTAACTAAGAAAAAGATTTCAGAACCTGTTGGTCAAGCACTCAGTGATCTCTCTCAGATTCAAGCAGTCATTGTGCCGGCCTTAAGAATTGATCAATCGGGATACAGATTGGGTCAAGGAGGCGGATATTACGATCGCGCACTTGTACATCTGAAGGCATGGAAGATTGGTTTAGTGCACGCAGGTGAACTAACAAGTGAAGTTTTGCCTCATGAGCCCCATGATGTGCCACTTGATGCTGCGGCTACACCATCAATTGTCGTGCGCTTTAAACGATAACAATTAGCTGTTAGGAAGATTGCGCGCCATAACTATGCGCTGAATCTGATTAGTGCCTTCATAGATTTGAGTTAACTTTGAATCACGCATCATTCGTTCGACAGGATAATCGCTGACATATCCATATCCACCAAGAACTTGAATCGCATCTTGCGTTACCTTCATGGCCATATCACTGGCTAGGCACTTACTAGCAGCTGAAAAGAAAGTTAAATCTTTCTCGTTATTCTCACTCTTAACAGCTGCAGCATAAGTAAGCAGTCGTGCGGCTTCAATATTCATTGCCATATCTGCAAGCATGAACTGAATAGCTTGGAAATCAAAAATTGGCTTACCAAATTGTTGGCGTTCGTGTGCGTACTTCGTTGCGACATCAAAAGCGCCTTGCGCTAAACCAATTGCTTGTGCGGCAATCGTAATTCGCGTGTGATCCAATGTAGCCATTGCTAATGCAAAGCCTTGTCCAACTTCGCTAATACGACGATCATCGCTGAGTTGAACATTGTCGAAATAAACTTCGCGAGTTGGAGATCCGCGCATACCCATCTTTTTTTCAGGTGCACCAAATGAAACACCTGGATCAGATTTTTCAACAATGAAGGCGGTCATTCCCTTTGTTCTAAGGGTTGGGTCGCCTTGTGCGATTACTGAATAAAATTCAGATTCCCCAGCATTAGTGATCCACTTCTTGCTTCCATTAAGAACCCAACCATCACCAGAACGTTCAACCTTTGTTCGAAGTGAAGCCGCGTCAGATCCAGCCTCAGATTCTGATAAGCAATATGAAAATCCTTCACCTTTAGCTAAACGTGGTAACCAACGCTTCTTCTGCTCTTCATTGCCACCTAGAAGCAATGGCACCGAACCAAGCTTATTAACTGCAGGAATGAGCGAAGATGATCCACACACTCGAGCAACTTCCTCAATGATAATTACAGCAGCCAGTGCGTCTGCACCATCTCCACCGAATTCAGTTGGTACGTGTGCTGCAAACAATCCATTCTTTACAAGTGCTGCTTTTGCTTCGCTAGGAAAACGATGTTCTTCATCGACCGCTTGTGCATATGGTGCAATCTCTTTTTCAGCAAGCGCGCGAACGCTAGTACGCAGCTCTTTGTACTCTGCGGGTAAATCGAAAACATTATCCATTCGGGTTTTTCCTATCGCGCTCTGCTAGTTCTTGAAGATACTGATTGTAGTTGGCTAGATCATCAGGCTGACCCATGGCCGCTTGGCGAGCGGTATTGCGATCAATTCTCTTTGCCTCGCGCGAATCATCTCGCATCCAATTGATAAATGTCGCGACCAAAGCGATAAGGATTGGAATCTCCCCCATAGCCCAACCAATTGAACCGCCTAGTTTTTGGTCAGCAAGTGGATCACCAAGCCAAGGGGTTTGTAGCGAAGCGTAAAAACCTGCATCAATAAGTGTTGTGGTGGACATCAGCGCAACTGAGAAGAACGCATGGATACTCATAGCTGCAAAGAGAATGACAATCTGAACTAAATGGTGAACTCTGCGAGGGTTTGGATCAACGCCAATAATAATGAAGAAGAATAAGAAACCTGCAGCTAAGAAGTGAAGACTCATAAATAGATGTCCAACATGACTTTGCATCAATACTGCGAATAAATCAGTGAAGTACAGGGCAAATAAAGAGCCATCAAAAATTGCTAACGCAAAAATCGGATTTGTGTAGATGATTCCGACTTTGGAATGCAACGCGGCAAGTAAGGATCCGCGAACTCCGCGTTCTTCACTATTTCTTCCTTGCGGCAAAGTTCGCAGCGCTAAAGTCATTGGTGCACCAAGTACTAAACCAATTGGTGCAATCATTCCCAGAACCATGTGCGACATCATGTGATAAGAAAAGGAGAACTGAGCGTACAAACCTAAACCACCGCTTGTTGCAAAATTTGTAGCCGCAATTCCTAAGGCAAATGCAATCGTTCGCCCAACAGGCCACTTGTCTCCGCGTTTAGTCAGAACAACAACGCCCTGTACATATAAAGCAACCATTAGCACTAGAACACCAATCATTAAAGCATTTGGCTCGTAGCTAAACAGGACGCGTGACAAAGTAGGTTCAGGTGGAGTTGGTATTCCAACTATTGAAAGAGCTGGACTGAACTCTTGAACACCTGGACGATCAGGAGAAGCATTCGTTGATAACCAGGTTCCCATCAAAACCGTAACAACCATGATTGCTGCTTCGATTGTCAAAATCTTTGCAAATCCAACCCAATTAATTGAATCCTTACTTGAAAGCGTTTTGCGATGTAGGTAGCCAATCCATACCAAAATTACTGTTGCAAGAATCTTGCCAAGAACAATAAATGCATAGGCAGAATTCCATGCATCTACAAAATTTAAACGTGCCCACGCATTAACCGCACCGCTAAGTACAACAGCTATCGCTGACCATAAAGCTATATGGCTAAAGCGAGGAACAGCGGTTGGGCGGTCTTGGGCAGAAAGAGTTCCTAATGCAATGACTCCACCAACCCATAAAGAAAGGGCAATTACATGGATTACTAGTGAGCCAATTACAAGTGAGTGTGAGCCACTTGAAGCCGCATGGCTTTCAAAGACTGGTGCAACCAGGCCTGCGATAGCTAGAGCTAGCAAAATGATCAGAGTTTCAATCTTCTTTGCTGCAAAAGAAAAGACAAAAACAATTGTGGCCATAAGCGCTTGGAAAGCTAAGTACTTACCAAGTGAGATTTGCATTAAGAAAGAACGGATAACCGTCAGATCTAAAGCATCAGAAAAAGTTGTTCCCAAAATCTGTGCCAAAGTGAAGATGATTGTGCCAAAAGCACCCAATACCCAAATAAGTGAACTGATTTTTAGAAATCGGCGAACTTTTTCACCTGAAGTCGTTAAGAATCCATCTTTATTGATGACAAGAAATGCCATGGACAGTAAGGCGCCTACTGCCGCGAAGCCGCCAATTAAATTGAGAAACTTAAATACAGTTGTTAAAAGATTCATCGATTGCTAAATAGTTTGCGGGCATAAAGCGATAAACCAACTGTTACTGCTACGGCCATTGCAAGAAGAATAATCACAAAGACATTTGTGGCCCAGCTGCTACTTGCTGGTGCTTGAGTTTCTGTTGGTTGTGGCGTTGGATTTTCTGGAGCAATCGTGCTCGGTGCTTGATACTTAAATCGGTAGCTACCTTCTAGCGGAGCATCTGCTTCTGCATACAAAAGATAAGTAACGGTATAAAAACCTGATTCAGTGAGCGGTCTCAATCCAACTGTTGCGCTGACATCATTAACCATGATGGTTCCGTCATCGACCCGAACTCCATTTGGATCTGTGACTGAAATTTCATTAGCTTCTGGCAACAAAGGCAATTGACCTGTGACTGTGACACTGGTTGGCGATACAGACAATGTGGATCCGCTAATTGGCGAAGTGCTGACAAGCGAGTTTGCGAATGTCGCAGTTGTTCCCAATAAAGTAAATAGAAGCACTAGAGCGCTACGGGCTGCGAACTTCCTCACATTTGCCTTTCGAGAGGCGCCAGGTAAGTGCCTCAATTCGCGCCAATCTTCTCACTTCTTTAGACTAAGGACATAGTCGCCGGCCATATTAAGCCAGCGGGATTTTTAGCCAGAAGTGGAGCTGCGGTGCCTACATATCAATATGCATGTACCGCGTGCGAGCACCAATTTGAAGCAATTCAATCCTTCTCAGATGACTCCCTGACTATTTGCCCCGAATGCAAAGGTGAAATCCGTAAGGTGTACACAGCCGTTGGTGTCGTCTTTAAGGGTTCGGGATTTTATAAAACAGATTCGGTAAAAAGCAGTTCAGCAACAAAAGACTCAGCTCCTAGTACGCCAACACCGGCTCCTAAGGCTGATTAACCCTCGTGATGTGGTGGACGATCTGACTGTAACTCTTCTTCGCGCTTAGCTTGTTCGGAGGCAGCATCCAAATCAATTTCATCGGAAGTTACCTTCGGAAAGAGATCGCTCATAAATGTAATTCTACTACTGCTTGAAATCTTTAACTACAAGGAAATGGGATAGAAATGTTTGAAAAGCTTGGCCACGTGATCTTTAAGCGCCGAAAGAGCGCAGTAATTTTGTTTATTGTTGGAATTCTGGTCGCAGGTGGCTTTGGCTCATTGGCATTTAGTCGTCTTGATTCAGGTGGGTACAGCGATCCAAACAGTGACTCTTACAAGGTTTACACATACTTAACTGAAGAATTAAAACTTTCTGACCCTGCAGTTGTAATCATTGTTGACTCAGGATCAACTGATGTAACTGATCCCGTAGTTGCACAAAAAGGTATTGCGCTAGAAAAGAAGATCGCACAAGAACAGGGAGTTACAAAAACTCTTTCTTACTGGACGAGCGGTGGCGAAGCAACCTTAAAATCTAGTGATGGCAAAGCTGCATACATCTTGGTTTATGGCGAAGGTGAAGCATTCACCCCAGAAAGTCAAAAACTTGGAAAAGTTATGCAAGAAAAATATGATGGATCCTACGAAGGTTTAACTCTGTATGCCGGTGGAGTTGGAGTTGTTGGCCATGCAATTACTAAGAAGATTTCTGATGATCTAAAGATTGCCGAGCTCATTTCAATTCCATTGACCTTTATTTTGCTTGTCTTAGTCTTTGGAGCTTTAGCTGCTTCGGCTATGCCACTGATTGTTGGCGTTGCTGCGATTTTGGGTGCTTTCTTTATCCTGTATCTCTTCACATTATTTACAACTGTCAGTATTTACGCGCTTAACCTGACGACAGGTATGGGACTGGGCTTAGGTATCGACTATGCATTGTTAATGGTTAACCGATTCCGCGAAGAATTGCATCGAGGAAAAAGTGTCGAAGATTCAATAGTGACCACAATGGCAACTGCAGGCAAGACGGTCTTTTATTCGGGAATGACGGTTTTGGTAACACTGTTATCGCTCACCTTCTTCCCGCTACCTTTCTTGCAGTCATTTGGTTATGCAGGTGTTTCAGTTGTTGCACTTGCAGTAATCGGTGCACTGTTTGGTTTGCCTCCGATCATGGCTTTACTTGGCGATCGAATCGACAAGGGAGTTGTTCGTAAGTCTGCAATTACTCCAAAAGAAGATGGTCGTTGGGCAAAAACTGCACGCTTGGTTATGAAGCGTCCAGTAAGCGCGGTTGTTTTGTCTATGGTGATTCTTGGAATCATGGCAGCACCAATTACAAACATTAAATTCTCGCAAGGTGATTCTCGAATGTTGCCAGCAGATAACAAGGCTGCGTTTGCAACGGCGCTTCAAGCCGAGCGTTTTCCTGGACAAACTGGTACTCCTATTGAAATCATCATTAAAGATGGTGCAAACAAGATTGAAGAAATTAATAACTACACTTCAAAGCTAGGGCAGGTAAACGGAATTGTTGCGGTTCTTACGCCTCAAACAATTGGAAATGATGTTCGGATAATTGCTTATCAAGAGATGTTGCCCCGCACTCCTGAATCCCAAGAGTTGATTCACAATGTTCGAAACGTTGATTCACCTGAAGGAACTTTGGTAGGTGGAGTTGCAGCTGACTACACGGATTCTCAAGATGGAATTTCTCGCACATTGCCATGGGCACTTGCTTGGATTGTGCTTAGCGTTCTAGTTCTAATCTTTGTCTTTACGGGGTCAATCATTCTTCCTATCAAGGCTGTGATTCTGAACTTCCTTTCACTTGGTGCAACTATGGGAGCACTCACATGGATATTTGTTGACGGAAATATGCAATGGCTGGTTGGTTCATTTACGGTAACCGGAACTCTGGATACCTCAATCGTTATTTTGATTGCAGTAGTTGTGTTTGGTCTTTCCATGGACTACGAACTGTTCTTACTTTCACGAATTCGTGAAGAGCACCTGGCAGGAAAATCAAATGTTGAATCAGTTGCGATTGGTCTACAAAGATCAGCACGAATTATCACTGCTGCAGCAGTCTTGTTAGCAGTTGTGTTCGGAGCATTTGTTACTAGCGGTGTTACATCAATTAAGACAATGGGATTTGGTGTTGCTTTAGCGGTTATGTTGGATGCAACCATTGTTCGTGGCCTCTTAGTTCCAGCTTTGATGCGTCTATTTGGCGAGAACAACTGGTGGGCACCTAAGTCAATGCAGCGATTTACCTTGCGCCACTAATCTCGCGTACCCTTAGCCCATGGATTTAATCGCTTCCCTGCAATGCGCAGATCAGCCTGGCATCGTTCATGCGATGACTTCTGCTGTCCTTAACTGTGGTGGAAACATTATCGAAAACCAGCAGTTTACAGATCCAACAACTAATCAGTTTGTGATGCGTACCCGCTTTGAAACCTCACAAGGAATCGATGGCGCGCACAAAAGCTTGAATGCGGGACTATTAAAATTTAGACCTTCTTTGCATATACGACCAACTGCACAAAAGCCACGCGCCTTAGTAATGGTTACAACTGAAAGCCACTGTTTGCGTGATCTTTTGTATTTGGAAGAACTAGGCGAACTAAATATTGAAATTCCACTTGTTATTTCAAACCGAGAAGAGCTGCGTTCTTTAGTTGAATCCCATGGAGTTAAGTTTCTGTTTTTACCGATCACTGCAGATACAAAAGCATCTCAAGAAGCAGAAATTCTGAAAAGGATCCAAGAACTGAAGATTGACTTTGTTGTTTTGGCTCGTTATATGCAGATTCTTTCAGAAGATTTTTGCAACAAGATGCCTGGAAAAATCATCAACATTCATCATTCATTCTTGCCAGGATTCAAAGGTGCTAAGCCTTACCACCAAGCTCATGAGCGAGGCGTAAAAATCATTGGGGCATCAGCACACTTTGTAACTAGCGATTTAGATGAGGGTCCAATCATTGAACAAGATGTGGCCCATGTAACTCACAACGCATCCGCTGAAGAATTAATTGCGATTGGTCGGGATATCGAACGTCGGGTATTAGCAAAGGCAGTGAAGTTATTTGCTGATGACAAAATTTTTATCGTAGGAAAAAGAACCGTAGTTTTCGCTTAAATTAAATTAGGGGTGTCCCCGGCGGGAGTTGAACCTGCGACCTACCGCTTAGGAGGCGGTTGCTCTATCCACTGAGCTACGGGGACCTATCGTTACTAATAATCAAGCAACAATGCCCAATCTTGTCATGAATAAAGGTCACGGGTAGACTGTGCAATCTAACGAAAAGGAAGTTATTCCCTCATGAGAGGCCAACAATGAAGGCGCTAGTTATAGGCGCGGGCGGAGTTGGCAGAGCTATCGTCAATATCGCATCACGTAAACCATTTATTTCTTCAATGGTTGTCGCTGATCGAACTCTGTCACGCGCGGAAGATGCAGTTACCCGAGTCAAGGATTCACGATTTTCTGCAGCGGAGGTGAATGCTGCCGAACTGGAAGACATCCGTGCGTTGATTCGTAAGGTAAAGCCTGATGTCGTTGTTAATGCTGTTGATCCACGTTTCGTTATGCCAATTTTCTTGGCTTGCGAAATTGAAAACACAAATTACATTGATATGGCGATGTCACTATCAAGGCCACATCCTCATTACCCAAACTCTGAAACCGGCGTAAAGCTTGGCGATGAGCAGTTTGCACGTGACTGGAACTGGGGAGAGCGACAGATTTACGCTCTTGTCGGAATGGGAATCGAACCAGGTATGAGCGATGTCTTTGCGCGTTATGCCGAAGATCATTTGTTTAGCCGAATCGATTCATTCACCATCTTTGATGGTTCTAACTTAACTGTTGAGGGATATGACTTTGCTCCATCATTTTCTATCTGGACAACAATTGAAGAGTGCCTAAACCCACCTTTGGTCTGGGAAGACGGTCGAGGTTGGTACACGACCGAACCGTTTAGTGAGATTGAAGTTTTTGATTTCCCTGAAGGAATTGGACCTGTTGAGTGTGTGAATGTTGAGCACGAAGAAGTTGTTTTGATTCCACAAAAAGTTGATGCAAAAAAGGTTAACTTTAAATATGGACTTGGAGCTCAATTCATCACAACATTGAAGACAATTCATATGTTGGGAATGGATCGCAAAGACCATGTAGATGTTCAAGGTATACAGGTGTCACCTCGTGACCTACTGGCAGCAGCATTGCCAGATCCTGCAACGCTTGGTTCGCGCATGAAGGGAAAAACTTGTGCGGGCGCACTTGTTAAAGGTCTTAACAAAGAAGGTAAGCCTTACGCTTGTTACATGTACAACGTTGTAGACAATGAATGGTCTATGGCCGAATACGGCGACCAAGCAGTTGTTTGGCAGACCGCAGTAAATCCAGTTATCGCGATGGAACTGATCCATAAGGGTATTTGGAAGCCAGAGGGTGTTGTTGGGCCAGAATGGTTTGATGCAAAGCCATTCTTGGATCTATTGCCTTCATATGGAACTGAATGGAAGATTCGCGAAGAAGACCCATCAGGAATCATTGTGTAACTATATGAATAATTCATTCGATGTCGTGGTGATCGGATCAGGTTTTGGTGGTTCGGTCTCCGCGCTTCGATTGCGTGAAAAGGGTTATTCAGTTGCAGTTCTTGAAGCAGGGCGTCGCTTCGAAGATAAAGATTTTCCAAAGACTTCATGGCGATTGAATAAGTTTCTTTTTGCTCCAAAACTTGGTTTGTATGGGATTCAACGTATTCATGTCTTGCCCGATGTTTTGATATTAAGCGGTGCAGGTGTTGGTGGTGGATCACTGGTTTATGCCAACACCTTGTATCAACCTGGTGATGATTACTTCAATGATAAACAGTGGGCTGCAATTACAGATTGGAAAAAAGAGCTCGAACCTTGGTTTGATCAAGCCCGCCGCATGTTAGGTGTGACTGAAAACCCATACTTTTCAAATAGCGATCAAGCGATGAAGGATGTCGCCCACGAAATGGGCGTTGGTCATACCTTTCAAATGGCACCACTTGGAGTTTTCTTTGGCGAAGGAAAAGGAATCGTTTCTAAAGATCCATTTTTTGGTGGAGTTGGCCCTGATCGAAGTGGGTGTAGACAATGTGGATCTTGCATGACCGGCTGCCTGTTTAATGCAAAAAACACTTTGCCCAAGAATTATTTAGGTCTTGCTGAATCTGCAGGTGCGAAAGTTTTCCCAATGACTACCGCAACAAAAATTGAACAGTTAGCAGATGGTCGTTGGATGATAAGAACACTTAAGACCGGTGATCCATTTGGATCACGAGGAAAGAGCTTCTACGCCAATGAAGTAATTGTTGCTGCAGGTACCTATAACACCCAAAAACTGCTGCATAAGATGAAGGATTCCAAAGTGTTACCCCTACTGTCAGATCGATTAGGTGATCTTTCACGTACAAATAGTGAAGCACTTACTGGAGCGTTGATGAAGAATACTGACATTGATTTCAGTCAAGGTAGCGCAATCACTTCTTCATTCTTCCCCGATGAACATACTCATATTGAACCTGTTCGTTATGGCAAGGGCAGCAACTTAATGGGATTGCTGCAAACAATTATGACTGACGGCAGTTCATCAAGAATGCGCCGTAAACAATGGTGGAAAGCCTTTTTTGCAAACCCATATCTTTTAAAGAGAATCCTTGATGTTCGCAAATGGAGCGAGCGGACAGTAATTGCGCTAACCATGCAAAATGTGGATTCTTATATCTCTGTTAAACCAAAGCGCAGTTGGTTTGGTTGGCATTTAACATCAACAAATGATCCTGACCACCCAAACGCAACGTATATCCCCGCTGCCAATGAGGTTGTCCGTCGTATTGCGCAAAAACATGGCGGCATTGCTGGTGGACATGTTGGAGATTTAATCGATGCACCATTTACAGCGCACTTTGTTGGTGGATGCGTGATTGGCCAAGATGCTTTGCACGGTGTTGTTGATCCTTACCATCGAGTGTGGAACTATCCAACGCTTCATATTGTTGATGGCTCGACTATCACTGCAAACCTTGGGGTTAATCCTTCTCTGACAATTACCGCCCAAGCTGAGCGCGCTTTATCTTTTTGGCCAAATAAAGGTGAGAAAGATCTTCGCCCATTGCAAGGGGCACAGTATGAAAAACTTCGACCAATCGCACCTCATTCACCATTTGTACCTAAAGGTGCAATAGGCGAACTTACTGTTTCATAGGAGAACAAATGAACTCATGGGCGCTAGTCACAGGTGCAACAGCTGGCATTGGCGAAAGTTTCTCGCGTTTACTGGCAGCTAAGAATTACAATCTCGTATTAGTAGCTCGTGATCTGCCAAGACTTCATGAACGCGCAGCGGCACTTGAAGCAAAGTTTGGAATCAAGACCCATGTGATTCAGGCAGATCTTGCAACAGATGAAGGTTGTCTTCGGATTGAAAAATACATTCTTGAAAATCAGATTGATGTCTTGATTAATAATGCAGGTTTTGGAACCAATAAAGCTTTCACAATGTCGACTCTAGAAGTGGAACAGCAATTACTCGATGTCTTGGTTCGAACTCCCATGCGATTGATGCATGTGGCATTACCGCTTATGAAGGCGCGCAATAATGGAATCATCATCAATGTTTCATCTGTGGCCGGGTACATCGCAGGTGGTACCTACAGCGCATCCAAGTCATATCTGACCGTTCTTTCTGAGTCGCTGAACACAGAATTGTCTGCAACTAATGTAAAGGTCAGCGCTTTGTGCCCTGGTTTTACCCGCACCGAATTTCATCAGCGTGGAAAGATGTCGATGAAGGGGTTACCTAACTTTTTGTGGCTCAACCCAGATCGATTAGTTGAACAATCATGGCGCGATGCGCTCAAAGGTGAAGCGGTCAGCATTCCGGGGTGGCAATACAAGCTACTGGTCTTGATCGTTCAGACCGTCCCGCGTTTCATTGTTAGAAAAGTTGGTATGAACATGAGGGCTAAACAACGTAAGTAACGGACATACTTATTGGACTCACGGCGGGTTTTCAGCCTTCTTTAAGTGCCCACTCGATAGTATTGCCCCATTACTAGGGAAGGCACATACATGTTCCGCAAGATCGCATCACTTTCTGTAGCGCTCGTGGTCGCCGGTGGCGTCATGATCGCAGTACCTGCAGATGCAGCAGCCAAGATTTCAAATGGTGTTGCATGTAAGAAGTCGGGTCAGACAACAAAGACAAGTGGCGGAACCTACCGTTGCGCAAAAAATCCATTGGTTTCAAGTACCAAATTGACTTGGTTATCAATTGATTGCTTAACCGCAGCAAATGATGCGGTTAAGGCACAAAAGGCATCAGTTACTACAGCTGCAAACTTTAAAGCACAGCTTCCTGTTATCGATTTAGGTATTACAACTGAGACGGCTAACAAAGCAGAACTCCAAGCAAAGCTGGATGAAGCAACAAAACGTCAAGTCGCAGCGCAGGCAAAGTTAGCAGCAGCGACAACTGATGCGGACAAAAAGATTTTAACAACTGCAGTTGCTTCATGGACATCTGCTACCCGTGCCTATGCAAGCAAGATTCGTAACATTGACCTAACGATCAAAAAATTAGAAGCTGCAAAGCTTGCGGCCACAAATAAGCCAGCAGAGCTTGCAGCCAACGTGGCTGATGCTCGTGCGAGTGCAAGACTCATCTGTACTCGCGGTTTCTAACCAATAATTCTAAACAAAACCCCGCTGCCATACAGGTAGCGGGGTTTTTGCATCTAAGGGAACCCCTATCCCATTACCCGCATAGTGTTCCTACGCTAAACACATGCGCGGATTGCGTTTTCTGCCCCCGGTCTTGTTTGGGTTCGCCTTAGCTGTGCACCAAAGTTTTCAGGGTATGTGGTCTGACTTGTTTCTGTTCAATGCGGTTCCTCTTGCATGCTTGATTTCCATACTCATAGCACCGAGGTTCAACAGCACTTGGGCTCAGCCGCTAACCGCCTTAGCAATCCTTAGTTGGAGCTTAGGTTCAATAGCTGCAACCACCAGTTCCTACCTAGAACTATCAGCCTTTTTGACAAATATTTCTGATGCCTTCTATTTGCTTTTCTATCCACTTGCACTCCTTGGAATGCAATTACTAGTTTCAATCCAACAAAGGCTGACGGTTCTTGAACTAGTTGACGCAGCCATTGTTGGTTTGGGCTTAAGTACTCTAGGTGCAGCCTTTGCTCTACAGCCTGTGCTTCCTCATTTTGATGGTGATTTGAATCAATCTTTTTTGGCCATTATTTATCCAGTAGCCGATTTGGTCTTGTTGTGTTTTATCATCGCAACCGTAGTGATGCAGGGTTTTTCTACTCGTGGCTTGCTTTTAACTATCGGTGTTTGCCTTTACGCTGCAACAGATTTTGTATTTTTATGGCAGAACCTAAATCTAAATTACACTTTTGGATCTTTAGTTGACTACGGATGGCTGCTTGGGTTTATCGCTATCTCTGAAGGCGTCTGGCATTCGGGAAGTAACAACTTAGCCAAAAATGGGGTGAACCCAATATTAATTACTATCTCAGTTTTCTTAAGCTCAACTCTGCTGGCTCTGCTGGCAATTGCACCAGAGAATTTTCCACACTTTATTTTGATTCCTGCGATTGGTACTTTGGCATTGGCTTTTGTACGAATGAGCATTGCATTAAATCAAGCACGAAGCATCGGTCAAGAAAGAGTGCTTGCAAGAACTGATGATTTAACTACGCTTCCCAATAGGCGGCGTTTGATTTCAGAAATTCAAAGTTTTGCTACGCGTCAAGGATCGCTGCTACTTCTAGATCTGGATGGATTTAAGCCAGTAAACGATAACTACGGCCATCAAGTCGGAGACAAGATCTTGCAACAAGTGGCTCAACGTTTTACACGGGCATTGCCAAGTAGCGCGCTGCTTGCACGCTTGGGCGGGGATGAGTTTGGAATACTGGTTGATGGGTCTAATGAATCAGTAATGGAAATTGCATTGGCTTTGCGCGGCACGCTTTCTTATCCATTTGTCATCGATGGGCAAGAAATAACTATCGGGGTCAGCATTGGTATTGCAGATAATGATGGGGCAGCTGACTTATTACAACGCGCAGATAATGCAATGTATTCGGCTAAGCGCCAGGCATTGGGGGTTTGTCAGCTTTAATTTCCTGTAAACGCGCAAGGGCTTCATGGCGTTCAACTGCGTGATCAACAATGCGCTCGGGATATCCCTTGCTGTAACCATCTAAGAACAACCATGGCTCGTGGATTTCAGAGGCCGACAAGTGAGCTAGCTCTGGAACATATCTACGGATGTAATCACCATTTTCATCAAAGCGACGGCCTTGTTCAATTGGATTAAAGACTCGGTAATAAGGCGAAGCATCGGTTCCGCACCCCGCAGTCCATTGCCAACCATGGGCATTGGATGCAACATCGTAATCAACTAAATGTTCGGCAAAAAATCTTTCGCCAAGTTGCCATTCCAGGTGCAGATCCTTCACTAAGAATGAAGCGACAACCATGCGGGTTCGATTGTGCATCCATCCTTCATGTACAAGTTGACGCATAGCTGCATCGACAAATGGATATCCGGTCTTGCCTTCACACCATGCCTGGAACTGTTTTCCAGGTTTGTCATAACGCATTTCTGCAAATTTAGGTGCGTAGTATTCAATATCGGTCATTGGGTTGTTAAACAAAACATCGGCATAAAATTCTCGCCAAGCAATTTCTTTTCTAAAGGTGTCATGAGCTTTACTTTCTCCAAGATTTTGGAGCAGTGTGCGTGGATGAATTTCACCAAATTTTAGATATGAACTCATTTTCGAGGTTCCATCAATAGCTGCAAAATTTCTATTCTCGTCATAAGAGTCCAAGCCTTTATTGCTAAATTCCTTGAATCTTTTTAGCGCTGCATTTTCACCAGCTTGAATCACCGATACGCCTTCAGGCATCGGAAAATCAGGAAAAGCGCGATATTGCGCCGTTGGTTCTACGCAGTTGAATTTCTTTGGTGTAACCGCTGGAGCACGCCAGCCATGTGTTCTCCAGCCTTTATAGAAAGGTGTGTACACCTTGTAAGGCGTTGCATCAGAAGGTTTTAAGACGCGACCTGGCGCAACTGCGTACGGACTTCCAGTTCTAACCAATGTAATCCCCGCGGCTTCAACTTTTGCATCTCGTGCAGCGCCATATCTTTCATACTCTGCCGATATATGAACTTGTTCTACACCATACTTTTTGATTAATCCTGTGAGAACTTCTACTTGGTCACCTTCAATAATGTGAAGTTTATTTCCAAGGGATTCATCTAAAGCCCTTAAGGATTGACCCATGTATGCCAGCAGTTTTGCACCAGCCTCTTTAATCTGCGTCTTGTCTAAAATAAAAAGTGGAATGACTTGATCTGATGATTCAATTGCAGCTAATAACGCTGGGTGGTCATTTATCCGAAGGTCACGACGAAACCAGATAATTGATGTTTTCGGCGTTGACATGGGATGATTAAATCATCATGCAGGAGATTAAGCGCTTTCAAATCCGAGGAGTTCCCGGCGA
>Ga0208085_1000201_pt1 | contig 23479 bp, 26 predicted proteins | sample LakMenEpi21Jun10_FD_150721 | JGI IMG/M metagenome (GOLD analysis project Ga0208085, IMG submission 150721) | Freshwater microbial communities from Lake Mendota, WI - 21JUN2010 deep hole epilimnion (SPAdes) | ecosystem: Environmental > Aquatic > Freshwater > Lentic | place: Lake Mendota, Madison...
CAACGTCGTCGAACGCGTCAGCGGCGAGATCGGTGGACCGGCGTTCGAGGCGCTGATTGATGCCGCCCGCACCGGGGTGCCCACCACCGCTGCTGGCGGCGGTGGCGCTTCCACCCCGGTGGAACTTCCCCCGGTGGGCTGACCGGGTTCGTCTGCGCACCCTCAGACACAAGGGCCTTTCGGCCCACGTCGCGGGCCACAGCGCCGCCGTAGCATGGCGCTATGGCCAAGATCATTGTCGGTGTTGATGGTTCCGAGGCGTCCCGTGCTGCGGTCCGCTGGGCCGCAGGCGAGGCAGCCTTGCGAGGAGTTCCGTTGGTTGCGGTTGAGGCGTGGGAGTTCTCGCCGCTGATCTTCGCCGCTGACGTTCCAGTTGCCCTCGACGAGTTGCGTGCCAGTGTCACCGAGCACCTTCACGGGGTGGTGGCTGACGAGGTGGGTGACGTGGTCGACGTGACCGAACTGGTGGTGGAGAAGGCTCCGGTCCCTGCACTGCTCGATGAGGCATCCGCCGAGGATCTTCTCGTGGTGGGTTCCCGCGGACGAGGGGGGTTCTCGGGACTGCTGTTGGGATCGGTCAGCCAGCAGGTCGCCCAGCACGCCACCTGTCCGGTGGTGATCGTTCGTCCTCCCGAGGAGGACTAACAGCACCAGCGCCCAGGAGGGCTCATGATCCAACCCGCTGTGGAGACAATGGTTTCTTTGCGGGGGGCGACGCGTCGCTATGAGATGGGCGACACGACGGTGGTGGCGCTTGACGCCGTTGACTGTGAGATCGCCCGGGGCTCGTTCGTGGTCATCCTTGGTCCGTCAGGAAGCGGCAAGTCGACCATGCTGAATCTCATTGGTGGCCTCGATGCTGTCAGTGTCGGTGAGGTCGACGTTGATGGTCGCAACATCACCTCGCTCTCTCGACGGGAACGTTTTTCATTCCGCCGCAGCACCGTCAGTTTCATCTTCCAGACCTTCAACCTGCTGTCGGGTCTCACCGCTGCGGAGAACGTACAGTTCGGCGCCGACGTTGCTGGACGGGGCGACGCGTGGGGCCGGGCTTCGCGAGCACTTGACGATGTGGGGCTCGCCGATCGGGCAATGCACTTTCCCCACCAGTTGTCTGGGGGAGAGCAGCAGCGTGTCGCCATTGCCCGAGCTCTCGCCACAGGAAACCCGTTGCTGCTCGCTGATGAACCCACCGGTGAGCTCGACTTCACCACAGGTGTGGCAATCCTGCGGCTGCTGCGCGAGCAGGCCGACGCTGGTCTCACGGTCATTGTGGTGACCCACAACCGGGAGATCTCGCGAGTCGCTGACCGGGTCATTGAGGTTTCGAGCGGTCGCATCGTCCACGACGGACCACCACACGGGGGGAAGGCAGAGTTCGCGGCCCTGCAATGGTGACGGTGTTACCAAGACGCCGGGTGGATCGGTCCTGATGACTGGCCGACAGCGGACGCTCGTCTGGCGTTGGTCATGGCGTGACCTTCGACGCCGGTGGGTGTCAGTGGTGGCCATCGCCGTGGTGATCGCCATCGGCACCGGCGTCTACGCCGCCTTCGGGAGTTCGGGGACGTGGGCCCGCATGTCCTATGACACCTCCTTTTCTCAATTGCGCATCCATGACCTCAAGGTCACCCTGACGCCTGGCACGTTTGCCCCTCCCGAGGAGCTCTCTGCTCTTGTCGATGACATCCCCTCAGCGTCCTCGGTGACCGCATCGGCACCCCGGCTGGTCGCGCCTTCCCAGATTGACGTCCCTGGGTCCCAAACAACCTCTGGTGAGGGTGTCTTGGTCCGCTCGGTGATCGTGGGCGCCGACTCGGGTGGTCCTGACGCGTTGTGGCTGACTGGCGGACGGGACCCGGTGGTGGGAGCAGAACGACCCGAGGTGGTCCTCGAAGAGAAATTCGCCTCCTACTACGGGCTCAGGTCGGAAGGTGAGGCGACCCTGGCCGGTGGCAATGACGTGGACTGGGTGGGGACCGGTGTCGGACCCGAGTACTTCTACATCACTGTCGGGGGGGAGGTCGCACCGTTCGGGGAGGCCAACTACGCAGTGGTGTTTACCTCACTCGTCGACGCCCAGCGCATCACCGGGCTGTCGGGCCAGGCCAACGAACTGGTCTTGAACCTCGCCCCCGGCGCCGACACCGATGCCGTCCGTAACGAGCTCGTTTCCGCCATCGGTGCCGAGCAGGGATTGAGTGCGACCGTGTCCACCCGGGACGAGGAACCGTCGTACCGGTTGCTTTACGACGACCTCGAGGGGGACCAGACGGTGTGGACGGCCATCACGTTCCTCGTGCTGGGGGCGGCGTCACTCGCTGCGTTCAACCTCGTCGGGCGCGTCGTTGATGCCCAGCGCCGGGAGATCGGTATCCAGATGGCCTTTGGCGTCCCGCCCCACCGGATTGCGTTACGGCCTGTGGTCATGGCCGCACAGGTGGCGTTGTTGGGGTCGCTGCTCGGTGTGGGTGTCGGGTTGTGGGCGGGAGCTGCTCTCAAAGGGGTGTTCGAGAGTTTCCTCCCGCTGCCCGAATGGGTGACCCCGTTCCAGTTCGGTGCGTACGCCCGGGCTGCTGCCCTTGGATTCGTGGTGCCTTTCGCTGCCAGCATTCTCCCGGTGCGTCGGGTGGTCCGGTTGGAGCCGGTGGCGGCCATCAGGAGCACATCGATCTACCAGTCCCGGCGCGGCGTGCAGGTCAGGGCCGCTCGCAGTCAACGACCGTCACATCGAACGAGTGTGTCCCGCCTGCCGGTGCGCAACACCGTGCGCAATCTGCGACGTACGGCCCTGACCGCGCTCGGGGTCGGTGTTGCCGTGGCCACTCTGGTGGCCGTGCTCGGCATGCTCGACAGCTTCGTCGGTACGGTGAACCGCAGTGAGGAAGAAATCCTGCGGGCTGATCCGGACCGAATCAGCGTCCAACTCGAGGGATTCGTCCCCGTCGACAGCCCGGTGGTGGGGGAACTTGCCGATCTCGACGGTGTCGCCGCCGCGGACCCCCAACTGATTCTCCCCGGTGCGCTCGAGCCCGGTCCCAACGAGGTGGACCTAGCCGTCACCGTCCTCGACCTAAGTGAGGGTGCCACGGCAGCAGGGACACCTCGGTGGACACCGACGCTCACCAACGCCACCGATACCGGTGGGCGTCCCGGCATCGTCCTGGCGGACAAGGCGCTCGAAGACCTTTCGCTTGAAGTAGGTGACGAGGTTGTGGCCCGCGTGCCGACCGGCACGGGGGAGGGGTATGCGCTGGCCGACGTCACGTTCATCGTGTCGGGAGTTCACGCCGACCCGATCCGCACCCTCGCCTACGTCGATGCCAGTGACGCTGGTGCGCTTGGCCTTGAGGGCATGACCAACTCGGTCATCGTCACGCCGGCGTCGGGCACGTCCACCGACGCCATACGCCGGGCGGCGTTCGACCTGCCGGGGATCGCCACCATCCAGCCGGTTGCGGACCTCACCGGATTGCTCGCAGACGCTCTCGACCAGTTCTCCTCGGCGCTCGCCATTGCGGGCCTCGCCGTGCTGGTTCTCGCCGGGCTTGTCGCATTCAACTCCTCGGCCATTTCAGTCGACGAACGACAACGCGAACACGCAACGCTCTTCGCCTTTGGGCTCCCCGTCGGGCGAGTCGTACGCCTCCTCGTCGTCGAGGGTCTCCTGGTGGGCATTGCGGCGACGATCGTTGGCCTCGCAGGCGGATACGTCTTGGTGTCGTGGATCGTTCGTTCCGTCATTTCCGAGACGGTCCCTGACATCGGACTCGTCGTGGAGGTGAGCGGCGGCACAGTCGTGGCGGCGGTAGTGACCGGTGTGGTTGCCGTGGCCTGCGCGCCGCTCCTGCTCACCCGTCGACTGATGCGAATGAGCATCCCCGACGCTTTGCGGGTGATGGAGTGACCGCTCAGGTCAGCGTGCGGCGAGCGGCATCGGGTTGATCGGTGATGATGCCGTCAACCCCCCACGCTGCGAGTTCGTTCATCCGGGCAGCGTCGTTGACTGTCCACACGTTCACTCGCAGGCCGGCGCCGTGGGCAGCGCTGACGAGTTCGGCGTTCACAACATGGTCCCAAGGGTTGATCGCTGTGTGGCCCTCGTCGGAGAGCTGGCTGAACAGCTGGGTTGGTTCGTCGACCGCCACGGTGAGCAGCCCGGTCGGGAATTGCGGGCTGACCCGTACCTGGTTGATTGAGGCGGGACGGAAACTCGTGATGAGAAGCTGCTCGTCACGAATCTGACCACCTTTGGTGGCGTGGTCTGCCAACACCGCCACGACCGCCTCGGTCAGAGCCGTCGAGGTTGCCGCGTCGGCCTCACCCGGAAGGGCCTTGATCTCAACGTTCACCCCCAGACCTGCATCACTGCAGAGGTTGAGGACCTCATCGAGGAGCGGCACGTCGTCGGGCCGATCGGACGAGGCGACCTCGTGGACAGCTCGCCCGTCGTCGTAGTGGTCGTTGTGGAACACCACGACCTGGCCGTCGGAGGCGAGGTGGGTATCGAGTTCGACCCAGTCGGCGCCAGCATCTGCTGCGAGTGCGAACGCGGTCAGCGTGTTCTCTCGAGCGGCTGCCGACGCGCCGCGATGGGCAATCACCAGTGGTGAACGATGACTGGGCATCAGGTTGTGCTCCATGTGTCTCGGATGAGTGGCGGTCCGTGCGGGTGCACCCTAAACCTCCGGGTTCAGTCATCGTGCGGACGCCATCGTCGGCGCTGTTTGCGGGCGGCCTGGCTGCGTTTGGCCGCAAGGCGCCGTTCAGCAGCGGCCCTCGACGGTCGGGTGGCGCGACGGGCTGGGGTCACCACCAGTGCGCGCCGAACCTTGGCTTCGAGAATCTGGCGCGCCATCTCACGGTTTCGGTGTTGGGAGCGGGTCGCCGCGCACACCACCCGGACGCTGGGACCGAATGCGTCCATGAGCCGTGTACGGGTGGGTTCATCGAGGCTCAGACTGTCGGCAATGTTGAACACCACCTCGACGCGCGTGTTGGACGTATTGGCGTGCTGGCCCCCCGGCCCGCCGGGGCCACTGAAGCGCCACTCAAGATCCGACTCTGCAATGGCCACGTCCACCACCTCGTGTGTTCCCTTCACGCTAGGTGCCCGATCGGCCGGTCCAACGGCTCCCGGTTGGGGCCGTGCAGGGGAGGCCGTGCGGTTGGGAGCGGTAGCGTCACAGTCATGTCAGTGGAGACCCCAATTGACGATCTCGCCGCCCTGTTCGTCTTCCTCGCTGACACGGATTTCGCCGGGTACAGCCCGCTCTATGAGAGCCTCGCCCGGGCCGTGGCCGCTGACACTGACCTGTTGGCATTCATCAGCGGCGCCGCCTCACCGAACACTCGTCGTGGTCGGATCCCGGTGTTGTTCTTCGCTGCGGTGCATGATGCGGCGCTGGCCAACCCCGGGAGTGATCTCGCCGCCGCTTATCGCGGCGAGTCGTCCGTTGATCCGTTCGAGGCGCTGGTCCGGCTTATCGATGAGCAGCGGGAGTTGGTTCTCGAAACGATGCGGACCAGGTCGGTGCAGACCAACGAGGTGGGACGAAGTGCGTTACTCCGTCCAGCAATCATCGCTGCAGCGGGTGACGCACGACAGATGGCTCTCGTCGAGGTGGGGCCGAGCGCCGGGATCAACTTGTTTCTCGACCGGTTCCACATCAGCTACGAACGTGACGGAGAGGTGATGGCCCGGGTTGGACCTCAGGGGTCACCAGTGCAGCTTTCTTGCGCACTGTGGGACGGACAGCTCCCGCCGCTGGAACCATTGCCCGACATCGTGATGCGGACCGGAATTGACCTCTCACCCATTGACGCCGCCGATCCCCGTCAGCGCCGATGGCTGTCGGCCTGCATCTGGCCAGGCCAGACCCAACGCGCCGCAACGCTCAGCGCGGCCCTTGATGTGGTGGCCGAGAGACCCCCAGCACTGGTCGGGGGCGATGCCGTCAGCGGGCTCGTTCCGCTTGTGAACGCCGTCGGCGACGACGTGTTGCCGGTCGTGGTGGCCACCTGGGCGCTGGCGTACCTGTCGGCAAGCGGACGTCAGGAACTCGTGGACCAACTCGACGGCGTAGGTGCCGAACGCGATCTCGCCTTCGTGACCTTTGAAGAACCCCGGTTCACCCCGTGGATTCCTCAACCCGTCGTCGCTGAGACGCCGCAGTTCGGCGAGGGCACACGCACAGCGATTGGGCTGCGCTCATGGCGGAACGGTCGGGTCGAGTCACAGTTGCTGGGTTTTGCCCATCCCCACGGTCGCTGGTTGGCGTGGGATCCACCTGTGGTTGGGGGTAGTTGAGGCCACCCCAGTGGTGACTGGGTCGGTGAGGACCTCAGGCGGATTCTTCCCACAGCGCGTTGAGTCGGCTCTGTACCTTGACGATCCAGATGATTGACCCGATCAGGGGGAGGAAGTTCCACAACCCAGTGAGCGCTGAGATATCGGTTTGCTTGCCAGCTGACTCGTAGGTGGCCTTCACGTCGTTGGGGATGGTGAACCACAGGACGAACCCGATGAAGATGGCAAGGAGAAGGTTCACGACGGGCCCGAGCCCGCTGTCGTTGTACTCCTTCATCTCACGGCCCAGTTGGTAGAACCAGTACAGGCCGTAGATGCCCAGCGTGACGATGATGAGCAGGACCACCGCAATGGGTGAGCGGACCTTGAACGAACTTCCAGGACTGGGTGCAGGACTGGCGCTGTAGTCGGTCATGTGCGCACGGTAGTGGTCGGGTGCCGCGACGGGAGCGATACCCCGTGAACTGCGTCACTGCGTGCATCCCTCGGAGGTCGAGCCCGGAACGCTTGGACGGATGACCCGTCACCCACCATTCCGCTGGTTCGGCGTGGTCTGCACGTGGAGCGCTTCCGGTGAACTGGCGGAACGTGTGGCGGCGCTCGCCACTGGAACCTGTGCCGGTTCTCAGGTCGTCTCGGGTGGCGCGTTGGTGAATGCGGCGGCGTGATCGCGTGCTTGTTGCAGCGCTTCGGACTGCTGCACACCTGCGACGCGGTAGTCGTTGGTGTAGTCGTCAAGAACCTCGCCGTCGTCGCCGAGCAGCCAGACGGGTGCCATGCGCCGCGGCACGGTGATGACGCCAGTCGCCTCATCTGTACCAAACAGGCGGTCCCAGATGGGGGTGGTCACACCAAAGTTGCGCATTGGCGCACCGAAGTGGTGGCGGAGGTGGTGACGTCGGGCCCAGCGTCCGTAGCGGTTGACGGGTGGGTGGGTGTGGATGCGACGGTGGGCAACTTCATAGGCGAAGTAGGTGGCGACCATGCCGGCCGTGAATGCCGTCGCCCATCGGCGATTGGTGGTGGCGGCCATCACAGGCCACGCCACCGCTGTGGTGCCGGCGGCTGATGCGAGCTTCTTTGAGGCCGGCGAAAAATAGGTGACGTCGGCGTGGTGGGTGAGATGTTCACGCGAAGGAAGTCCGCGTCCTCTCATGACGTGCATGGCGACGCGGTGCAGTCCGTACTCGGCCGCCGTCCACGAGATGGCACCAGCAGCCATTGCGCTGAGCGGTGAAGTCACGATCGTCACCAAGTGATCTTGGCAGACCCGGCCCACCGATGGCAGACCCGGCGTTGGCTCGATGCCTCGTCACCGGGATCTCATCGTCTGGCCGATGAGCAGGACCACAGTGGTGAATGCTCAAGTCACAAAGTGCCTGCGCCTGCCGCTGCTGACACCGTGGAGACGAGTGCGACGGGAGCGGTGAGTTGCTCCGACTGCAGATGTGGCGCCGAAGCGAACCCGCCGCTGTACACCGACTGTGGCGGTCAGGGCCGGTGACGGAGGCGCCGTGTCGGGAACGTACCGGAGGGTGTTCGTTGCATCGGCACCCAGTCCTCCCTGCTTAGCGCTGGGTCGGTTCGTGCGCCCCCTGGGGGTCGAACCCAGATCCCTCGGATGAAAAGTCCGACGACATCCGTCCACTCCGTCCGTCGAGTGCGGAGTCATGCGGTTTTCTCTACTGGCCTGTCTCACTGGTGGTGGTGAATCCGGTGAGATCCGGCCGTTACGTGAGACAAAAGGTGAGACACCATCGGTTCGATCAGGTCGGTCGTTGGGTCGACCGCTCGAGGATCTCGGCCAGATCTAGTCGGATCGGCATCGGTTTTGTTGCTGGGATCCGGGCTCGGCCGGAGTTGCCGGCGGGGTACCTCCCCAACGCCGAAGCAGGTCCGCCGACCATGAGACGCAGGACCTGACCGCTCACCTCTCGGACGTCGCGTGCCTCCCATCCGGCGACCAACATCTCGCGGTGAACCCGGATGTGCGGCCACACCCACGGCTGGCTGAGTACATGAGCATCTTCTAGGAGTTGCCAGCAGTGGTCCCAGTTGCCCAGACGTCGGGCGGCTCTGGACTCGGTGAGGTTCGTGGTGATCCGCTCGCGGATTTCGTCAGTCATCGTTCCCATGGTCAGAGTTCCTTGGCCAGTGCACGCCAACGGCGCTGACGCATTGCGTAGAACCCCCGTGCGTACAGGCCGACGAGCCACGTGAGGATCACGGCGTCGATTTCGATGCGGTCGCGGTACTCACACGTGGTGGCGTCTAGTGGAGTCACGATGATGTCGTGATTCCACGTTTTGATGAGACCTCCGTGTTCACGACTGCTGAGCGTCCTCGTCGACGCATCGATTGCTGACACGCGGAGGTGGTGGTGAGAGAACGGGATGAATCCGAACAGGAACACCCATCCGACGACCACTTCACCCTCATGCCACTCATCGGTCCGCGTGGCGATGGCGGGCATGGTCAACAGCCCGCGGGTCACGGTGCGGAATGCCGCAGGGGTCTTCACAGCGGCCCATACCGCGTCGGATGGTGCCTCAAGCCGGGTTGAGCGATCGACAATCATCATGGCGCTAGAATGCGAGTAATCCTCATGTCTTTCCACTCGCATTTTTGGACGGTGCGTCCGTGTCTGTGATTCCCGTCTCACCCCGCAAATCTCCCCGTCAGGAGCGGTCGCGCCGCACCGTGGCACGAATACTCGACGCTGCTGCTCACATATTCCACGAGCAGGGATATGCGGGGGCCACCACAAACGACATCGCAGACGAGGCCGGGGTGTCGATCGGATCCCTGTACCAGTACTTCCCCAACAAGGACGCCGTGCTCGTCGCACTTGCGCATCAGCACATCGAGTCAGCGACCGCTGGGCTCACCGACCTTCTGGGCCAGCTGCCCGCCGACAGCGCTTTTGACGTCATTGTCAGGGAGGTTGTGCACTTTTTGGTGGAACAGCACGATCTTGACGAGTTGCACGTCCTCGTGATGCACGAGGCGCCTCGCACCCACGAGATCAGCGTCGAACTCGATCAAGCCAGGGCACAACTGGTCGACGTGACCTCTGCGCTTCTTCAGACCGCAGTCCCCGACCGACAGCGTCGCCTCCTCGTTGCCCGAATGGTCGTGGCGACGATCGACGCAGGCGTCCATGACGTCATCATTCGCCAGCCCCGCGGGGCGACACGACGAGCCGCTGTTGAGCTCACGATCTCCACGGCGTTGTCGATCATCGCGGCTGAGATGGCTCGTCCTCTTCGGACCACCTGACCGACGGATCGATTGGCGCCCGGCGTGGTCGTGCCGAGTACCACCCTTGTGTGCTGCCAGGTCGTGACAGGGAGTGAGTTGTGCGCCCCCTGGGGGTCGAACCCAGATCCCTCGGATTAAAAGTCCGGTACTCTGCCATTGAGCTAGAGGCGCAAGGTCATTCACTGTAGGTGTTTCGATGCCGGGCGGTGCAGGGCCCTCACCCTCTCAGACAGCAATGGTCTGAGGCGATTGCGTCGTGGGATCTGGCTCAACCCCTGACCTTCGGGGGCCGGGTGGTTGGGAACACCACGTTCAGATTAGGAATCGCCAACCGGCGTGGTGCCGACCCGATTGCATTCACCGGTGACCCGGACGAGGCGGCGGCACCAACCGTTTACCGCCCCACCCGGGTCCAGTGAATTACTGACCCTGACCGAGGGTGTAGCCGGGCTTGCCGTCGAAGGTGTAGAGCCCCTCGGTCTTGATGAAGTCAAACCCGGCGTCATGCATCCGGCCCAGCAGCGCAATGGCCCCAGCCGTCGACACCGCACCGCCGTCGGTCGCCGACATGAATCGGCAACGCCAGTGGTCGGTGCAGAACGTCTCGGGTACGCCACCGGGGTACACCTTCTGGCCACGGTTCGAGATCATCACGAGCTTGAAGTCGTCGCCGGCGAGGCCCTCAATGTAAGCACCGAGTTCGTCGGGAGTGCCGGCGTTCCAGTGCAAGAACACGTCGATACCGACCTGCTCTTTCACCGCCGGCACAGTCTCTGACACCCGGATGGTGATCGGCTCGTCGGTGGCGGGGTAGGTCACGGCCTTGAGCACCTCGGGACGGCGCCCGATCCGCTCGATGACGGCGTCGGCGAACTCGCTGGTCCCGACCTTTTTGGTCGACACGCCTTCCTCGAAGATGTCGTAGGTGTGGATGCCGTCCTCGATGGTGGTGAGCCAGGCGTTATGGACCTTCTCGGCCACGTCACCCTGCCCGATGTGGACGAGCATCTGCACGGCGCCGAGGAACAGACCCGACGGGTTCGCCAGGTTCTGACCGGCACGACGAGGAGCCGAACCGTGGATGGCCTCGAACATCGAGACCTCCTGACCGATGTTGGCACTGCCGGCGAGGCCCACCGACCCTGCGATCTGGGCGGCAACGTCGGAGAGGATGTCGCCGTAGAGGTTCGGCATGACGATGACATCGAAGGCCTCGGGTGTGTCGGCCAACTTGGCGGCACCGATGTCGATGATCCAGTGCTCGTTCTCGATGTCGGGGTACTCGGTGGCGATCTCCTCGAAGACCTTGTGGAACATGCCGTCGGTCAGCTTCATGATGTTGTCCTTCGTGAAGCAGGTGACCTTCTTGCGGCCGTAGCGTCGGGCGTACTCGAAGGCGTACCGAACGATCTTCTCCGTGCCGGGAATCGACAGGATCTTGAGGCACTGCACAACCTCATCGGTCTGCTGGTGCTCGATGCCGGCGTAGAGGTCCTCTTCGTTCTCCCGCACAATCACCACGTCCATGTCGGGGTGCTTGGTGGCGATGTAGGGCGAGTACGACAGACATGGCCGCACGTTGGCGTACATGCCAAGCGTCTTGCGGACCGTCACGTTGAGGCTCTTGAACCCGCCCCCTTGAGGGGTGGTGATGGGCGCCTTGAGGAACACCTTGGTGCGACGCAGCGACTCCCACGACGACGGCTCAATGCCGGCGGAGATGCCCCGTTCGTACACCTTCTCGCCGATCTCGATCTCTTCGATGTCGAGACGGGCGCCGCCAGCCTCGAGGATGCGCAGGGTGGCATCCATGATCTCGGGGCCGATGCCGTCGCCTCGGGCGACGGTGATGGGCACGTTCGGTGACGTCATGTGCTTGCTCCTCGGATGGGTCGGGATGGGTCCGGAACACGTCCAGCGGTGTAGATGGATCGTTCCCAGGCGACAACGTATCGCCCCTACGCTCGGTGTCCCACATTGGACACGTCCGGGTGCCTTCGACCGATTCGTTGCCGTCACGCGGTGGCGTGACGGCAACGTGCTCAGGCAGTTGGACCGGGATGTGCCCACAAGGTTGCCCGGCATAGGCGGATCGGTGCGGGGCCTCTTGGTTGCGGTCGTGGCATGAGCGAAGCCGCGGTAGAAGCGCATGCATCGTGCGAACCGCATCGGGCGTTGCCCATGAGGTCGGTAGCCTTGTGGGCATGGCCAACGGTTCTGGGGACGGACTTCGGCTCGACCTCGATGGTTGGTTCGCCCGTGACCTGCCTGAGTTGTGCGTTCCGTGGCCGCCGGGCGGCGCAGTTGAACCGGCGCTGGTCCTGCTCAACGAGCAACTCGCATCGGACCTCGGTCTTGACCTTGACGCGCTCGCTCATCCCACCGGCGTCGCAGTGCTCTGCGGCGATGCCGTGCCCGCTGGAGCCAACCCCGTGGCCCAGGCCTACGCCGGACATCAGTTCGGCGGCTACTCGCCGCGCCTCGGTGACGGCCGGGCGCTGCTGCTGGGCGAACTGACCACCCCCGACGGCCGACGCGTCGACGTGCAGTTGAAGGGTTCGGGGCGCACGCCGTTCGCCCGAGGGGGAGATGGCCGGGCGGCGCTCGGGCCGATGCTGCGGGAGTACCTCATCAGTGAAGCGATGGCCGCCCTCAACATCCCCACGACGAGGGTGCTGTCGGTTGGCACGACCGGGGAGTCCGTGCGCCGAGAGGGGATCCTCCCGGGTGCGGTGCTGGCGCGGGTTGCGACCAGTCACCTGCGGGTCGGCACGTTCCAGTACGCCGCGTCGCTCGGGGACCCCGACGTCGTCAAGCGCCTCGTCACCCATGCGGCAACCCGACACCACCCCGGGGCGCTCGATGCCGACGACCCAGCGCTCGCGCTGCTCGACGCCGTCGTGGAGGTGCAGGCCGACCTCGTGGCGCGCTGGTCGGCGGTGGGATTCATCCATGGCGTGCTCAACACCGACAACGTCACCATCTCCGGTGAGACGATCGACTACGGCCCATGTGCATTCATGGACCGCCACGACCCCACGACCGTATTCAGCTCAATCGATCACGGTGGGCGATACGCATTCGGGAACCAACCGTCGATCACGCTGTGGAACCTCGCCCGACTCGCCGAAGCCCTGCTGGGTGCCATGGCCGGGGAGGTCGACGTCAACGTGGCGTCAGCGACCGAGGTCCTCGAGACGTTCCCCGACCGCTACCGACGCCAGCTTCATGACCGCTACGCCGCCAAGGTGGGTCTGGTCGCCACCGGTGACCGACCGGCCGGGCCCGTCCCGTCCGCCGTGGTCGGGGAACTCGTCGACGACCTCTCGGCTGCGATGACCTCGGCCCGGGTTGATCACACGACATTCTTTCGTCACCTCGGCCGGGCTGTCGCCGGGGACGATCGGCCGTTGGTTGACATTGTTGGCGACGACGTTGCGCTCCTCGACTGGCTTGATCGGTGGCGGACGCTCCGCAGCGCTGACCGGCGACCAGCCGAGGTCGTTGCAGCGGCGATGGACGACGTCAACCCGCTGTATGTCCCACGCAACCACCTTGTCGAGGAGGCGCTCGCCGCTGCCGGCGACGGAAACCTCGGCCCGTGCACCGACCTGCTCGATGCGCTCGCCGATCCATTCACGCAGCGGCCTCGATTGGAGCGTTACGCCGAACCGGCGCCGTCGAGTTTCGGCCCCTACCGCACCTTCTGCGGCACCTGAACCCGTCGCCTGCCGGAGAGAGTCTCGGGTGGTTGCCCGACCCTTTCGGGCGCCTCGTGGTTCTCAACGAGCGTGCCCATCCGTTCCTGAGTTCCCGAGGTGGTTCAGTCCCCCCGGTAGATGACCCCACTGGTGCAGGTCTCGCGAACCTCCACGGCGACGAGTCCGGGCAAGTCGGGTGCGATCCGTGTCCACAGCCAGTGGGCGATCACCTCGCTGGTGGGGTTGTCGAGACCCTCGATGTCGTTGAGTAGCCGGTGGTCAAGTTGGTCGACGATCGGTGACACCACGGCGGACACGTCGGCGAAGTCGGTAACCCAGCCCGATGTGCCACCGATCGGGCCCTCAAGGCTGACCCTGACGCGGAACGAGTGACCGTGGAGCCGGGCACACTTGTGGTCGTCGGGCACGTTGGGCAGGCGATGGGCGGCTTCGAATCCGAACTCTCGGAACAGTTCCATTGGTTCCAGTGTGCCCCACTCCGCCGCTGCACGGCGATTGCGTCAACGGGTGGCTCGCGCCACCATGACCCTATGACCGAACCTCGTCGTCGCCTCGGGCCCGGTGTCGCCGGTGGTGTTCTCGCCGTCGTGGCAGCGTCGCTCGGTGGCGTGGCGGTGTGGCGGCGGTTACCCGAGGTGCGGCGCACCCGCTTGCGACGGTCGGCGCGCGTCTGGCGTCTCACGGCCCGTCGGGGAGTTCACTACGCCGTGGTGAAGCTCACCGGTGTGGCGGTCGGTGATCGCCGACGTCAGGAACTTGAGGATCGGTTCGCTGTTGCCACCGCACAGGACGTCGCCGCCGAACTCGGTCAGATGAAGGGTGTGCTCATGAAGTTGGGTCAGCTCGCTTCGGTGGTTGTTGACGGGCTGCCCCCCGAGGCCCGGGCGGCACTCGCCCAACTGCAGGCCGACGTGCCACCCATGGCGCCGTCGCTGGCTGCGGGGGTGGTCACGGCGGATCTCGGCGCTCCACCCGAGGAGGTGTTTCTCGATTTCGATGTTGAGCCAGTGGCGGCGGCGTCGATTGGTCAGGTGCACCGTGCGGTCACCCGCAGCGGTCACCGGGTGGCGGTCAAGGTGCAATACCCCGGGGTGGCCGATGCCATTCGCGCCGATCTCGACAATGCCGAGATGCTGTACGGCTTGTTGTCAGCAGTAGCGCTACCTGGTCTCGAGCCTGCTGCGCTGGTGGCCGAACTGCGTGAACGCATGGGGGAGGAGCTCGACTATCGGCTCGAGGCGACGAACCAGCGCCGGTTCGCTGAGCGCTACCTGGGCCACCCGTGGATCCGGATCCCGGGCGTGGTCGACGAACTTTGCGGCGAACACGTGTTGACCACCGACTGGTGTGATGGGCGCGGGTTCGCCGAGATCGAGGTGGCCGACGAGGCGACCCGCCAACACATCGCCGAGGTGGTGTTCCGTTTCGCTCAGGGTTCGGTGTTGCGGTACCGGTCGTTCAACGGCGACCCGCACCCAGGCAACTATCGCTTCGCCGACGACGGCACCGTGGTGTTCTTGGATTTCGGTCTGGTCAAGCAGTGGCCCGACGAGGAGTTCGCCGGGTTGATGGCGGTGCTCGGTCCGGTGCTGGATCAGGATCCTGAACGGCTTGTCGACCACATGGTCGAGGCCGGGTTCCTGGCGGAGGATCACCGTCTGTCCGCCGAACAGGTATGGGCCAGCGTCTCAGCTCCCTATGAGCCGTACTTCCACGACGAGTTCACGTTCACCCCGTCGTTCGCCGCTGAGGCCATGCGCAACATCGCCGATCCGACCGGGCCGAACCGTGCGGTGATGCGTGCGTTGAACCTGCCGGGTTCGTTCGTGATCGTCAATCGGGTCCTGTGGGGCATGGGTGGGTTGCTGGGCCGGTTGGGCGCCACCAACCGTTGGCGGGGAATTCTTGAGGAGTACCTCTTCGACAGGCCACCGGCCACCCCCATGGGGCACGCCGAAGAGGCGTGGCGTTCGGCGCAGTCGTCGTCAGAGATTCGGCGGTAGGAACGCCAACTCGTCGTCAACGAGCTCGACCCGTTCGCCGAGCACCACACCCCGTTCGCCGTGATGGGTGAGGTGACGTCCCCCCAGGTTCGGGACCCTCACGAACCCCAGCCCGTGGGATTCCTCAACGACGTAGATCACCCCGCCGTGGCTGACGACGAGGATCTCGGCCCCGGCGTACTCGCGATGGAGGTGGTCAAGCGCTCCGTGGACCCGTTCGAGGAAGGGCTCGGTGGGTTCGAACCCCGGTGGGCGCCGCTTTGCGTCGAGGTAGCCGGGCCATGCCGATTCGATCTCGTCCTTGGTCAGTCCCTGCCACTCGCCGGCGTGCCGTTCCCGCAGGCGCGGGTCGACGAGTACCGGACCGACGCCGAGTTGTTCGGCCACGATGCCCGCGGTTTCGACGGCTCGGCCGAGGTCGGACGCCACGATGAGATCCACCGACCCCACGCGGTCGGCCGCAGCGTTGGCCTGCTGCCGACCGAGATCTGACAGCGGGGGGTCCTCCTGGCCCTGCCACCGGCCCAAGGCGTTCCACTCGGACTGGCCGTGGCGAACGAGCAGGATGCGGGTCACCCCCCGACGGTACCAATTCCGGTTGGGGCCGCCGCCGCACGTGGTGGGTGTGGCGGGCCCGGGTAGTCTCCGCCCATGCCCACACTGCGGATGTTCGCCTCGGCGCGTGACGCTGCGGGGTGTGGGGTTGACGTCGTGGAGGGCGCGACTGTCGCTGAGGTGCTGGCCGCCGCCGAAGTCCGCTACGGCGACCGGTTCGCTGCGGTCCTCCCGACGTGTCGCGTCTGGCTCAACGGCGAGGAGTGTGTCCCTGAGGCCCCCGTTGGTGACGCCGATGAGGTGGCGGTGCTCCCGCCGGTGTCAGGCGGATGCGGACCGGATCGATTCGTTTCTGGCCGGTGCTCGCAGTGACGGCGTCGACGAACCCGGTGCTCGATCGTGTGGTCGAACCGCCCACGACCGGCGTGGTCCACGTCGGTCTGGCGCTGGTGTGGATCGCCGCTCAGGTGGTGGCGCTGCTGGCCGGCGTGTGGGGTGTCGCCGTGCTGTTCGCCGTGGTCGGCGGCGTGGCGGGGCTGCAGGCGGCAAGGTCGTGGCGGGCGCTTGGCATCGGCGCCAACCGGATGGTGGCGGGTTGGGGGCCGGTGACCGTGACGGTGCTCGCCGTGTTCGGGCCCACCTGGGCGGGTGTCGGACTGTTCGCCGTGGCGGTGACGGCGATCGTCGTGTCGGCGGGCTCACGCAGCCGAGGCGGTCCGCTTGCGGCGGCGGGCGCCACCGTCCGTTGTGCGCTGGGCCCCGGCGTGGTCGGTATCTCGCTGGTGCTGCTCTTTGACACCGGTTGGGCGGCGGTGGCGATGCTGCTGATCCTCGTCGCTGGTTACGACCTGGCGTGTTGGGTTTGGGGTGGGGACGACGTCGGGCCGTACCTGAGCCGTGTCGTCGGGATGATCACGGTCATGGTGCTCACGTTGGCCGCCTCGGCGGTCCACACCGTGTTCGAACTCGACCCGTTCGGCCCGGTGGCCGTGGTGTGGGTGTTCGGCGGTCTTGCCGCCACGCTCTGTCCGTTGGGGCCGATGGTCGGTTCTCTCGTGCTGCCCAGCGCGTCGGCCGAGGCACCGGCGTTGCGTCGGATCGATGTGCTCATGGTCGCCGCACCGATCTGGTTGGCGGCCATGTGGGGCTACCTCGGCTAGACCGCTCCGGTCTCGTCCGACTCGGATCGGAACGAGTCGTAGATGTGCAAAAGGGTGCGTTTTTGGTCCTCGGTGAGGTGGGGGTCACGCCGGATGTGGGTGGGCAGGTCGGCACCGTCGGGTTCGTCGAGGATGCCGGCACGCACATAGAGCGATTCGGCGGAGATCTCGAGCGCCTTGGCGATGCGTTGGAGGATGTCGGCCGACGGTCGGCGCAGCCCCCGTTCGACCTGGCTGAGGTACGGGTTCGAGATGCCGGCGCGTTCGGACAACTTGCGCAGGGACAACTCCGCTGCACGGCGCTGCTCGGCGATGAACTGTCCGAGGTCACCCAGTCGCTGCTCAAGTTCGCTCACACCCCCGATGGTACGGCCACCGTCGCACCATCGGGTCGCCCGGGGCTGTTGGCGGGTGCGGGTCGGGCTGACAGGGGGGTGAGAGAGACCCCCCGGTAGGCTTTGCGCCGTGACGTCGGTGGCCATGTTGTCCATGCATACCTCGCCGCTCGCCCAGCCGGGTGTCGGTGACAGCGGGGGGATGAACGTCTACGTCCGCGAACTCGCTGGTGCGCTGGCGCGCGCCGGGGTGGACACCACCGTGTTCGTTCGTCGCTGGCGGGACGGTCTCGACGAGGTGAGCGAACCCGAACCGGGTTTCCGCGTCGTGCACGTTGACGCCGGCCCGGTGTCACTGGCCAAAGAGGATCTCCCCGAGGTCGTCGACGAGTTCGCCGACGGGGTGGCCGCCGTGCTCGGCGCCGAAGCTCCCGTGTCGGCGTTGCACGCCAACTACTGGCTGTCAGGTCGTGCCGCACATCGGCTCAAGCACCAGTTGCAGCTGCCGCTGGTGTGCACGTTTCACACGCTGGCGCGCGTCAAGGCGGACGTCGGAGAGTTCGAACCAGCGGGCCGGGTTGATGCCGAAGCTGAGATCATCGGGTGCGCCGATCGTCTGCTGGCCTCGTGCCAGGCCGAGGCGGACCAACTCGTCGATCTCTACGGCGCCGCACCGGACCGCATAGAGATCGTGCCCCCCGGGGTTGACCATGCGTTCTTCTCGCCGGGGTATGCGCCAGGTGAGCGAGCCGGGGCGCGGGCCGCTCTCGGACTCGGGGACGCTCCCATGCTGTTGTTCGTCGGGCGGATCCAGCCGCTCAAACGTGCCGGACTCGCCGTTGCGGCACTTGCCGCCATGGGCCGCCGTGACGCCACCCTGGTCATCGTGGGTGGCCCGAGCGGTGCCGACGGCGAGAGGGAACTGGCGTCGGTGCGGGCGCTGGCCGAAGTGGCCGGGGTTGCCGATCGGGTGCGGTTCGTTCCGCCCCAACCCCACCACCTGTTGTCGAGTTGGTACCGGGCTGCGGATCTGGTGGTGGTGCCGAGTCGCTCGGAGTCGTTCGGTCTGGTGGCTCTTGAGGCGGCGGCGTGCGGTACGCCGGTGGTGGCGGCTGCGGTGGGGGGCCTCACCTCCATCGTTGACGACGGGGTCACGGGTCTGCTCGTCGACGGCAGCGACCCCGCCGTGTGGGCGGCTCACCTTGACGCCGTGCTCGACGACACCGACGGGTCACGGGCCATGGCGCACGCCGCGGTGGTGCGGGCCCGTCACTACACCTGGCCGACCGCTGCGGGGCGTCTGCGGCGCCTGTACACCGACCTCGCCCAGCGGGAACCGGTGCTGTGCTGAGCGGACCCACGCGCCCAGTCGACGGGGTCTGTCGTGGCTGATCGGGTGGCCACCGACGACGAGTTCGCCGCTGCCGAGGCGCTTGTCGACACGTGGCTTGAACGCCAACTGGCCGACAACCCGGCGGTGGCGGCGCTTGACCGTGGCGAACCTGGTGAGTATCGCTGGTACCTGCGGCTGCGTGGGGAGGAAAAAGAGGTATTCACCATCTGGTGGACCCTCGGTCAGCGCACGTTGCACTACGAGACGTACATGATGCCCGCGCCCGAGGAGAATCAGGCTGCGGTGTACGAACTGTTATTGCGACGCAACGCCAAGGTGTTCGGTGCGGCGTTCAACATCGGTGATGAGGACGCCGTGTACCTCGCCGGCCAGATCGCCGTGGCGCACCTCGACGAAGGGGAACTCGACCGGATCCTCGGAACGTTGTGGGAGTGGGTGGAGCGGACATTCCGTCCTGCGATGCGCCTCGGTTACGCCTCCCGCTTCGTCGGGTGAGCGTGTCGTCACCCTCGATGGTCATCGACGGCTGATGCGCCCCGAGGCGTTGGGGCTGACCCCGCTGCTCCCTAGCGTCGGTGATTGTCCGGGATCCGGTTCGGGTGGCTCCTTCGGGGAAGGGAACCTCCCGACCGGTCCCGGCGCCCGCCTCGGACGGCACACCGTGGTGCGTCACCGTGGGGGTCGGCGGTGACCTCCACCGCCGGATCCCACCCTGCCCACGCGTTGTTGCGGCCTCCGCTGTGGGTGGTGTTCTCGATCACGGTGTCGGGGATCTTGTCGAACACGCTCATCAACGCGCCGTTGCCCGACATCATCTCGGCGTTCGGTCGGGGTGACGGTGCGGCGGGTCTGCTCGTCGCCGCCGCCACCCTGCCCGGCATCGTGGTGGCCCCCGCCATTGGGTTGCTCGCCGACCGGTTCGGTCGCCGCGCCGTGCTGCTGCCATGCCTCATCGTGTTCGGTCTGGCCGGTCTGGCCTCATCGTTCGCCCCGACCTTCGAGTCGCTCGTGGGTCTGCGGTTCGTTCAGGGGGTCGGGTCGGCGGGGCTGATCAACCTCGGGGTGGTCCTCATCGCCGACTACTGGGAGGGTGCCGACCGTGCCCGTGTCATCGGGTGGAACGCAGCGGTCCTCACCGTTTCGGTCGCCATCATTCCGCCTCTCGGCGGTGGCCTCGCCGCTCTCGGAGGGTGGAGATGGTCGTTCGCCCCGTTCGTCCTCGCGCTGGTTGCCGCCGTGGCGGTGGCCCGTTACGTGCGCAGCACCCCCCGGCAGGGAGCGCACTCGTTCGTTGAGCAGATCCGTGGCGCGGCGGTCGTGGTGCGCAGCCCCATCGTGCTCGGGTGCATCGCGTTTGGGACCGTGTTCTTTATCCTCACCTTCGGCCTCATCCTGACCGCCCTTCCGCTCATGTTGGAACAGCGCTTCGGTCTCGGGGTCGGGTTGCGGGGCCTGGTGTTCGTCGCTCCGGCGCTCGGCGCCACGCTGGTGGCGTTCAACATGGGCAAGCTCCGTGTGCGCTTCGGGGCGAGACGACTTCTCGTGGCAGGTGCGGCGTTGTTTGCCGTCGGGTACCTCACCATGGGTTTCCTGCCGGTGCTCGCCCTCGTGGTGCTCGGTGCGTTCATCCACGGCCTTGGTGAGGGCGGCACGGTCCCGACGGTGCAGGAGCTGGTGGCGAGCGCGTCCCCACCGGAGAGTCGAGGTGCGGTCGTGGCCGTATGGGTCGGGTTCGTCCGGCTCGGCCAGACCATCGGGCCGCTCGCCGCCGCGGCGTCGGTGGCTTCGTTCGGGTTCGGCCCGACCTATGGCGCAGGTGTGGTGCTGGCCATGATGCTCGCCGTCACCACCGCCGTGTTCGGTTCCCGGTTCCGCCCCCGACAGCAACCGGGTTGAACGCACCGTCGATCCCCCGGTGATGAGGGGTAGGTTGTCGCCGTGAGTACTGCGCAATCGGACCTGCCAACCCTGCGACTGATGATCATCGGTGGCGGTCGCATGGGGGAGGCGCTGCTGGGCGGATTACTCGTTGGCGGGTGGGCGCAGCCAACCGAACTCGGCGTCGTCGAACCCGATCCGCAACGGCGCCAGACTCTCGCCGAGCGGTACCCCGGGGTGCGGGTCACTGACACCGTCGGCCCGAGCGACGGTGTCGTGGTTGCGGTCAAGCCCGCCTACGCCACCGAGGTGTGCGCCGGTCTCGGCGACCTCGGGGTGACACGGGTGCTGTCCATTGCTGCGGGGGTCACCACGTCCCGACTCGAGGAGGCGATCGGCGCGCCGATGGCGGTGGTGCGCTCTATGCCGAACACGCCCGCGCAGGTTGGCGCCGGAGCCTCGGCGGTGGCGGCGGGTCGTCACGCCACCGAGGACGACTTGGTGTGGGCCGAGTCAGTTCTCGGGTCGGTCGGTGTAACGGTGCGGGTCCCCGAGGATCTCCTCGACGCCGTGACCGGCCTGTCGGGTTCAGGGCCCGCCTACGTGTTCTTGCTGGTCGAGGCACTCATCGACGCCGGTGTCGCTCAAGGTCTCCCCCGGGAGGTCGCCGGGGCGCTGGTGGTGCAGACCATTGCTGGTGCGGCGGAGATTCTCGAGCGCACCGGCGCTTCGGGCACCGACGCGGCGGAGCACCGCGAGGCGGTGACCTCCCCGCAGGGCACCACCGCGGCGGGTCTTGCCGTCCTCGACGGGCGCGACCTGCGGGGCATCGTGGCCGAGGCGGTGGCCGCTGCCACAGCGCGTTCCCGCCAGCTCGGCGCCAGCTGAGCGACGTTGCCGCCCCCGCTGCGGGTGACGGCTGACACGTCCGGGAATCGTGGGGTCGCAGTCCGGTAGCGTGCGGGCGATGCCGCTGCGATACGACACGGTGACGTTCATGTCCGACTACGGCCACACCGACGAATTCGTCGGCGTGGTGCATTCGGTCATCCGTTCGATCGCCCCCCAAGCCGCGGTGGTCGACCTCACCCACGGGGTCGCCCCCTACGACGTGCGCGCCGGTGGTCTGGTGCTGGCCCGCTCGGTGCAGTACCTGTGCCCCGGTGTGGTGTTGGCGGTGGTCGACCCTGGGGTCGGGTCGGAACGTCGCGCTGTGGCGGTGGAAGTGGGGGACGGACAGTCGGTGCTCGTGGGTCCCGACAACGGTCTTCTCGCCCCGGCGGTGGCCATGTGCGGTGGCGCCACGAGAGCGGTCGTGCTCGACGACCCCGAGTTTCAGCTGGCCACACCCGGGACGACGTTCGCCGGTCGCGACGTGTTCGCCCCCGCCGCCGCCTGGTTGTGCACCGGGGTGCCCCTCGAATCACTCGGCACCGTCGTCGACCCTGCTGGTCTGCTGCCGGGCATTCTGCCGGTTGCCCATGTCGACGAGGCCGACCCCGCGGTGCTGGTGGCCGAGGTGCTGTGGGTGGACGGTTACGGGAACGCGCAACTCAACGTTGACCCCGACGAACTCGACGCCCTCGTGGGTGCCGGTGAACCGGTCGAGTTGTCCTTTGCTGACACGAGCCGGGTGGCGCAGCGGGCTGCGTCGTACGCCGCGGTGTCGACCGGTGCGGTTGGGCTCGTCGTCGACTCCTACGGGCTGGTGTCGGTGGTGGTGGACCGGTCGTCAGCGGCGGGGGAGCTCGGTCTCGTTGCAGGCACCGAGGTCCGGTTGCGCGCCGTGGATCCGTCATCGGGTGTGCCGGGTGGGGTCAGTGTGTCTATCGGTGATCCGGGGAGACGTCCATGAGACAGGGAACGACCATCGCACTTGCCATCCTCTTGTTGTTGATCGTCGGTGCCACCTTCCTTCAGCTGGTGGTGCTGGCCCGATGACGACCGCTTGACCCGCCCCTGCGCACCGGGCCGTGGTGTGCCGCACAGGAACTGTCCAGGAGAGCAACGACGTGAATCTCGCATCCATCATTGATCCGCACCCCGACGATGCGTGCGCGCTCATGAGCCGTGGGAAGCCGACCACCTACGGCGAGTTGCGCCAGCAGGTCGCTTCCCTGCGGGGCGGGCTTTGCGCCCTCGGCCTCGAACCCGGCGACCGGTTCGCCATGGTGTGTGGCAACAACTGGTATTTCGTGGCCTCGTGGTTGGCGGCGCTCGGTGCCGGTCTCGTGGTCGTCCCCATCAACCCGACGGTGCCCACCCCCGAGTTGCAGCGCCAGTTGGCCATGGTCGGTGCCCGTGCGCTGTTGGTGTCGCCGACGGCGACCAAGGCGGTGGCCGGCCTCGACCGTTCCGTGCTCCCGTCGCTCGAGTTCCTCGTGGAGACCGCCGGCCTCGATGTCGAGGGAGCGGTCTGCCTCGACGATCTCGTCGGTCACGAGCCGACGCCGGTGGTGGACCGGGCCGCCGACGACCTCGCCGTGCTGATCTTCACCAGCGGCACTGCCGGTGCGCCCCGCGCCGCCATGTTGACCCACGGGAACCTGCTGTCGAACCTCGAACAGATCCAGGCCTCCGACGGCCGCCGCCAACTCGCCTCCGACGTGTCGCTTGGTGTGCTGCCGTTCAGCCACATCTTCGGACTCAACGTGGTGCTGAACCTTTCGCTGTATGCGGGAAGCAAACTGGTTCCCGTCGAACGTTTCGATCCGTCGTCGGCGTCGGACGCCATTGTCCAGCACCGGGTCACCATCGTTGGTGGGGCCCCGCCGATGTGGACGGCGTGGGCGAGCCTTCCCGGGCTGGCCCCTGACACGTTTTCTACCGTGCGTCTCGCCTCGTCGGGGGCGGCCAAGTTGCCGGTGGAGACCGCCCAGCTATTCGATGACCGGTTCGGGG
>Ga0208085_1000204_pt1 | contig 23195 bp, 12 predicted proteins | sample LakMenEpi21Jun10_FD_150721 | JGI IMG/M metagenome (GOLD analysis project Ga0208085, IMG submission 150721) | Freshwater microbial communities from Lake Mendota, WI - 21JUN2010 deep hole epilimnion (SPAdes) | ecosystem: Environmental > Aquatic > Freshwater > Lentic | place: Lake Mendota, Madison...
AGACCCGATGCCAGCGAACCGGGGTCGAAGGTAACGCTTTTGCTACCCCGGTCCTTGTTCTCGTCGTGAAGGTAACCCTCGTCGATGTACACCTTGACCGAGTTGGATTCCTTCCAAGAACCGATCTTCTTGGCCTTTCGGTCGTCGACGACGACACCGGAGACTTCTTGGGAGCTTACGACCGTCGCGCTCTGGTTGCCCTGTTTCTTTCGATCTTTGAGCAGAGCGAGCTCTTTCTTGACCTCCTGGAGCCTTTTTGCCAACGCGTCGAATTTCTGTTGCTCTTGGTCGGTCATTGGCAACGGTTGACGGATCCATTTCGAGACATTCTCGTGATCCATCGAGACCGAGGATTTGAGAATGCCGGCCAGGGCATAGTAATCGGCGGTAGGTATAGGGTCGAACTTATGATCGTGGCAACGCGCACAGCCGAGGGTCTGCGCTAAGAAGGTTCTCCCGAAGACTTCGATTTGCTCATCGACAGCATCCATCTCGAGTTGCTTCTTGTCTTGCTCCTCGTAGTTGTGATCGCCGATGGCCCAGAAGGTGGTCGCAACGAGCCGCCTCTGGAGTTCTTCGATCGCACTGCCTTGAGGGATTTGACGATTCATCAAATCCCCGGCGATTTGCTCGGCGATCACCCCGTCGAATGGGCGGTCCTGGTTGTAGGCCTCGATGAGATAATTCCGATATCGCCAAACATCAGGGAACACAAATCCTCGCAAGGTCAACGACTCGGCATAGCGAACAACGTCCATCCAATGACGAGCGAAACGCTCCCCGTAGCGAGCAGAGGCTAGGTACTCGTCGACCAAACAAGATCGGACCGAATCCCACTGCGAGTCATCGGTGTTTTGAAACAGCTTCAACGCCGAATCGATCGACTCATAGCTCGGATTCATTCCGTGCAGATCGATCGCTAGGCGGCGAATCCAAGTTCGCTCATCGACGAGCCGACTCGGTTCGACTTGGAGAGATTCGCTACCACTAGCTAGAAATGCATCGATGGGATTCGATTGCCCGTTGGCCGGAATTTCGAATCGAACCAGTGGTCGATAAGCCCAATGCTCTCGAGCTTGCTCGACCCCAAGGGCCGAGTGTTTGGTAGCAATCGCTCCGGGTTTGCCGTCTTGTTGGGTGCCCTCAGGTTCTTTTTGGAAATCTAAGGATACCTTGGCTCCCAAAGCGATCCAGTCCTCAAGGATTCCAACCTCGGAAGCCGACATGCGGTTCTCAGGCGGCATAAGCAATTTCGGATCGCGGTATCGGATCGCGCGAAGGATCAGGCTATTTTCGGGCGATTCGACGATCAGAGCCGGACCGGAATCTCCTCCCTTGAGCATCCCTTCGAGAGAATCCAAGGACAGTCCGCCGTTTTGCTCGGTCGCCTGCGAATGGCATTCGTAACACTTCGAAATCAGCAGAGGTCGTACTTGTTTTTCGAAAACTTCATCGATGGCCTTCGGACCATCCTGAGCGAACGTCGCATCGATCGCACCGAGGAGTGCAAGGAGCAACCCACACCAAAACATCGTGTTCGACAGCGACGCCTTCGATGGGTAAAGAAATAAAAATCGGGACAATCGATCGAAACAAAAACGCATTGCAACGGTTCGAATGAGGGAGGGACGCGGCAGACCGAACGTATCGGTTTCCAGTAGTATGACTGATTCCTCGGGCTCGTGCAGCACTTCGGATCGTATTTAACTCGGCATTCTAGGATCTGAACCTCGAATTTTGCTTGCGATGGCACCCAGCAGCCCGGAAAATTCAGTACGTTGGGTGCATTCGACGGGTCCACACACCGGCACAATCCAAATCCTTGGGCAGATTGCAGGCCTTCGGAAAACCAATTCGGGCAACCATTTCGCGCAAGCAATTCAGGCAAGCATGAGGGAGCAAGCAACTTGGTGCTGATGAAAAAGAATTGGAAGCTCATCCTCGCATGCTCGGTCCTGCTCGCTTCGACCGTGTTGGTTTTAGCGCAACCGCCCCGAGGGCGTTTTCGGCGCGATTGGCAATCGGCCGGACGCGGTGGTGTTGAGAGTTGGGAAATCGACAGCAAGTTCGTCAAGGACACGTTTACTTTCGTGAGGATCAAGTACGATTCGGCGGGCTATCGCCGTGGGGGTGGTTGGGCGACGGACTTTCGAGATAGCGAATTGAATTTCAGTTTGAGGCTTCAGCAGTTGACGACGCTCAAGGTGAATCCAGAGCCGATTGTTCTGGAATTGAGCGATCCGAAGCTTTTCGAATATCCCTTCATCTACATCATTGAACCTGGGGATTTGATGTTTCATGAACCGGAGGTACTGGCGTTGCGCAAGTACCTCGATAACGGTGGCTTCTTGATGGTCGATGATTTTTGGGGCGATGAGGAGTACGAGAATTTCTATCGAGAGCTCAAACGGGTGTTCCCCAACCGAGAGCCGCAGGAAGTCCCGCTGGAGCATGAGATTTTCCACTGTGTCTACGATTTGAAGGAAAAACCACAGCTACCTTCGATTCAATCGGCTTGGAATGGCAGACAGAGTGGAGTGATCTGGGAGCCGCGTTATGGATCCGACACGAGCATCCCGCATTACAAAGCGATCTTCGACGATGAAGGAAGGATCATGGTCTTTATCTGCCACAACACCGATCTCGGGGATGGTTGGGAACGTGAAGGGGAAGATCCCTGGTACTTCGAAGAGTTTTCTGTGAAGAAGGCTTATCCTATGGGAATCAATATCGTTACTTATGCGATGACGCATTGAGAGAGTGAGGTTGCGTTGAATACTGCATCGACGGGTGATGGATCGAACCACGAGTCGGCAAGCGGATCGCCTAGCGAGTCGTCTAGCGAATCGGATGCTGTGTTGTTCGACCAGATCCAGAAGGGCCGAGTCCTGCTCGAACGGGAGCTTGAGAAAACCATCGTCGGGCAAAAGGAGGTCATCGAGCAACTGCTGATCTGTTTGTTCTCCGGAACGCATTGCTTGATCACCGGAGCCCCGGGACTTGCCAAAACGCTCCTTGTGCGTAGCGTAGCCCAAGCATTCCACTTGGACTTTAGCCGAGTCCAATTCACTCCGGACCTGATGCCAGCAGACATCACCGGCACGGAAATCCTCACGGACAATCAAGGGGTTCGTGAGTTGCGTTTTGTCCCTGGGCCAGTCTTTGCCAACGTGATCCTCGCCGACGAAATCAACCGCACGCCTCCCAAAACCCAGTCGGCCTTGCTCGAAGCCATGCAAGAACACCAGGTCACGGCGGCTGGAAAGAGGTATGGCTTGCCGAAACCTTTTTTCGTCCTAGCGACACAAAACCCAATCGAAATGGAAGGGACTTATCCGCTCCCAGAGGCCCAGCTCGATCGATTCATGTTCAACGTGCTGATCGACTATCTCCCCTTTGAAGACGAGTTAAAAGTTGTGCTCGACACGACGAGTCGAACGGCCGAGCCGATCGAAGCGCTCTTTGACGCCAAGGATATCTTGCAATTCCAAGCCTTGGTGCGCAAGGTACCCGTTGCGCACGACGTTGCCAGTTATGCCGTGCGGCTCGTGTCTGCCACCAGACCAAACCAGCCGAATACCCCGCAGTGGGTCAATGATTCGATCACCTGGGGGGCGGGGCTGCGCGCTGCACAAATGTTGGTTTTGGGAGCCAAAGCACGAGCGATTCTCCATGGCAAAACCCATGTGAGATTCGAGGACATCCGCAGTTTGGCTCCCCCTGTTCTTCGGCATCGCTTGCTGTTGTCCTACAAGGCTGAGGCTCAGGGAATAACCGTCGAGGACGCGATTGAAAAACTGCTCAGTGAAATTCCTGGCGAGTCATAAGGGCTAAAACCGGTGGCACTGGAAAACGGAACCGAATCGCAAACGACCCAAGCATCCAAGTGGATTGACTTAAAGACGCTCATGGCGGTTCGCAATTTGCAATGGCGTGCCCAAAAGGTTGTCGACGGATTCCAGACCGGTTTGCACCGAAGTCCTAAGCATGGTTTCTCGGTCGAATTCAGCGAGTATCGCCCCTATTCGGTCGGCGATGATCCCAAAACGATCGATTGGAAACTCTATGCTCGGTCCGATCGGTACTACCAAAAACGCTTCGAGGATGAAACGAACCGTCGATGCTATCTGGTGATCGATCAGAGCAAGTCGATGCAGTACGGTTCGATCGATTACACCAAGTACGAATACGCGCGTACGTTGATCGCCACCCTCGGACTTTTTCTGCTGCGGCAACGCGATGCGGTCGGCGCCGTTACCTTTGATGAACGTGTTACCGATTGGCTTACGGCGAGATTTCGCACAGGTCAATTCCAACGCATCCTTTCGATGCTCTCGAAACCTTGTGCCGGCCAAGCGACGGATCTGATCGCACCCCTCGAACAGATCGCCCAATTGGTGCAGCATCGAAGTCTCATTGTCATCGTATCGGACCTGATGGTCGGGCCTGAAGCGTTAAAAGCTCCGTTGGCATTCCTACGGGCTCGGCAGCATGAAGTCGTCTTGCTACGGGTTTTGGATCCCATGGAATTGAGGTTTCATCACGAGAAACCTGTGTTGGTACGCGATGTGGAATCCGGAGAGGAACGTTTTGTCGATCCGGCGATGGTGGCCGATAGTTACCAACGAAACTTCCAGAAACATCGCTCGGAATTGTTCGAACTCCTCACACCCCTGGGGATCCCTTGTGTCGATTTCCAAACCACCGACCCCATGGAGCTGGTTCTGAGCAACTTCCTTTCGATGCGAGAGGCAGTCGGAACTCCATGAGCTTTTTAACCCCGTTGTATCTGCTCGCAGGATTGGCCGTGCTGGCTCCGATTCTAGCTCACCTGGTCAGAAAACGCCCCAGGGACGTGATCGATTTTAGTTCGATCCTCTTCCTGGAACCCTCGGCTCGGCGTCTGACGAGCCGAAGCCGAATCGAACATTGGCTGCTCTTGTTTTTGCGATCGCTCATACTCCTGGCTCTAGCCTTTGCCTTTGCAAGACCCTATCTGAAAACCTTTGTTCAACAGACTACTGCGGCCGATCCAGGCAAAGACCGAGTTCTGCTGATCGATTCAAGCGCAAGCATGAGACGCCCAGGTGTTTGGGAACAAGCGATCGAGAAAGCCAAGGAGTACCTGTCCCAAAGCGGTCAGGCCGACTCCCTGGCCGTCTATCTGCTGACCGACCGACTCGAACCCATCGTGTCCATTGAGCAAGCTCGCCAAGATCCAGGTCAGAGCCAAGCCTTGGCGGCTCAGGCACTCGATGCGCTGTCTCCAACGTGGTTTGCATCGGACATCGGAAAAGGACTTGTCCAGGCTTTAGAGTTGCTCGCAGATGAACCTCTCGAAACGCAGCAAGGGCAATCGGTTCGCTCTGCCCAAATCGCCATCGCTTCGGATTTCCAACAAGGAAACTCGCTGGAAACTCTCGGATCGATCCAGTGGCCATCGGATATTCCTGTGATCCCATTGGTATGCAAACCCAAGTCCCCCGGGAACGCATCCCTCACCATCTTGACCAATGCTGATCAAGCCGATCAAGAGGAACAAGAATCCACGGAAACTACCGTACGGGTTGCGGTCCGGAATTCGATCGATGCACCGACCGATCGATTTCGATTGCAATGGCTCGACCCCAGTGGCCGAGCATTCGATTCGACCAAAACCGAGGTGTATGTTCCAGCAGGACAGCAGCAAGTTGTGTCGGTGACTCGACCCCTTGAACTCGACCCTGCGGTACCGATGGTCCTGGAACTCCAAGGCGATGCGCAACCCTTCGACAACCGACAGTTCCTCTCACGAGGTAGAAAGGTCTTGGCCAAAGCCCTTTGCATCGACTCTCGGCTGCGGGACTCGAAGGATTCTCTTTGGTACTTCGCCATGAGAGTTCCCGTTTCACAACCGCGACTTGAGGTCCAATGGGAGCTTAAAGACCCAAACGATGGGCTCGTTGAGGAAGGCCAAAGCCCACCCTGTTGGGTCGTCGCTTCGAGCGATTTGAATTTAACTTGCGCTGAGCGCCTCAAACCATGGATCGAACAAGGCCTTCACGTACTGTGGGTCTTGGATCGGCCCCTGGAAAACCGAAACCCTCCAACCGCCGATCAGCAGCCTGCCGATGCGGTATTGGTCCTGAAGAGTTGGTTTGACGAGAATTCCATAGCGATCTTTGAAGCCGAATCGAATCGATACCGCTTGTTGCAAGAGATCGATATGAACCATCCGGTCTTCTCTCCCTTTGCGGACCCCAAGTACAACAACTTCACCAAAATTCGATTTTGGCACCACCGCAATATCCAGGGTTTCGATCCTGAGTCTTGGCGTGTGCTCGCAAAATTCGATGATGGGGAAGCGGCGTTGTTGCAACGGCCCTTAGGCAAAGGCATGGTCACGGTGCTCACAAGCGGATGGCAACCGATCGAGAGCCAGTTGGCATTGTCCAGTAAGTTCGTTCCGATCCTCAACTCGCTCTTGGAACTTGGGAACCCAACGCCGGAGCCAGACGATTATTACTGCGGCGATGCAGTCCCTATTTCTCTGCTCGAACAGGGATGGAAATCCACGAATCGTCGTTTCGACGCACCAGGCATCTTCAGCCTCGATTCGCATGGAAAAACCGCCCGCGTCGCTCCGATCGAAAGTACTTTACCCATCAACGAACCAACCGATGCGATCGCTGTGAACTTACCTAGAAGCGAATGCCTCACCGATCCGATCGACCTTGAGGAGTTCGCGCGTTTCGGCATCCCGATCGACACACGAAGTATCGCGCAGATCGATCGCGAGCGAACGTCTCGGGCCAATCCCTTGGCCGAGCAATTGGAAGCTAGTCAACGCGGTTGGTGGTGGATGTTGCTGTTTGTTTTATTGTTCGCCGGACTCGAATCCGTGGTAACCGCGCTGGGGTCGCGCACTCGCACCATACCGTCCACAAGCGGTTGAGGAATTCATCATGCATCGAGAGATTCGAAACAAGCTGGAACGAATAGCCAAGAGATTCCGCAGTCAGGTGCTCGCTTGGTTGTTGATCGTCCTTTGGGGTGTTTTCTTGGCGTTGCTATTGGGCCGACTGACTCAGACCGGCAATGCCATCGCAGGATCCTTCTCGTTGGGCTTTCTTGTCGCTACTGCAATCGGTGGCTGCCTCCTTTTCTTTCTTTGGACCCGCTTCGGATACCGCGATCTTGGCTCGGTTGCCCAAAGGATCGAAAGAAGGTTTCCGGATATCGATCAAAAACTGCTGACGGCGATCGAGCCGATAAAACCCAATGAATCGGAATTCCTTCGGTCCAAATTGATCGAAGAGACGCTTCTGCACGCCCAATCGCAACATTGGGAAAAGGTCGTTCCCAAATGGAAACTCGGGATGCTCTGGAGCTTGCAATGGATGCTGCTCGGTGCGACGATCGTCGCTTCTTGGATGCTGCATACGAAAAGTACGGGCGTGCTAAACGCGTCGGATCGCACAGGGAGCCGAGGGTTCGAATGGACGGTCGAACCGGGAAGTACTCAGATAGAAAAAGGTTCTGACCTACTCGTCAGCGTCCGTTTTTCCGATGATTTTTCTGATGATCTTCTGCTTATCGCTGAGAGTCCCAGCGGGGAATCTCAAAGCGTCCGTATGCAACGAAGCCTACGCGATCCGATCGCCAGTGCGACGATTCGAAAGATCAAGGAACCACTCCGCTATCGAATCGAAAGCGTTTCAAAAAATAGCGAGCGATTTGAAGTTGAAGTCTTCGAGCATCCCGCAGTGCTCCAAAGCGATGCTTCGATCCAATCCCCAGCCTATGCCCAGCAGGACGACAAGACGATCTCCAACACGCGTCGCGTTTCGATCGTTGACGGTGCGCAAATCCGATGGAGCCTCAAGCTCAACAAGCCGGTGGTATCGGCCGAATGGATCGACGAAAACGGACAGAGCACGCTGCTAGAAGGAAATCCGCAGAACCCAACAGAGTACTCGATCCGTAATACCCCAATGGAATCGATGCGTTATCGGCTGAAACTCACTGACGCACAGGGGCGATCCGAGAAAACGGCCGAAGAGTTTGTCGTTAAAATCATCCCCAATCGCGAACCTGAACTCAAGCTGATTTCGGCAGTCGATCAGCGAGTCTCGGCAATCCAAGAGATGGTCGTCGGGGCCAGGGTGCAGGACGACTTTGGGATCCATCGAACTGGAATCCGTATTTCGGTTGGGGATAGCGAACCGTCGGACATCGAGCTCAGCTCGCCAGGTGAACCCATAAAGAAAAAAACCGAATTGCAGCATCTGATCGACCTGGAGTCTCTCCAAGCCAAAGCAGACCAGTTGGTCACCTACCATTTTTGGACCGAAGACTTGGATCGCGATGGGCAGCCAAGGCGGATCGAAAGCGAAATGTACTTTGCGGAAGTCCGTCCTTTCGAGGAGACCTTCCGGGAGACAGACGCCTCGGCCACCCAACAACGTCAAGAGCAGCAGCAACAGCAAGGCTCCGAATCGGGCCAGCAAGCTGAAGAGTTGGCAGAGCTTCAAAAGAAAATCCTCTCAGCGACTTGGAATTTACTCCGAGGCATCCCTAAATCCAGTACGGATGCCCCCCAGAGCGTCCAAGAGCAGTTGCCGATCCTTCTAGAATCTCAAAATCAAGCACTTGAACAAACCGAGGCTCTCAAGGAGCAATTGCAGGCCCCGAATGCGGCCCAAGATTTGTTGAAAGTTCAGTCGAGCATGCGGGAGGCGATCGCCGAATTGAACCAAAGCGGGTCGGAAACTCCATCTATCGCCCTGCGTGGAGCGATCAAGCAGATGCGGGGAGCTTACGAGGGCCTACTGCGTTTGCGGGCCCGCGAGCATGAGGTCTCGCAAAGTCAACAGCAGCAACCCTCGAGCCAAAGGTCTCAATCCGCCTCCCAGCGGAATCGGCAAGAGCAAATCCAGCAACTGCAACTCGAACAGGATCCGAGCCGCTACGAGGAGGAATCGCAACCGATGTCCGAAGAGGCAAACTCGGAGCGAGAAAGGCGGCAGGTAATGAATCGCCTCGACGAGTTGGCGCGTCGCCAAGAGGACCTCAACGAGCAAGTTCGTGAATTGGATCTAGCACTTCAATCGGCTAAAGACGAACAGGAGAAGAAGGAGCTTGAGGAGCGTTTAGAGCAATTGCGAGAAGATCAACAGGAACTCGTAGAGGATGCGGACGAATTGCTCGAGCGGATGAACGAGCCTGAGTCCCGAATTGCACTGGAGGAATCACGGCGACAGATCGAGAACGCTCGAGAGCAAATGCAGCAATCCGAGCGCCAATTGCGAGAGGCCCAGCCCTCAGCCGCGTTGAACTCCGGAACACGCGCAGAGCAATCCGTCGATCAGACACGCGAGCAACTCCGAGAGCAAAGCTCCGAGTCGCTACAAAGGGACGTCCAGAAGTTGATCGAGCAAGCTCAGAATGTCGCAAAAAATCAAGCCGAATTGGAACGCCAACTGCGGGAACAAGCGAATCTGCCTGCGAGGGACCCAGAGTCCAACACGAACGGGCTTGATCCCAATGAGCCAGCACGCAATGAGCCAGAGGCCAGCAGCCCGAGACGCGAGTCGTTGCTTCGCAGCGATGCGGAATTGAATCAAGACGGAACCTTGCCAGAAAGAAACCTCGAGGATTGGAAGCAACAGAAACAGCAGTACCTCGATTTGTTGAATCGCATCAAGGATACGGTCGAACAGGCCGAAGGGAGCGAGCCGCTCCTGGCCGAGCAGTTGTATGAGACCTATAGGGATGCGAGTCGTTTGCCGACCGAGCAACGCCTTGATCGGATCCCGATGATGATCGAGCGGGGGATGGAGCAACCGGCAGTCGAGGAATCCGGTGAGGTTTCCAAAGAGCTCCAGGGCCTCAGGGAGCGTATTGAGAACTCCGCCCAAAGCGTTCTGGGATCTGAAGAGGAGTCGTTGCGTCGAGCGATCATGGAAATCGATCAGGCCAATCGAGCGATCGAAAGCGAGATCGAGCAACGTTTGGGGCAGGACAGTTCGCAGGACACGGATGCGATGCAGCCCCGTGAAGGTCAGCCCCGTGAAGGTCAGCCCCGTGAAGGTCAGCCCCGTGAAGGTCAGCCCCGTGAAGGTCAGCCCCGTGAAGGTCAGCCCGGCGAGGCGAGGCGTTCCTCGGCATCTGGCGAGTCTTCGCCACGCTCGGCACTCGATGCCCTTGAGGAACGCATGCAGCGAGCCGGTGGCGGCGGTGGCTTGGAGTCGAGCTCTCCCTTGATGGGTGAAGACTACGCGCAGTGGACTGACCGGCTTCGGGATATTGAGGAGTTGGTACGCGATCCGGAATTGAAGGCCGAAGCGGCGCGGGTGCGCGAGGCTGCGCGAGATTTCCGCAAGGAGTACAAGCGGCATTCCAAGGAGCCGCAGTGGGAGTTGGTCAAGAAGATGATATCGAATCCGTTGCAGGAGTTGCAGCGGCGTGTGCAAGAGGAGTTGATTCGCAAAACGGCCAAAGAAAACGAACTTGTTCCCTTAGATCGCGATCCGGTACCGGATCGTTTCCGATCGGAATTGGATCGTTATTTCGAACGCTTGGGGGGAGAGCAAACCAAGTGATCGAGTGGTTCGAGAATATTGCATTTGCGAAAGCAGCTTGGGCTCCCTTGGCAATCCTCATGTGGGCTACCTTTTCGGTCGCCACATGGTTTTCCTATCGCCAGGCGGTTGGGCAAAAGTCTCGATGGATCGGGACAATGCTTCGATCCGTCGGTTTGGGAATTTTGTGCTTTTGTCTTCTGGAGCCCACACGTAGTTTGACGGTACCGAAATCGCAAGCCAATACCATTGCGGTGCTTGTCGACAATAGCCGTTCGATGAGAGCCTTGTATACCCAGGATTCCCCCACTGAGGGGCAGTTGGTCCCAGCCTTTGCAGGAACGATCGCCGATGAAGCGAGTTGGTTGAGCGAACTGGGCGCTGAGTATCGTCTGAAGAAGTACCTTTTTGGTGGTCAGATTCAATCGGTGGAACAACTGAGTCAGTGGGATGGTAACGAGTACCAATCCAACATTGAAGGTGCATTGGTGAGTCTCAAGGAGCGTTATCCGAACGAACCGCCAGCGGGCATTGTGGTCATTACCGATGGCCGAAGCACCAATCGGGTCGAGAATCTTCAAGCAGAAGGAAGTCCATTCAAGAGCATTCCAATTTTTCCGGTGTTGGTACCGACCCAAGGGGATCCGAAGCGGGATTTGTGGATACAGAGCGTGAGTGTTCAGACCAGCGATTTTGAGACCGCGCCGGTCACGATCGTCGCGACGATTAGCCATCGAGGCTTTCAATCCGAACGGGTCGATGTGCGATTGGAAGGGCTTGATCAAGAAGTGATTCAGAAGCAGACGATCGAGCTCGACTCGTCGGGCAAAGCATCCGTAGTTCGGTTTCAATTTCGGCCCAAGGAGATGGGCCCCCAGGGCTATAAGGTCGTGTGCCGTTTGGTGCGAGACATTCCAGGTCTGGAGATGACGCTCGAAAACAACCATCGGTATGCAGCCGTCGATCGGACGATGGGGCCTTATAGGATCCTTTACTTATCGGGCAGGCCGAACTGGGAGTACAAGTTCCTCCAACGGGCCTTGAGCCAAGACGCCGAGTTGGCTTTGACGGCTTTGGTCAGGATTGCCAAAAAACAGCCAAAGTTCAGTTTTCGCAGCAAAGGGACCGAGGACACTAATCCCTTGTTTTCAGGGTTTGAGGATGTTTCTCAGGAGGAGAAGGAGAAGTACGACGAACCGGTCTTTGCAAGGTTGGGGGTCGTGGGAAAGGATGAATTAACGAAGGGCTTTCCCAAGGATGCAGCAGAGCTGTATGCCTACTCGATGATCATTCTTGACGATCTAGAGACCGAGTTTTTCACGGTCGATCAAATGCAGCTTTTGCGTCAGTTTGTTTCCCTAAGAGGCGGGAGCTTGTTGATGCTCGGAGGCCAAGAGAGCATGCGAGGTCGCGGGTTTCGGGATTCGGTTCTAGGGCAACTCTTGCCGGTCGTTGGCGATCCAACGGAACCTGAAACCTTGATTCCTCAGATCGGGCAGGCATCGGAAGGTTCCATCCGTTTCGAGCTAACGCGCGAGGGATGGCTGTTGCCATACCTAAGGTTGCAGGACTATGAAGCAGATGAATCCAAACGTATTGAGCAAATGCCATCGTTTGAGGTTTGGAATCGTACCGTTGGGGTCAAAGCCGGCGCGAGGGTTTTGGTCGAAGGTCAATTGCAAGATGGATCGAAGGCACCGCTGCTTGTGGTCCAAAAATTCGGAAAAGGTCAGACCGGAGCCGTCATGCTCGGTGACTTGTGGCGCTGGGCACTGATGAATCGCCAAGAGAGCAACAGTCCGTTTTACCAGTCCTGGAGGCAGATCGTTCGGGGGATGATGGTCGACATCCCGAAACGTGTCGAGATGGCGAGCCGTGAGGATCTCGTACAGAGCGCCAAGCGATGGATTGAGGTTACGGTACGGGACGAAAAATTTTCCGCCTTGGACAATGCATCCGTCGGGGTTCGGATCGTGCCACCGGGGGGCGATACAGAGATCGAGGTCAAGGGGGTGGCATCCTTGGAGTCTCCGGGCGTTTATGCAACTAGTTTTCTGATGCGTCGCAGTGGCGTTTATCGTGTGGAGGCCGAGGTTCGAAACGCCGATGGGATCCTCGTTGGCCAAGCCCAATCGGCCTTCGTCTATGAGCCCGAGGCGATCGAGCTGGCCGATTGCAGCATCGATGAAAACCATTTACAAGACTTGGCCCAATCCAGTGGTGGTGCGGTGATCTCCTCGGACCGACTGAATTCTATCTTAGCGAAAATTCCTTTAGAGCGATTGAAGTTCACCGAGCGACGGACCACACCGCTTTGGCATACTCCTGGGTTGCTTGGGTTGGCTGTTTTTTGTTTCGCTGCAGAGTGGTTGTGGAGGCGTCGACATGGGTTGGCCTAGCCGATTTCTGATTGGATTTTTTCTTTGGATCGGTTTTGATCAAGGTCTATCTTTAGGCCAGGATTCGGTGCCTAGTGTGTGTCTGGTTCTGGGGGCACCTGGAGAGCCACTCTATGGCAACATGTTCCAGCAATGGGCCCAGCGCTGGAGCGAGTCGACTCAGGGGACAGCGGTGCAGTGGATCGGTCCGGTGAATCCAACCCAGGTCAGCCCAGCCCAGTCAGGGGTGGTCGATGGGACCAGCGACCGCGAGAGACTCAAGGCCTGGATCGATCGCGTCGAGCAGGTTCCCGAGGAGGGGACTTATTGGCTAGTGCTCATGGGGCATGGGACCCATGACGGGAAAACCACCAAATTCAATTTGCAAGGATCCGATGTATCATCGCAGGAGCTTGGGCAATGGTTCAGTGGATCGAAGCATCGATGGGTGATCGCCGTTTGCGGGTCGAGTTCGGGGCCATTTTTAGCGGCGTTATCGCATCCTAATCGAGTGGTGATCGCATCGACCAAGAGCGGATCGGAGTCGAATTTTTCGCGTTTCGGGGGATTTTTCGCACAGAGCATCAGCGATCCGGAGTCGGATTTGGACCATGACCGAGCCATTTCGGTTTTGGAGGCATTTGCCTCGGCTTCTCGCAAGACACAACGTTACTATGTAGACAACCAATTGTTGGCGACTGAGCAGGCGATTTTGGACGACAATGGTGACGGCAAGGGCACGCCTGCGGATTTCTATCGAGGCCTCAGGCTCATCAAACGATCTGAGGATGGAAAGGTCGACGGCGTGTTGGCCAGAGGTGTATGGCTCAAGGAACCGATCCAACGCGAGGGGTTATCATCTCAGGACAGAGGCCTCATCGAGCAGCTCGAGAAGAGGCTCGACGATTTGAGGGCTAAGCGGAATTCTATGGATTCGCAGCGGTATTACGCGGATCTAGAGGAAGTCTTCCTGCAGATGGCTCGGATACTTTATCCGGCTAGCAGATAGCTTCCTTGTGGCTTGGGCAGATCGAGATTTCCGAAAGAAAACGTATCGAAGAGTCGTTCCAATCGATCGAAGCATCGATTGAGATTTCGGTAATGGCGAAAGCGCGAGAAAGTGCTGAGTTGATCGGCGATGGGTTGGCCTGGATCGATTTCCCAGGGGTGGATGTAGAAATGAATGGTACGTCCGGATCGCTCAATTTTTCGAAGAGCCCAGCGAGTGAACCACCAGGGGAAGATTCGGAAGTAGCCCCCACCACCGATTGGAATCCGCAATCCTGGGAGCTTGAGCACGCTGACGGGATGTTCAGCGATTTGGTGTTTTCCGTCGGAAAGAAGGTAGGAATCCAGGGGAGAGTCTGGGATACCATATCGGTCGTGGTGCACGGGCACCACACTGCTATCGTGCTCAAAGCCATGTTGCTTCAGGATGGCCAATGCCCATGGAGATTTCTTCGTGATGGAGAATGTCGGCGCGCGAAAGTGTCGAATGGGATAGTTTGCAAGTTTTGAAAGGGTGTCGTTTGCCATCCCCAGATCTAGATGAAGGGAGGTCGGGGTGTGTTGGTGGATCCTTCGATGCCAGTAAGTGTGCGATCCGATGAGGTGCCCTTGGGCTACGGCACGGTGGACCAATTCGGGATATTTGTCAGCGACCCAACCTAAGAAGTAGCAGTAGGATTTCACCGACTTGCGTTCTAAGAGATCGAACATCCGATGGGTGTTTGTCTCGACGCGTTGTTCCCAGTCCGACCAGCGATCTGGTGAGCAGATCGAGTCGAAATTTGAGACGTGGTAGTAGTCTTCGACGTCGATCGAAAAGATATGCTTGGGTTCGGATCGAATCGTTTGGACTCCGATAGGGTTTTCGCTAACTCTGATTTTTTTGATTCTTGACCTTCTCGCACTTTTGCCAGAGGTCGATGTAGTGGTTCGAGAATTTCGACTCTTCTGGGCTTCTGACCAAGCCGGCGAACTTGGTCGCAGCCTTGCCTGGGACTCCCACGAGTCGTAGGGCGGTGCAGCCGACCATTCGAAGGTCTGCGGTGAGTGAAGCGTCTTCGATGTAATCCAGATCGAGCGTTTGCTTTTTCATCACTGAAACCGTGTCGCTATCGGCCGGAAGGTTGATCTGCGCAAAACCGGTAATTCCTGGACGAACGGCCAAGCGAGTTCGGTAGTAGGGAACGCACTTTTCGAGTTCCGAGACGAATTGAGGGCGTTCGGGTCTTGGACCGCAAAACGACATCTCTCCCCGAAGAACATTGATAATCTGGGGAAGTTCGTCGAGGTGAAGCTTGCGAAGCCAATATCCCAAGGGAGTGATACGACGGTCTGCATCGCCAGTGCTCCATTGGATTCCATTTTTTTCCGCATCGGTGTACATGCTGCGGAGCTTGTACATCGTGAATTCCTTACCGTCTTTGCCCGAACGGACCTGCGAGTAAATTCCAGGACCCTTGCTCGTGAGTTTCACCAATCCCATGAGAACCAGCGTTATCGCTAGGGCGGGAATGGCCAGAAGGAACGCCAAGGGAACTTCCCAGATCCGTTTCCATCGGTGGTAGGATGGGACTTCGAGGGTTGTCAACACACCTGGAGCGATGTACTCTCCGCGAAGTTCCTCCGGGATGTCGAACGCTGGTATCGCGGGAAGAGAAAGCTTGGGGTTTTCGAAATTCCCCTGGCATGAAACAGGGTTTCCAAACGCTTCGGAAGAATTTAGTGCCACGGGATCTGACATAGCAATGAAGCTCGGATGGGGACAAGTGGAGTAACATTCCTTAGGGGCCTACACAGTATGACAGTAGGCAATCCGGTTGGCAACTGAACAACTTGCTGGAGTTTCATGAAATTTCGATCACAAGCAGCCAAGCCGTTGGACAGACAGCGTCCAAAATCGGCAGGAAAACCTAAAAGAACCAGGGAATTCGGCGGATATTGTCGCATGTGCCCGAGAGTAGGTTCTGCTACGGTCCTTCCTAGAGTGCCGATTGCAAGGGCAATGGCGTCTGGGGCGTCGTAACGGTATCACTAACGGACTTCAACAACGCTTAGAGTGAAACCTCAGGCAGGTTTGACCCGAAAAAACCAATCGAAATATTTTTTGGGCGGAAATCTCCCACCGAGGACTTTTGCGACTCGGGCTGTACATCGACAGGTAGGGAACCACAATGAATCGTTACCCTGTCATCTCGGGCCTGTCGCTTAGGGTTTCCTCTGGTTGGGTCCGGTAGATCTCGGTCGATCGAAAAAAGGAGGCAAAGTGGAGGAGCCGAGGAAAGAGATCAGCCTGTTACCCCTAGAGTGGGGAGGAGCGAAAGTACGCCTTGAGTGCGTTTTTCTTGGCAAAACTCAGCACTTCGAGCTCGATGGGCCCTTTGCTCGTATCGGCAGTGACCCACGGTGCGAAATCTCAATACCCGGCCTTCCGGCCGCCGTGTGCGTCTACGTTCAAGTTTGCAAAAGCTACTTAGCGGTTCTGGAGTTGGTCGAATCAACCCCCATGTCCGTCTGTGACCCCGTCATCGCCACCCAGGGAGGAACCGTTTGGCTCCAACCCAACGCCCGTATTACGGTGCAGTCTGTCCGACCCGTGGAATCGCAAACCGAAACCTTTTCCTGGGAGAATTTCAACGTCGATGATATACGAGTTTTTCCGAATACCCTCGTTGCTCGCGCCGGCTTTTTGAACTCGGCGACGAACTCCTCGCATTTCCGAATCCAATCGGCACTGTCTATTCTTGGCACATCGGCAGCGTGTCATTTACAGACCAAGCACAAGCAAATCAGCAAGTTCCAAGCGATCCTATTCCGCGGGGAGACTCAGGGCGACTCATGCCGCGTGGTCGACCTATTCGGTGAACATCCCACCCTGGTGGATAATCAACCTGCTCATGGCCAAGTCCTTGAGGTCGGCAGCCATATTCAGATAGGGACTCTGAGCTTCGAGGCAGCCCGTTTTCTCTACAACGCCTCAAGACCAAATCACATCGTCGAAGTCCGAAGCCAATTCAAAACGTTGCCTTTTCCGAATAAGACTGCGACCTTAGCCCCCTCACAGGTTGCCCCCTCACAGGCTGCCTCGAACCAACCGGTAGCCCCGAAAAAACCGCCGTCGCCAAACGCGGGTCTGCCAGACCTGCAAGCCATGAAGGACCGTTTGGTTCGAGCGATAGGATTCGATTCGGCCGCATCGAGAAATCCAAGGATTCACTTCCCAACCAACCAACCCTCCACAACCACAGGTGCAGCGCCCAAGGAAGACTTGGACCGAGTTGTCAAATCTCAAGAACAACTCTGCGACAGATTTGAAGAACTCTCCGAGCGGCTCGAAGGGATGAGCAGATCGATCGAATCCTTACCTGAGATCATCGATCGACAGTCGCAGCAACTCGTCGAGGCCATCGAGTCCCTACGCGATCTAGTGGCCCACCCCCCAAACCAAACTGCCCCCAAACAAGCTGTTTCGACACTTGAAAACCCGGCAAAAATTGCCGAACCACTGAAAACCAATCCTCTTGTTTCGGGGCCCAAAAACAAGCCCGGAACCAAACATCAAACAACATCGAATAGATCGCCATCCGGCGGGGCATCATCCGGCGGGGCATCGCAGACTAAAAATGCTGGGCCGAAATATCGCTCGAGCCAAAAGCCAAGCGAGAAATCCGTGGACCCAAAACCTCGCCCAGTTACCCCTTCTAACCCTTCCCCAGCCTCAAAACCTTCTTGGCTTCAACGCACAGCAAACCAACTTTCCGGTTGGATCCCTTACGCCACTCAACGCCGCAGAGTCACCGCAGAACGCGATGAACAGAGCGAGTCTATCGACTTAGCAAGCCAATCGACCTCGAAAAGAACTCGCCTAAGACAGATCGATAATGACTCTGAACTTTTGGCCAGCAATGAGTCCAAGGAGGAAACCCAAGTGCTCGGCTCACTTGTAGGTCTTCGGTACCGAGATGCCAGAAAAACCTATCTGCGATGGCTCCTGTTTTCTGGCATCATCGCAGCCTTGACCCTCATCGGCGGTCCCTTCGTATGGCAACAAATTCCCGCTGGTTGGCGGGAGTTGATCTGGCAAAAAATAACCTTCTCAGAAGCCCCCGAAGACCAACAATTCGATACGCCGATCGGCGATGACTCGACCAGTTCTCCTACCGAGCCGAGCCAACCCGAACCTATGCCACGTATGCCGCTGAGCTTACCTGAAACCGAACTGCAAAGGGTTCCTGGCCCACTCGAGGATCCACTTCCCGAGTCTCCACCAAGTGCGCCTGTCACCACCGAGCCCGCTTCTACAGAGCCGTTTCCTACAGAGCCGCCACCTACAGAGCCCCTGCCAGACAAATAAACCGAGCAACAAGCCCTCGAAGCTTGATTCGTGAACGAACATCTACAAGTTCGAGGACTCCCCGAACCGTTTCGACCCAATCAGGAGAAACAGTAAACGTTTCTACCCTTCGAAATCTGACGAGTTTTGCCCGTGGGTTCCTGTCCCGCTCGAAGATTGCCCGCTTGAAGATTGCTTGAGGACCACCTCGGTGTTTGGTGTTGAGTTTGCCGCTGAGGTTCCTGGAGCGATCGAAGGAGCAATCGGCACAGTTCCTGGCACAACGCGAGGACCGTCGATGGTCGCGTCAACGATCGATTTGAGATCCTCACCATCGACGACTTCGACCTCCATGAGTCGTTTCGCAAGGGCTTCGAGGGCCGCACGCCGTTCGGTAAGGACCGCTTTTGCATGACCGGCGGACTCATCGATCAGACGCTTGACTTCTTGATCGATCTCCCGGGCGGTCTGCTCGGAATAGTCCCGTCCATAGGACTCACCGCCCCCGGTTGCCAAGAAAGCCGAACGGTTTCCTTCGCGGAAATTGACCCGGCCAAGGCGGCTCATGCCATACTGCATGACCATGGCGCGGGCGATGTTGGTGGCCCGCTCAAGATCGTTCGATGCACCGGTGCTAACGTCTCGAAAAATCATCTCCTCGGTGAGCGTGCCAGCCAAGAGAACTTGCATTTGTGCCTCAAGTTCCGGTTGGGTGACAAGATACCGATCATCTTCTGGTCTTTGCATGGTGTAACCCAGTGCCGCGACTCCCCGAGGAATGATGGAAACTTTGTGCACCGGATCGGTGTTGGGGATCGAGTAGGCGATCAGGGCGTGACCCGCCTCGTGGTAAGCGACCCTGAGCTTTTCGTCTTCGTTCATCACCCGCTTCTTTTTCTCCAGGCCGGCCGAGGCCCGTTCGACGGCCTCGTTGAATTCCGATTGGTCGACCACATTTTTACCCTTCCTGGCCGCCAGCAAAGCCGCTTCGTTGACCAGATTGGCAAGGTCGGCTCCAACAAATCCTGGGGTGATCGCCGCGATCTGTTTGAGTTCGACGTTGCCGCTGAGTTTGACGTTCTTGACGTGTACCTTCAAAATATCCTCACGACCCTGCTTGTCGGGTCGGTCGACGAGCACGTGACGATCAAATCGCCCGGCACGAAGCAACGCGGGGTCTAGTGTCTCGGGGCGATTGGTCGCCGCCATGACGATCACTCCAGAATTCGCGTCGAACCCATCCATCTCCACGAGCAACGCATTGAGGGTCTGTTCCCGCTCATCGTGAGAACCGACAATATTGCCTGCTCGGCTCTTGCCGAGCGCGTCGAGTTCATCGATGAAGATGATGCATGGGGATTTGGCTACCGCTTGCTGGAACATGTCCCGCACGCGGGCCGCACCGACTCCGACAAACATCTCGACAAAATCCGAACCCGAAAGCGAAAAGAAAGGAACCCCAGCTTCTCCCGCGATCGCTTTGGCAAGCAAGGTTTTCCCAGTTCCCGGAGGACCCACCAGCAGCACTCCTCGGGGGATTCTTCCGCCGAGTCGCTGGTACTTCTCTGGGTGCTTAAGAAAATCCACGATCTCATGGACCTCTTCGACCGCTTCATCGATCCCGGCAACGTCATGGAAGGTAATGCCGATGCCTTCCTGAGCATACAGTTTGCCACGAGACCGACCGAATTGCATCGGTGAGCCGATACCGCCCATGCGACGCATGGCGAAGTACAGGAGGGTCGAGATCAAGAAAAAGGGCAAAAAGAACATCCAAAAGAATTGGGTCAGCATGCTCTGTCCAGGAGCGTTGCCCCATGAGATCTTCGATGCCGTGAGTTTCTCCTTGAGCTCTTTGTTGGTTCCTTCGGAATTGTCCTTGATCGATTGGAAAATCCGGCTTTTGGGGGCGGTAAGTTTTCCATCGACGATCTTCGATACCGTCACGTCCCCCCGCACGGTCTCCTTGTCGACCTGAACGTTTCGAATCCGGCTCAGTTCATATTTTTCGGAATCGATCGTTACGATCTTTTTCCCTTCGGAGCCTTCCTCCAATGCGCTCTGAGAGGCGTCGGTGTATTTGGTCGCATCGATCAGTTCGATAAGATCCGGGTAGCGAATTTCCTGGTAAATCGCCGACGAAACAAAGCTAAAGGCCGCCATGACCAAAAGCATCCCCAAAAGGGCGTACATCAGCCAACTGTTCCCCGGTTGGGAATTGCCTGAAGAGTTCGAACGTTTATCCGATTTGTTGTCGTCTGCCATGCATCGTTACCCGCTAAGGGCTGTGAGAAGAAAAGCCACCCGAGCCGACTCGGCTCAAAATACCTCCCGTTATTATGCACACGGGATAACCCCTTGGCAGGGTTTGACATTGAGGAATCCGAGGAGAGCCACTAAAATTCCTAGAATAAATCCAGTTTATTCCCAGTGGCCACTTCCGCGAATCGACCGCGCAGGACGGATCATGCGAGACCTTTTTACCCATGGCCGACCGAACTGCAAACTCGGTCGCTCGAACCAAGCGATCTGGGTCTTGCGCACCGCTCCGGAGCCTAGGGCGTGAACCGACCCCAGAAAGTCGCCGTCCTGGGTTCCACAGGCAGCATCGGTCGCTCCGCCTTGGAGGTTCTCCAGTCGCAGTCCGATGGCTTCGAACTGACCTGCATGTCGTGCCATCAGCAAATCGAACTCTTCGAAAAGCAATGTCTCGAGCACAGACCAGCCCTGGCCATCGTTACCGACGAATTCAACCCTTCGACCCGGCAATGGCTAGCTGCCTCGGACTCCAAGAGCATGCGAAGGGCCGCGGGTTCCGAGGCCCTCATCCAGTCGATTTCCGGTCCGGATGTCGATATCGTCATTGCAGCGATTGTCGGCGTTGCCGGGCTCGAATCGAGTTTAGCCGCTGTTCAAAACGGCAAGCGACTGGCCTTGGCCAATAAAGAATCTCTCGTCGTCGCCGGCCAACTGCTGCTCTCGAGCGCCAAGGAATCCCGAGCCGAAATCATTCCTGTCGATAGCGAACACTGCGCGATCTTCCAAGCTCTCCAGTGCGATCGGCCCGGTGCGATCGAGTCGAATCGGTGGGAGGACCAAGGAACATCCAGCCGTGCGAATCCGGGCCAATCGGTCCAGAGGATTATCCTCACCGCAAGCGGAGGGCCCCTGAGGGATTGGCCCTTGGAAGATCTCGAAAAGGCAACGATCCAAGACGCCCTTGCCCATCCGACTTGGTCGATGGGACGCAAAATCACCGTCGACTCGGCGACCATGATGAACAAAGCCCTGGAAGTGATCGAAGCCCATTGGCTCTTCGGTTTAGAGGCCGAGAGAATCCAAGTGGTCATCCATCCGCAATCGATCATCCATTCGATGGTGGAATTCAACGATGGTTCGGTCATCGCGCAACTGAGTCCACCCGACATGCGATTGCCAATCCAGTATGCCCTTACCTACCCGAAACGAACCATGGGCCCGGCCAAGCGTATGGATTGGAACCTGAGCCAGACGCTCAGTTGGTATCCGGTCGACCCAGAACGCTATCCTGCACTGGCACTAGGTTTTGAAGTCGTCCAAAGGGGCGGAACCTGCGGGGCCGTGCTCAATGCAGCCAATGAAGCAGCGGTAGAATTATTTCTCTCGGGTCATATTCGGCTCACAGACATCGCTAAAATATGCCGTTCGGTTTTACAACACCATAATTTCGCACCCACTCCGAACCTCAACGAACTGCTCGAGCAGGACCGTTGGGCCCGTCACGAAGTGATGCGATGGAATAGATCACTATGCTAGACTTTGGTTTCTCCCTGGTAACGATCACCTGGGACTCTTTCCTTACCCCGTCGCTCGACTCGAACGCAATGAGCCCTAGGACCCTAGGTCTTTGGTCTCCCTGGCTGCTTGCGGCCGACACCTCGCTCATCGAAGCCTGGGGCACACGTCTTTACAACATCGCACTGATGCTCCTAGGGTTGGGCTTTGTCATCTTCGTCCACGAACTAGGCCATTTTCTTGCCGCCAAGATGTTTGGGGTCAAGTGCGAGAAATTTTACATCGGTTTCGACGTACCGATGAAAATCGGACCGATTCGTCTCCCCTCGCGCTTAGCGAGATTCCAATGGGGAGAAACCGAATACGGCATCGGTAGCATCCCCTTAGGTGGCTACGTCAAGATGCTTGGCCAAGACGACGATCCACGCAACCTCAAAGAGGAAAACCAAAGAATCCTCGCAGGTGAAAACCCAACTACCGAGCTAAGTTCCCAGAGATCCTCCTCCCCGGACACCCCCAAACTCGATCCGAGGTCCTATCCTGCCAAACCGGTCTTTGCGCGCATGATTATCATCAGCGCCGGGGTCGTCATGAACCTCATCTTCGGCGTCCTGATGGCCGCAACGGCCTACCGACTCGGTGTCCCCTACACCCCAGCGGTCCTCGGAAGTACCATGCCTGGCGATCCAGCTTGGAAAGCCGGTCTGCGCCCCGGGGATCGAATCGTCGGAATCGAAACGTCCCAAGACGACCAAATGTCGTTCGACGAAATCCGCAAAAAAGTCGCTATCGGGGGAATTCGAAAACTTGAAGATCCCATCGATCTGACCTACGAACGCCAGGGCGAACGAAAAACCCTTCAAATCGCAGGGAATATGGCTCATGCAGACCCCAACGAACGCCTCAACTTCCAAAAAATCGGCATCCAACCCGCAGAGGTGACCGAGGTCGGGCAAGATCCTACCTACAGCCGTCTATGGAAACTCGAGGGAAGGAAACCGAGCGACCTGCAACTCGGTGATCGGATCCTAGGCGTCGATGGGGTTCTGTTCGAATCCAATGATTCGGGCAACGACTTTTTTGGCTACCAACTCGATGAACTGCTCCACCCGAAACTCAACCAACCCGTCGAACTTGCTGTCG
>Ga0208085_1000212_pt1 | contig 22996 bp, 20 predicted proteins | sample LakMenEpi21Jun10_FD_150721 | JGI IMG/M metagenome (GOLD analysis project Ga0208085, IMG submission 150721) | Freshwater microbial communities from Lake Mendota, WI - 21JUN2010 deep hole epilimnion (SPAdes) | ecosystem: Environmental > Aquatic > Freshwater > Lentic | place: Lake Mendota, Madison...
GGATTGTTTTGTTGGAACGGAAGTAATATGAAAATAGTCTTAGTTTGTTTATCTATGTTATTTTTATTTAGTTGTAATCAAAAAAAATTGAATCCGACTAATAAACGATTATTGACTTTTAAATCAACCTATTTAGCAGATAGTGATGATGAAAAATTTGATTCAATTTTAAGGAAAAATAAATTAAATAATCTTGAAATTAAATACCTGAATGATATCATTTATGTGAGTTATATAACAGAAGTAAATGCATGTAGTGGTAGTAATGGAAATATTGAAATAAAAAATGATTCCATTGTTTTAAAAACTTTTTCTAATTCTGAAGAAGTTTGTACTTCAACAAGCGTGGTAAGAAACACATTTATTATCAATAATTATGAAGAAAAGAAGTACAACATTATTCTAAATTAAAACTAATATTCTTGTTTTGGAATAAAATTTGTTATTACTTTGTAATTACATAAATTTAGAACAAAATGGAACTATCCGTAATCAATATTGGCAACTCAAAAGGAATTCGATTTTCAAAAACCATTTTGGAGCAATATAACATTAGCGACAAAGTAGAAATCATTTTAGAAAAATCGCAAATAATCATTCGCCCAAAAACAGAAGTACGAAAAAATTGGGCCGAAGCTTTCAAGCAAATGCATCAAAACGGAGACGACCAACTCTTAATGGATGATGTTTTTGAAGAAGAAACTTTTGACTAATGGATATCAATCAATACGAAATTATACTTGTCAATCTCGACCCAAGTATAGGTAGTGAAATGAAGAAAACAAGGCCTTGCTTGGTGTTGTCTCCAAATGAGATGAATAAATTCTTGCAAAAAATAATAATCGCACCCATCACAAATACTTCAAAACCTTATCCAACGCGTTTAGAACTTAAAAATAAAGAAGTTAAAGGTTGGGTTGTTTTAGATCAGATCCGAACTATCGATAAAATTAGAATAGTCAAGTATTTAAGTAAACTTTCAAAGAAAGAAACTGCATTGGTAAAACAGATTTTGAAGGAATTATTAATTGATTAGATGATTAGGGTTCATCGACAGTTATAAAAATGTTAATCCGATTCTCCTATTTAGACCCACTTCAAAAATTCGGATTAAAGTGGAAAGTTGAATATTACCTCTACCATTCTCCAATCTGGAAATATAACTTTTTTTTGTTCCTGTTTTTTCTGCCAATTGCTCCTGAGTCAAATTAGCTTCCTTTCGAGCTTCCTTGAGCATTTCGCTAATGATGAACATTTGAGAGTTTTCTTCGTATTGGTTTCTAATCTCAGTTCCAATTTTACCATGTTCAGCCTCAATTAGTTCATCAAACGATTTTATGTTTTCGAACTTTTTCATTGTATTATCTTTTCTGTTCAAAATATTCGTTCATTAATTTCAATGCCTTTTCAAATTCTCCCTTGGGAGTCTTTTGGTCCTTCTTCTGAAAACCATTAAAGAGAATTACCCATTTTCCTTCATCAAAACAACAAAATATCCTTTAAATGTTGTATTGATACTCTATTCTAATTTCATAAAGACCTTCTGTTCCGGTTAAGTGTTTTAAAAATTTCTCCGGTACTCTTTCAATTTGTTTTATCAATTCCAGAACATATTGTATTTTAACTTTTACCTTTTCATCTTGTAGTTGGTAGAAGTGAATAAAATGATTTTTATGAAAGATAATTTTTCTTTACACAAGGTAAAGTTATCTTAAAAGTTAACATTTTGCAAATTTATTTCGTTTTTCCATTTGATATTCTCACTATAATTATATGATGCATCTTAAAAATCCCAAAGTACTAAATAGTATATTTTTTACGAATTTGTATTAACCACTAAATATACCAGAGCAAAAATACTTTTAAACCTTATAAAGCGTTTATAAGGCAAACAAGCTTTAAGCTCGCTTTCTTTTTGAGGGTATTTTGAGCCGAGTTTTATTCCTATATTTGAAAAAGTAAATCCTAAATTACCTTTGAATGACTTTTGAAAGAACCTTTTATTCCAAAACACTTCTTTCAACACTACTCCTGCTAGTTATTACAAGTTTATTTGTAGGTTGTACGACCTACCAAACTCAAATGGGAAGTCAGGCCACTTCCTTTTACAACAATCAATCTTTAGACACGACAACTATTGCGTATTCAGTAATTCTAACCGGAAATGCGGCCAACACCTTAAACGATGAAGCGACGCCTAATTTGAATTCTCTAAAAAAAAGATTGGAAAATGCTTCTGAAAACAGCTCGCTGGTATTTTTAGGGGATAATATTTATCCGACAGACGATTCTCCCATTAGGAATTTGGAGACTAATGTTCAAGCGACAGAAAAAATAAAAAAACAACTCGACCTTTCACAAAAATTCAAAGGTTCCGTTTTTATGATTCCAGGCAAAGCAGACTGGGGCTATGGCTTGAACGGATTATTATCCCAAGAAAAAATCATTCAAAAATATCCCAATAAAAAGAGTGAATTACTTCCCAAAAACGGTTGTGGAATTGAATCAAAATCACTCAGTCCAACCGTTGAATTGATTACCATTGATTCGCAGTGGTTCATGGAAGATTGGGACAAACATCCGGAAATAAACAACGGATGCACCATTAAAACCCGTGAACAATTTTTTGAGGCTTTTGAAACGATGCTTCTTCAAAACCAACAAAAAACGATTGTTTTAGCCATGCATCATCCCTTGTTGAGCAACGGTGTTTATGGCGGACACTATTCGCTGAACCAACAGTTATTTCCCTTTGATAATTCAGTCCCACTTCCCATTGCAGGATCGTTTATTAATTTGATTCGGAAAGCGAGTGGTTATAATTCTCAAGATATTCAAAACATCATTTACAGTGCATTGGTTCAGAGAATTAAAATTACGGTTCAGAAATACGACAATATTTTAGTAGTTTCCGGTCACGAGAATAATATGCAATACTCGAAAAGAGACGGTATTCAACAAATCATCAGCGGATCCGGAGCGTATGTTTCACCTGCAAAAGCAGTGGAACCCACCGATTTCAGTTACGGTGGTTTTGGCTACGCAGTTTTGGATGTTTATGCAAACGGTGCTTCCACTATTTCTTATTACACTACCCTCAACAGAAAAGAAGTGTTGCTTTTTAAGCAAAAAACCAGAGACCCACAATTTAACAGCAAAAATGAATCGTATCCTAAAAAATTTGATACAACGAAAGAAACATCGGTTTTTGGAAAATCGGTTGTAGAAAGGGGGCCTTTTTACAAATTCCTTTGGGGTGACCATTATAAAAAGTACTATCAGCAACAAATTTTGGTTCAAGCAGCCACATTAGATACCTTGTATGGTGGTTTGAAACCAATTGGCTTGGATACTGAAAACACGACGGGTTCGCTTTATTTTTCAAGTAAAAAAGGAAAACAATATGTGATGGTTCCCTTACAAAAAGATGCTGCATCTTTCTTTAATTCCCTCGTTTACAAAAACCAATTAACGAAAGACAAAAGTAAAAATGAACTGACGGAAAGTTTTCTAATGGATTATTTTACCGCCATTCACCCTTTTATGCCATTAGTCATCCCTGATCTATCAAAAGCAATTGGAGTTCAGGCCAAACAGCCGGAATTATTGTATATTCCTAAACACAGAGTTTTGGAAAACTACAACGAAAATTTTGGTGATGCTTTGTATTATTTAAGTGAAAAGCCCTCAAACAGTATAGGAACTGATGCCATGCTTCACTTGATTCATACCAACAAAAACCATCAAGTAGAAACTGAAAATTATATGCGAGCCCGACTTTTGGACATGCTCATTGGCGATTGGGACAGAAATGCTGAAAATTGGCAATGGAGTGTGCATCAAGAGCAAGGCAAAACCATTTACAGACCCATTCCCTTAAACAGAGATCAGGCATTTGCAAAATATGATGGGACTTTTTTAGGACTTTTGAAAAGCATTCCTGCCATGGGTCAGATGCAATCCTACAGTTACAATTTGAAACAAATTAAAAAATTCAATTTGCAAGCTTACACACTCGATTTGGCACTTTTGGCCGATTGTGATGAAAAAACGTGGCTTGATCAGGTGCAATTTATCAAAGAAAATCTAACCAACGAACAAATCAATCAAGCCTTTGCAAATCTTCCTTCGGAAATAAAAGATGAGACCACCTCAACGTTGAAAATGTATTTAAAAAACCGTTTGGATAAATTGGACCGCAGTGCCAAAAGCTATCACAAATTATTAGAGAAAAAAGGAGTCGTTGTCGGAACTCTTGAAGATGATGTGTTTGTCATCAATCGACTTTCGGGCGGAAGAACAACTGTAGTAGTTTATAATGGCAAAAAAGTCCCCGGCAACATTGTTTTTGAAAAAACCTTTTCGAAAAAACATACCAAGGAAATTTGGTTATTCGGATTGGAAGGAAAAGACGAGTTCAGCATGGAAGGCAGTGAATTTAAAAACATAAAAATCCGAATGATTGGCGGACTCAATCAAGATTCGTATGTAGTTGAAAACGGTAAAAACGTCAAAATTCATGATTTCATGACCAACAATTCGAGCTTAACAGTCAACCACAAAACAACCGTATTGCTTTCGAATGATTATGAAACCAACACTTATAATTACAAACGGCCCAAGTTCAATCAGTTTTCGGCCATTCCCTTAGTGGGCTACAATCCGGATGACGGTATACGTTTGGGTGCAAAATTCGATTATACCCAAAACGGATTCGTAGGAAATCCGATTTCACAAAAACATACCGCCACCGCTCGCTACTTTTTTGCTACGGAAGGGTATGACCTGAACTATTCAGGTTATGTGAAAAAAATCATTCACAAATACGATTTAGTGATTGATGCCATGGCCACAAGTTCCAATTTCGTTCAGAACTTTTTTGGTTACGGTAACGAAACCGGAGCATTTAAAGAGGAAGGTTTGGATTATAATCGGGTGCGAATTGCGATGCTAAAAGTCAATCCTGGCTTGTCGCTTAAAGGAAAACATGGTTACATGTTAACGGCACGATTGAATTTTGAATCCTACGAAGTGGAAGATACACCCAATCGATACATTTCAGAAAACACCGTTAATCCCAGTGTGTTTGAACGACAAAGTTTTGCAGGAATTGGAGTCGCTTATGATTTTAAAAACTATGACAATTTTCTGGTTCCCACACTCGGACTTGGTTTTCACTTTTCGGGGTATTGGAATACGAATATTTCAGATTTTGCACAAAATGTACCAATGGTTCAGTCGCAACTCAATTTGGTGTATAAACTAATTCCATCGGCTCAATGGGTTTTTGAAACAACGCTTCGTACAAAATCACTTTTTGGAACTACCTACGAATTTTATCAAGCGGCTTCTGTTGGTGGCGATTATGACTTGCGAGGTTTTCGAGAAAATCGCTTTACCGGAAGAACGGCATTCACGCAAACTTCCGATATCCGATATTCCATCGGGCAAATTAAAAATCCATTTGCACCGGTTACCTATGGAGCTTTTGTAGGGTTTGATTACGGCAGGGTTTGGATTCCAACGGAAAACTCCGATAAATGGCATACCTCAACGGGAATCGGTATTTGGTTTACCAGTAGTAATTTTATTGCTTCAAAGGTATCGTATTTTTATTCGGAAGATGGGGGGCGAATTGCGTTTGGGATGAAGTTTAATTTTTAATTTTTTTTGAAACATTAAGAGGTTAAGACGCTTCGCTTGGTTTCATTAATAAGGATTAAATTTTAACCGCAGGAGACTAAAAGTTGTGAGATGCTACTATTGGAACGCGGATTGGAAAGGATTAGCTTCGCTAAACGCGGATTGGAACGGATTTTTTAGAGGATGGCTGCCTATGGCAATCAGCATAGTAAGAACAAAAGAATTAATGATTGTAAATTGGATTTCTCTGCGATTACATACTAAGTCAATGACGCAAAGAAATATGGTTTATATTGATAGCCGCTGATTCGCTGATTTATATTCTATTAATCAGCGAATCAGTGGCTAAAAATTAACTTAATCTTGATACTTACTGATAAGTTTTGTGGGATTTGTTTTTCACCTTTGTGTAAATCTTTATCCATGAAAATTAAATTATCGTTGGTGGTTATCTTAGCTTTGTTACTTCATAACTGTTCAAAAATGAAACAACCGCTCAATATTGGTCACAGAGGTGCGATGGGTCACGAAACAGAAAACACCATTGCTTCCGTTAAAAAAGCATTGGAGTTGGATATTGATATGATTGAAATTGATGTTTTTCTGATTAAAAGTGGCGAGTTGGTTGTTTTTCATGATGAAATTTTGGATAGCCTAACCGACACGTCGGGAAGTATTAAAGATTTTACTTGGGACGAACTACAAAAAGTAGTTGTTAAAGGAAATCATCGCATTCCTACGTTGGAAGAAGTCATCAAAACGATTGATCAAAAAGTGCCATTAAACATCGAGTTAAAAGGAAAAAATACTGCAAAACCAACCTTTGAATTACTGCAAACTTTCTATAAAAAAGGTTGGAAGAAAGACGCTTTTGTTATCTCCAGTTTTTTATGGGATGAATTAGAAACATTCCGAAAATTAGATGCTGAAATAGCTCTTGCTGTCTTAACGGAAGAGAATCCGCTGGAAGCCATTGCCATGGGGAAAAAATTAAAAGCGGTAGCCATTAATCCGTGGTGGAAAACACTAACCAAAGAAAATGTCAAACAATTACACGAAGAAGGTTTTAAAATTTACACCTATACCGTGAATGAACCCGACGACATTAAAACTGTTTCTGAATTGGGAGTCGATGGTATTTTTTGTAATTTCCCCGAAAGATTAAATTGATGTATGATGTATTGATTGTGGGTGGTGGTGCCGCCGGTTTTTTTACGGCAATTAATCTTGCTGAAAAAAATCCGAAGATTAGCGTTGCGATATTGGAACGAGGAAAGGAAGTACTCACGAAAGTCCGCATTTCCGGAGGTGGCAGATGCAACGTGACGCATTCTTGTTTTGTTCCCAATGATTTAGTAAAATTTTACCCCCGTGGCGAAAAAGAATTGCGTGGACCGTTTCATCAATTTTGTTCGGGAGACACTATTGAATGGTTTGAAAAGCACGGTGTTGAATTGAAAATAGAAGAAGACGGTCGGATGTTTCCGGTTACCGATTCTTCGCAAACCATCATTGATTGTTTTTTAAATGCTACCAAAAAATACAACATTGAAATTTTAACCGGACAAAGTGTGCAATCACTTTATCAGGCGGAAGACTCTTGGAAAGTGGAAACCCATCACCAAACCTTTCGATGCAAAAACCTCGTATTAACAACCGGAAGTAATTCGAAAATTTGGGAACTCTTGGAAAATTTAGGCCATACGATTGTTCCGCCTGTTCCCTCTTTATTTACATTTAACATCAAAGACCCAAGAATAAAAGATTTAATGGGTGTTTCCGCTTTTGCTTCGGTGAAAGTACAAAACTCCAAACTTGAAGCATCCGGACCACTTTTAATTACCCATTGGGGAATGAGCGGTCCGGGGATTTTACGCCTTTCCGCTTGGGGAGCACGTGAATTATTTGATAAAAACTACCAATTTGTGTTGGAGGTCAATTGGTTGAATGATGCTACTTTGGAAGAAACCGAAAACCAGTTGAAAGAATTAAAATTGGAACATGCCAAAAAAGTAGTCAGTAAAAAATCGCCATTTGAATTTCCAAACCGCTTATGGGAAAGTTTGGTTTTAGCTTCTGAAATTTCTGTAGAAACCAAATGGGCTGATTTGACAAAAAAGCAGCTTCAACATTTAGCTTTACAACTCACGAATGGAAAGTTTCAGGTAAACGGAAAAAGTACGTTTAAAGAAGAATTTGTTACCGCCGGTGGTATTGATTTAAAAGAAATCAATTTTAAAACTATGGAAAGCAAACGATTACCCAATGTTTATTTTGCAGGAGAAATTGTCAATATTGACGCGATTACCGGCGGATTTAATTTTCAAAATGCGTGGACGAGTGGATTTATTGTGAGTGAGAGTATCAAATTCTAATTCATAACCCTACAATTTTAGTTCATTCAATTATAATTCCCTAAAAATCAATTATATTTGAGCCACCTAAAACCAATATTTCATGAAAACAAAATTACACATTATGATGTTGTTTGTTTTGTTTATGTCCTTTTTAGGGCAAGCACAAACACAATTAACAGCCTGTGACACTAACTATAACGGAATTCAAACGTTCGACTTAAATGAAATAATACCATTACTTCTGAACGGTCAAGACCCAAGTCTATTTGAATATTCTTTTTTTGTCTCTCAATCGGATGCCTCTACCCTTTCAAATCCAATTGAGAATCCAACAAGTTATACCAATATTTCCAATCCGCAACTGCTTTGGGCTTGGCTTTTAAATATTCAAACAAATCAAGCCACTATAGTTACATTTAGTCTAGTTGTAAATCCACTGCCAACTTTAATAACAGAAGTAGCTGTTGCCTGTGACGACAACAATGATGGCATTGCTATTTTTGTTTTAAATGAGGCTATTCAAATAACTTTAGAGGCAAATAATGCGACTCCCAACACGATGTCGGTTCTGTTTTATTTAACTCAAGCAGATATGGAGAATCAAACCAATCCAATTGGTACTATTTTTCAAAATCAATTTCCAAACCAAACTATTTATATTCGAATTGATAATTTACTAACCGGTTGTTATTGGGGTGGTCAATTCTTTTTGTTTGCACAGGATTGTACTACTTCTTGTGTTGCTCCTACTAATTTATCTACTACAAATAATACAGAAACAACCGCAGTATTAGGTTGGATTAATGCAACTAATGCAACTGCTTATGAAATTTTTGTAGTTCCAACAGGTTCTCCAGCACCAGATGCTAATTCGCAAGGAATAATTGCAAATACAAATCCGTATGTTTTGGTTGGTTTAACCTGTAATACGTCGTATACGTATTATGTAAAAGCGTATTGCAACAACCAAACCGTTTCGGAATGGTCTGTAGGCAGCACGTTTATGACTTCAGAATGTGGAAATACCAATATTCCTTATGTGACTGTTAATACATCCTCATTTACGACAGAACAACTATTAAACAATGTGATTCTGAATTCAAGTTGTGGGGTAATTTCCAATGTAATTACGCAAGGACAATGTGGTGTAGGCTATTTTAATGGTAACCAAACTAATTTCCCCTTTGAACAAGGAATGATTATTAGAAGTGGACAAGCTAATTTTACAGAAGGTTTTTATAGTAGTGGCACGAGCACTTCCACTTGTTCACAGTTTACTGACCCTGATTTAACAGCAATTTTACAAGCTTCGGGCCAAACTGGGAGTGTTAATGATGTGAGTTCAGTTAAATTCAATATTGTGCCGACTGGAAATATTTTAAGTTTTAATTTCATTTTTGCTTCTAATGAATACGGACAGTATCAATGTCAGTTCTCGGATGTCTTTGGATTTATTTTAACTGATTTAACCACTGGGCAATCACAAAACATTGCGATAGTGCCTGGAACGACTACGCCTATTTCGACGACTACAATTCGCGATAATATGTATAACATGAGTTGTGCTTCTGTAAATCCACAGTTTTTCAGCACGTACAACATCAATAATCCGTTGAGTGTTGTGAACATGGCGGGTTATACGGTTCCTATGACGGCTATTGCTTCAGTAATTCCTAATCGAGAATACTCTTTGAAACTAGCCGTTGGCGATTTTGGAGATACTGCTTTTGATTCGGCTGTGTTTATTGAAGGAGGAAGTTTAGCGTTGGGCAATCAATGTAGAAATAACATTCAACTGGTTGCTTTTTTAGATGCCAACAACAATGGCGTGAAAGATACCGGCGAGCCTAATTTCACCAATGGAAATCTAGTCTATCAAGTGAACAACACAGGTGACACTACTACCGCTACGGCTTCTAATGGTGTGTTTTATCTTTTCCCAGAGGTGGATTTGGATAGTTATGATTTCAACTACGAAATTTATAGTGAACTTGCGGGTTATTATGCCACTCCAATTTCTTTTGACGATGTGATTTATTCCGATACAGGTGCAAACGTTTATTATATTCCGATTGTAAACACGACGCCTTATAATGATGTGGAGGTTTCTATTGTGGGAACGAATCAACCTACTGCAGGATTTACGTATCAAAATAAAATTTATTATACCAATAATGGTATTGCTGCTGCCTCTGGAACCTTAACTTTTGAGAAAGATGCAGCTTTAACGGTTACTGGAATTTCGGTTGCAGGAACTGTCAATACGCCTACTGGATTTACGTATGATTATACTGATATAATGCCAGCAGAAACGAGAATAATAACGATAAGCATGAGTGTTCCTGCAATTCCGACAGTAACTATTGGCGATTTAGTGACAAATATGGCCTCTATTACTGCGACGACAGTTGATGCGAATATGAATAATAATTTGGCCTCGTTGACTCGACCTATTGTGGCTTCATATGATCCGAATGATAAGAATGAGGCTCATGGTAAAAATATTGAAATTGGTTCTTTTTCGAGTGATGATTATTTGTATTATACGATTCGTTTTCAAAATACAGGAACGACGAATGCTACTTTTGTTCGCTTAGAAGATGTCTTGGATGCACAAGTTGACCCTGAAAGTTTACGCATGATTTCGGCTAGTCATACATATACCTTAGAACGGGTGAACAATGAATTGATGTGGAAATTTGACAACATTCAGTTGGTTCCGAAATTGGTGAACGAAAACGCAAGTATTGGTTTTGTTCATTTCAAAATTAAACCGAATGCAGGTTATACTGTTGGAACTGTAATCCCGAATACAGCCGAGATTTATTTTGACTTTAATCCGGCGATTGTGACCAATACTTTTGAAACGGTATTTGTGGAGAATTTAAGCACGGCTGATTTCACTTATTCTGATTTAGTTTTATTCCCTAATCCTGCTAAAGATTTAATTCAAATTCAATTGAAAAATAGTTCTGATTCTATTAAAGGAATGATTATTTATGACGTTTTAGGCAAGGAAGTTTATAGCAAACAAAACATTAACATGGAACAAACAGCTATAGATATCTCTCGTTATACAAAAGGAGTTTATATAGTAGAAATAAGCACCGTCAATAATCAAAAAGTACTTCAGAAATTTGTAAAACAATAAACGAAAGTTACATTACTTTAAAAGGATCGGAAGATAATTTCGGTCCTTTTTTATTTAAAACCAAGCACTTCGATATTCCCAAACTTTCACTAAAAACAAACCAAGAAAAATCATAGAAACCAAAAACTTCATAAATGTGGAAGCTAAAAAACCAATAAATGATCCTGTAGCAGCTTTAAATGCTTTTTTAGAATCTGTAGAATCGTTAATTAGTTCGCCCACAAATGCTCCCACAAATGGACCAATAATGAATCCGAGTGGAATGGGTGCTAAAATGCCAACCACTAACCCGATGTTGGTTCCCAAAATACCATATTTGCTTCCGCCAAATCGCTTGGTCCCTTTTGCAGGGATTATGTAATCAAGAATTCCAACGACAATGGCAATTACCAAGGTAATTCCCAAAACTGTATAGCTCACAGGAACGGCTTTTGTTAAATATAATAACAGCAAACCCACCCAACTTATGGGCAGTCCAGGCAAAACAGGAAGGAAACTTCCAAGGACACCAACAATCATTAATACAAAACCTAATAAAAGAAGTACGTGTTCCATAAATTATTTTCTTACTTTTGGAATATCAAAAATACATTTTGTTTGATTATAAACGAAAAATGAATAAATTTCTTTTTTTATTTTCTTTTTTATTTTTATTGACTTCCTGCCAATACATAGAAAAGCGTGTGCCTTCTGAAGAAGAATTGCTGCAACAACGATTGAAAGAAATTGATTGGAAGGAAGTGACTGTTTATCCCTCAGTGGCGGAATGTGACAGTCTTTTAGACAAAGAACAAAAAAAAGAATGTTTTTTTAATTTTATGACTGTTCTTATTCAGCAAAAAATTGCTCCGGATTCCATCAATCAAAAGGCAAAAATAATTGACACCATTCAAGTGAAAGTATCCGTTTATCCAAATGCTACCATTTCTTTTGAACCGCTTTTCCCTTCGGATAGTTTAAATTATGACAAAATTATAATTGACAGTCTTATTAAATCCCGTTTAACCGGTTTTCCAAAAATAGAACCTGCTCAAAAAGAAGGAATTCCCGTAAAAACACAATTTATTCTGCCGGTAATCCTAAAAATGGAATAGCTTATTTTAATTTGTGTAAATACATATTTACAACATTTTCAATCCCTAAATAAAGTGATTCACAAATCAAGGCATGACCAATGGAAACCTCTAATAATCCGGGTATATTTTGTTTAAAAAAACCAATATTATCCAAACTTAAATCGTGTCCGGCATTGATTCCTAGACCTAATTGATTGGCTAACACAGCTGCTTCAACATAAGGCTGAATTCCGCTATGATTTCCCAAACCGTATTGATGAGCAAAATGTTCTGTGTATAATTCAATTCGATCCGTACCGGTAATTTTTGCCGCTTCAACCATCGTTAAATCCGGATCAACAAAAAGCGATGTTCTTATGTTATTTCTTTTGAATTCCTGAATTACTTCCGTTAATAATTCTTTGTTTTTAATCGTATTCCAACCGGCATTAGAAGTTAAAGCATTATCAGCATCAGGCACCAAGGTTACTTGTATTGGATTTACTTCTAACACTAAATCAATGAACTTTTGAACAGGATTCCCTTCAATATTAAATTCGGTATAAACCACCTTTTTTAAATCTCTCGCATCTTGGTATCGAATATGTCGCTCATCCGGACGTGGGTGAATGGTTACTCCATGAGCTCCAAATTTTTGAATATCTTTAGCCACTTGCACCACATTTGGCACATTTCCACCTCTTGAATTTCTTAATGTAGCAATTTTATTAATATTTACGCTTAACTTTGTCATACTCTTTTGAAACTATTTTATTAGAAACAGCATACAAAAATACAAAGTTAAACAGGCTCAATAATCGTATTTTTTGATTATTTTGCAACGAAATTAAATCGCTATGTTAGAAATAACAAATTATATCAACAACGACTTCAAACCCTTTGACAGTGGGGAGAAAATAAATTATGTTCAGGATTTTTTTGCTGACTTGACTTTTTCTCATTTCCCAGTTGTAGAGGAAAGTATTTATATTGGAAGTATTGCGGCTGATGATGTGGTTACTTTTGAAACACAAAAATCGATTAAAGATTATCGATTCACTTTAGAAGGTTTTTTTGCAAGAACTAATATGATATGGTTAGACGTGTTAGAAGTTTTTGCTCAAAATAACACTAATTTAATTCCGGTTTTAGATGATCAAAATAAATATGTTGGTTATTATGAACTCAATGACATTGTTCAGTTTTTTGCCGAAACTCCCTTTTTAAGAGAGCAAGGAGGCATTATCATTGTAAAAAAACCATTGAATGATTTTTCCATGAGCCAAATAGCTCAAATTGTAGAAACAAACAACGGAAAAATATTAGGCCTTTTTATTTCTGAAGCTACTACCGAATTTGTTCAGGTGACTATCAAAATCACTTTGGGCGGAATGAATGAAATCATTCAAACTTTTCGAAGGTATAATTACGAAATCGTTTCTGAGCATCAGGAAGATACCTACTTGAGTAATTTAAAAGAACGTTCAGAATATTTAGACAAATATCTTAATATCTAAACTATGAAGATTGCTATTTTTGGACAATATTATCAAAACGATACCCGCCCAATTATTAAAGACATTTTCGTTTTTTTTAATAGTAACAATGTTGAATTAGTCATAGAAGAATCTTTTCTGAAAATATTGTATGAGGAAGAAATAGTTAAAAAAGAGTATACAACTTTTGCTGTTTACAAAGATTTAGATAGTAGTTTTGATCTTTTGATTAGTATTGGTGGTGATGGTACAATTTTGAGAGCGATTACCTATGTTCGAAATTCAGGCATCCCAATTTTAGGAGTAAACGCAGGAAGGTTAGGGTTTTTAGCTAAAGTTCAAAAAGAAAATATCGAAACTTTTTTGCAATTAATTTTAGATAAAAATTATACCGTCTCCAAAAGAACCCTTTTGAGTATTGAAAGTAATCCAAAAAATGATGAAATTAAAGAAATAAATTTCGCTCTAAATGAAATTTCCGTCAGTAGAAAAGACACGACGTCAATGATAACTGTGGAAACTTATTTAAACGGTGAATATTTAACTTCTTATTGGGCTGATGGATTAATTATCTCCACTCCAACAGGTTCCACCGGATATTCATTAAGCTGTGGCGGACCGGTTTTAACCCCAGATGTGAAAAGTTTTGTTATTACTCCGATAGCACCTCACAATCTTAATGCTCGTCCATTGGTAATACCTGACAAAACAGAAATTGTACTAAAAGTATCTGGAAGAGAAGCAAACTATTTAGTTTCTTTAGACAGTAGAATCGCCACTATGAATAACGAAACCATTTTAACCATAAAAAAAACACCTTTTAAAATTAACATGGTTGAAATTCAGGATGAAACCTTTTTGAAAACGCTTAGAAACAAACTTTTGTGGGGTATGGACAAGCGAAATTAACCGATAATTATCAAAATATATCTTCTCTTCTATACTACTACCCTTTTATTTCCGTTTTTTTTGAAATTAATTTGTGATAAATAAGCAAATAGTTGACTTTTACCTAGTCATATTTGTTATATTTGCACGCTATTTCAAAACGGATGAATAGATTAGTGTTTTTATTGTTTTTTATGGTATCAAGTACTGTACTTAAAGCCCAAATTAATGAAATTGGTGTTTTTTTAGGTGGCAGTAATTACATTGGTGATGTTGGTCCCACAAATTATATTGCTCCTAACGACATGGCAATAGGATTTGTGTATAAATGGAACAGAAGTACCCGTCATACGTATCGTTTTTCCTATACTTATGGCCAATTATCGTCAAACGATGCCGATTCTGATGTTCCGGATAGAAATTTGAGAGGGTTAAGTTTTGAAAATAAAGTAAATGAGTTTTCTGCCGGATTGGAATTTAATTTTTTTGATTTTGATTTGCATAAATTAAGCTCTGAATTTACACCCTATGTTTACACCGGCATAAGCTATTTTTCATACAAAGAATTGTTTTATTTCAATAACGAAGTGAAAGAAGATTATTCAGAAGGTGCATTAGCAATTCCTATCGTATTAGGTGTAAAAGCAAAATTAAACAGAAGATTTATAATTGGTTTAGAAGCCGGTGCCCGATATACTTTTACAGATAATTTAGATGGTAGCAATCCGAAAAATGAAAATTTGAACACATTGAAATTTGGTAATATAAATAGCAACGATTGGTATGTATTTACCGGATTTACATTAACTTATACTTTTGGGGAAAACCCTTGTTTTTGTCCGCAATAAAATGACCTTAGAAGACCAAATAAATAAAAGCAACTTACCAAGACATCTAGCCATCATCATGGATGGGAATGGTCGTTGGGCTAAACAAAAGGGCTTGCTTCGTGCTTTAGGTCATGAAAGTGGTACAAAAGCAGTTCGCGAAACAGTGGAATCTTGTGCTAAATTAGGTATTCAAAATTTGACTTTATATGCTTTTTCAACAGAAAATTGGAATCGCCCTAAATTAGAAGTGGACACTTTAATGAATTTATTAATCAAATCATTGAAAGATGAATTAAAAACACTTCAAAAAAATGAAATTAAGCTGAACTCTATTGGCAATTTATCGCTCTTACCGAAGTCAGCACAAAATGAACTTTTAGAAGTCATTAACAAAACCAAAGAAAATAACCGCATGACTTTAACTTTAGCTTTAAGCTATGGATCAAGAGAAGAATTGGTTTCAGCTATAAAAGTGATAAGTGATAAAGTTAAAAATAATATAATTTCGTCAGAAACTATTGATGAAACGATTATTAATCAACATCTTTACACACACAATTTACCGGATGTTGATTTATTGATTAGAACCAGTGGAGAACATCGAATAAGTAATTTTTTACTATGGCAGATTGCCTATGCCGAATTATATTTTACAGATGTTTTATGGCCTGATTTTAGAGAAGAAAATTTATATGAAGCTATTATTAGTTATCAAAAAAGAGAACGTAGGTTTGGAAAAACAAGTGAACAGATTAAATAAAAAAGTAGTATTGAGAAATATTACTTCCTTTTTTGCAATACTTCTAATAGGAAGTATTTTTCAGGTAAATGCACAAAATACTACTCCTTATGAAAGGGGTTCCCAGTATATTCTAGGAGATGTACAAGTAACCGGTAAATTAAGCTTTAATCAGCAAACCGTTATCACATTTGCCGGATTAGAAAAGGGGCAGAAAGTTATTGTTCCCGGTGAAGAAATCAGTTCAGCCATTAAAAAACTTGGTAAATTAGGGCTTTTTAGTGACATTGATGTTTACATTAATGAAATTAGAGGAGACAGTATTTTTTTAGAACTAAGCTTGGTCGAACTTCCCAAATTAAGTCAAGTAAAAATTGTTGGTCTAAAAAAGAATAAAAATGAGGAGCTTTTAAAAGAGCTAGCATTAACCAAGGGCAAAGTTGTAAATGAAAATTTACTGACAACTTCTAAAAACTTTATTGAGAAGAAATATCGAAAAGACGGTTTTTACAATACAAAAGTTTTCGCCACTATTACTCCAGATACAACCAATGGAAATGAAGTAAAAATGCTCATTAACGTGGACAAAGGCACCAAAGTAAAAATTTCCAGTATCGCCATTGAAGGCAATGTAACTCAAACTGAAAAAAACGTAAAGAGTGCGATGAAAAACACTAAAGAGGAGTCTTTTTTTCGTTTTTGGAAATCATCTAAATTTATTCAACAGGAATACAACGAAGATTTAGTAAATATAGTTAACAAGTACAAATCGGTTGGTTATCGCGATGCTCGTATTGTTTACGACAGTGTTAAATACAAAAAAGAAGACAATACTATTGCCATCAAATTAAAAATTGAAGAAGGCAGAAAATATTACTTTGGAAACATTAAGTTTTTAGGAAACACCATTTACACCGACCAAGGCTTGAATCGTGTTTTAGGAATTAAAAAAGGAGAAACTTATAATGGTGTATTGCTTCAGGATCGCATTGCAAACAAAAAGAATCCTGATGCAGAAGACATTACAAACTTATACCAAAATAATGGTTATCTATTTTCTTCAATCAATCCGGTAGAAGTTCGTACAGCAAATGACACGATAGATTTTGAAATCAGAATCATGGAAGGCCCACTAGCCTATTTTAATAAAATTACCGTTGTTGGAAACGACAAAACAAATGACCATGTAATTTATCGAGAATTACGCACAAAACCAGGTCAGAAATATAGTAAAGATGCTTTAATTAGAACCATTCGAGAAATTGGGCAATTAGGCTTTTTTGATCCGGAAGCTATTGATCCCAAGTTTAAAAATGTGGATGCCTCAGCAGGAACGGTTGATATTGAATACAATTTAGTTGAAAAAGGATCCAGTCAAATTGAACTTCAAGGAGGTTATGGCGGTGGCGGTTTCATTGGAACCCTAGGCCTTTCTTTTAATAATTTCTCTGTCCGAAATATTTTTAACAAAGAAGCCTATAAACCTTTACCCATGGGTGATGGCCAGAGAATGTCCTTACGTTTACAAGGAAGCACTTATTTTCAAACGTATAGTTTAACTTTTTCCGAACCTTGGTTTGGTGGAAGAAAACCAATGCAGTTTTCAACTTCTTTTTCCTATAGTAAACAATTTTTAAATAATTTTCAAACAAATGATGTCGATAAAAGCAGAAGTTTTAATATCACTTCTATTGCCATAGGAACTGCAAAAAGACTTAAAGTTCCCGATGATTTCTTTTTACTTTCTCAAGGATTAAGTTTTCAATATTATGATTTAAATAATTATGCTACTTCTTTGTTTACTTTTCCCAACGGATCTTCCCGAAATCTATCCTATTTTATTTCCTTAAGCAGAAACAATAAAGGAGTGAATCCAATATTCCCGGTTTATGGCTCTGAGTTTTCGATATCGGCTAAATTCTCTCCACCTTATTCTTTCTTCAATAATGTGGATTACAAAGATTTACCCAACCAGGAAGAATATAAAGTAAAAACGACAGAAGTAATACCAGACCCAATTACAGGAGATGATATGCCAATTGGAACCTATCTTGATGATTCAGGTAATCCGGTTGAAAATTACCAAGATGCCGCTGTTAACCAAGGAAAAGTCGATCAAGAAGCTTTCTATTGGTTAGAATTTTATAAAATTAAAATAAAAGGTGATTGGTATACAAAACTTGCTGGAAAAAATCAAAATGCTTTAGTTTTAAGAACATTAGGAGAATTCGGTTATTTAGGAGCTTACAACCAAGATAGAGGTGTGATTCCATTTGAACGTTTCTTTTTAGGAGGTGATGGTTTAGCGAATTTTTCTTTAGATGGTAGAGATGTTATTCAGTTAAGGGGTTATCCGAATTTATCCCTTTCAGGACAAGATGGTGGTGTAATTTATAACAAATTCTCAATGGAATTACGTTATCCATTAACGCTAAAATCTGCTGCCTCAATCTATATGCTTACTTTTGCAGAAGCCGGAGCCTCATTTAATTCTTTACAGGAATATAATCCATTTGTAATGCAACGATCAGCCGGTTTTGGTTTAAGAGTTTTCATGCCAGCATTTGGATTATTAGGAATCGATTTCGGCTATGGTTTTGATGCTGTGCCAGGACAAACACAAAAAAATGGTTGGGAAACACATTTTATCATTGGACAACAATTTTAATTGTTAATTTCTGTTATATTTACATTATAATTTATAAAAATATGAAGAAATTAATTTTTTTACTGTTTTTAACTCTTACAAGTGCCTCAATTGAAGCACAGTCGAGAGGTATTAGAATTGGTTATATTGATATGGAATATATACTTCAAAATGTTCCTGACTATACTGAAGCTAAAAATCAATTAGAACAAAAAGCTCAAAAGTGGAAATTAGATATTGAGACTAAAAAGAATGAAATCAATACCTTAAAAGAGTCTTTAAATAACGAAAAAGTACTTTTAACCAAAGAATTAATCGAAGAAAGAGAAGAAGAAATTACCTTTCTTGAAAACGAACTTTTAGCTTATCAACAAAAAAGGTTTGGACCAACCGGAGATTTGGTTGTTCAAAAAGCAGTTTTAGTAAAACCAATTCAAGATCAGGTTTTTACTGCTGTACAAGATATTGCTGAAGTAAAAAAATATGATTTTATACTGGACAAATCTTCTGATTTAACTATCCTTTTTGCCGCTAAAAGACATGATATTAGTGACCAAGTAATTCGGTCTTTAACCAGAGCTTCTAAAAGAGAGCAAATGAGTAAAAAAGAACTCAAAGCATTAGAAGAAAAAGAACGCATTCAAGATTATGCCGAAGACATTAATCCTGATAAAGAAGCTAGAAAAAAGATTCTTCAAGACAGACAAAAACAACGTGATAGTATCATGGAAGCTAGAAAATCACTTTCTGAACAAAAGAAAAAAGATTTTGAAGATAAAAGGAAAAAACTAATTGAAGAACGGGCAGCAAAAAAGAATGGCACAGTTTCTGATAAAGACAAACAAGAAAACGCTGAAGAAGGTTCTGAAACAACTGATAAGTCTTCGGAAGCTGTTGAAGAAAAAAGCAAATCTGACGAGCCAAAAACAGATGCCGCTGAGACAAAGAAAAAAGCGGAAGAAGAAAGACAAAAAAAATTAGACGAACGCAAAAAACAGCTTGAAGAAAGAAAACAAAAAATATTAGCCGACCGTGAGGCTGCCAAAAAAGTAAAAGAAGAAAAACAAAACGAAAACAAAGAAGAAAACAAAAACAATAATTAATTATAATAACTAGAAATGATGAAACAAATTAAGACTTTATTAATTGCTACTTTTTTATTTATTGGTGCCAGCCAATCTATTTCAGCTCAATCAAAAATAGCTCACGTTGATACTAATGAATTGATAAGCAAAATGCCTGCAATGATTGAAGCTCAAAAACAATTAGAAAATTTGAGTAAACAATATGATGCTGAATTTAAAACAATGGCAGATGAATATTATGCTAAATTGAAAAAATATGATGAAGAATCATCTACTGTAACTGCAAAAGTAAATGAAGACAGAGCAAAAGAAGTGCAAGACATGGAAAAAAGAATCCGTGACTACAGAGAAACTGCTCAAAAAGAATTACAAAAAAAGGAATCTGATTTGGCTAAACCATTAATGGATAAAATCAAAGCTTCGATTGCAAAAGTTGGTAAAGCAAAAGGTTTCAACTATGTAATTGATGTCAATTCAGCTATTTTTGCTGATGGAACAGACTTAACTTCTGATGTAAAAAAAGATTTAGGTTTTTAATTCTTAAACTTAAAATACATGATTAAAAACTGCTCACCCAAAATAACGGGATATGAGCAGTTTTTTATTTATTTTTGATACATGGTTAATAATAATCCCATAGGCCTTTTTGATTCAGGTGTTGGAGGAACCTCTATTTGGAAAGAGATTCACGCACTACTTCCTCATGAAAACACAATCTATCTCGCGGATAGTAAAAATGCCCCTTATGGTCAGAAATCAAAAGAAGAAATTATTGCGTTAAGTAAAAAAAACACTGAATTTCTTTTGAACAAAAATGCTAAAATTATTGTAGTCGCTTGCAATACTGCAACTACTAATGCCATAAAAGAACTAAGAGCCTATTATAAAGTTCCTTTTATTGGTATTGAACCGGCAATTAAACCCGCAGCAAATAATTCTGAAACACATACCATTGGTGTCTTGGCAACAAAAGGCACATTGAGTAGCGAATTGTTTAATCAAACGGTTCTCAATTATCCCAATACAAAAATAATAGAACAAATAGGTTATGGATTGGTTTCGTTGATAGAAGAGGGTAATATTGAATCTAAAGAAATGACTCAATTGCTCCATGATTATTTGAATCCTATGGTAAAAGAAAATATTGATTATCTTGTGTTAGGTTGTAGTCATTATCCCTATTTAATACCACAAATAAAAAAAATATTACCCAATCATATCAAAATAATTGATTCCGGAGAAGCTGTAGCCCGACAAACCAAAATCATCCTTTCAGATAAAGTAGGTTTAAGCGATATGAAAAAAAGCAAACAACTATTTTACACGAATTCAAATCCAATAGTACTTAAAAATTTAATTGGTGGAAAATACACAATTCTTGAAGAAAACTTTTAATTTTCTTCTTTGAACCAACTTGAATACATGATATAATTATTTGATATGCGTTCAATTTCACCTGCAAAATCAGACTGATTGATATTCTTCACTTTTTTTGCCGGTACTCCTGCATAAATTGAACCTGATTCTACTTTAGTATTTTGAGTAACAACAGCACCCGCCGCAATAATAGAATTGCTTTCAATCACACAATTATCCATTACAATAGCTCCCATTCCAATTAACACATTATCGTGAACCGTGCAACCGTGAACAATGGCATTATGGCCAATGGAAACATTATTGCCGATGATTGTAGGATGTTTTTGATAGGTGCAATGAATTATCGCTCCGTCTTGAATGTTTACCTTGTTTCCAATTTTAATAAAATGAACATCGCCACGAACTACTGCGTTAAACCATACACTACAAGACTTACCAAATTGAACATCTCCCACAATAGTAGCATTTTCAGCGACGTAACAATCTTCCGGAATTAAGGGTGATTTACCGTTTACTGTTTTTATTATCATAATAATTTAGTTAAAAAAAATCCCCAAACTTTTTTACAGTAAAGGGATTTTTATTTATAATTAGTTTTTTATTTAGTTAATAGCAGGACAATTACACTGGTACTTCTCTCGCTTACAGAATAAATTTATCCCTAAGGTGATTTGGTGAAAACCTGCATTATCAAATCGCACATTTCCAGTTAAATACGAATAGGTATAAGCAAACATAAACTGATTATAATTTACACCGATGATAGGAGTAAAATATTGTAAACGCTGTTCTCCTCGATTAGTTCCATCTAAAAACTCGGCACCATCTAATGTTCTTCTATACGATAATCCACCCCACATTCTTCCAAAATCTAACTCTTTATATACTTTCAAATTCAAATCAATTGATCTTTCTTTTGTAGCTTCCACTAATTGAAACATAACAGAGGGCTCCCATTGTATTTCTTCATTACTACCAAAAACATAACCAGCACTCCAGATATATTTTCGAATATTATCACTTTCAAATTCCGAATACAATTCTCTTCGGAAATTGTTTAAAAGATTTTTTACAGTAAAATGCGTGTAAAATTCTAAATAGTTATAAGATGCTCCTAAATCAACATTGAAATAAGAATCTTTTTGTAAAATGCCCCCAATATTTGGATCAAATGGTTGGTTGTCTAAGAAAGAAGTCTCATCCAATTGACTTTGTATCAAAGCCCCACTCAAACCAAATGAAAGCTGATTTAAATCCAACTCACTTCTGGAAAACATAATGTGGTGTGCATACGTAAGTTTTATTCCTTTTTGTGAATGGTATCCGTTTTTATCTGAAAATAAAATAGCTCCAACTCCAGATCGTTCTCCAACACTTGTATTAAAACTCAATGTGCTTAAGCTAGGAGCTTCCGCTTGTCCAAACCATTGTCCTCTTCCCGTTAATCTGACTTTTCCACAATTTGCCGCACCAGCCATTGATGGATGAATTAAATAATAATTATCGCTTAGATAATCAGAATAAACTGCTATTCCTTCTTGCGAATAAGTAAATTGTGTTAATACTAAAACTAGTAATAAATACTTTTTTTTGAGTTTAAGATTCATGGGCTTTTATCTTTTTAATGAAAAATGTGCTTTAAATACTTTTGCTTCTCCTTGCTCTTCATACTCCACCGTAAACCAGTAATCTGTTGAAGGCAGGGCTTCTCCGTTGAAGGTTCCG
>Ga0208085_1000213_pt1 | contig 22989 bp, 14 predicted proteins | sample LakMenEpi21Jun10_FD_150721 | JGI IMG/M metagenome (GOLD analysis project Ga0208085, IMG submission 150721) | Freshwater microbial communities from Lake Mendota, WI - 21JUN2010 deep hole epilimnion (SPAdes) | ecosystem: Environmental > Aquatic > Freshwater > Lentic | place: Lake Mendota, Madison...
CCTACTTGAATATACCTATCGAGTGGAAGGTTCGCGTCTTTATAGGCGACGATGACATTGGTGGGAGTCGAAGGGTCGAAGCGCACGGCGTTGTTGAGGTCATTGGCAAGATCTCCGCCGCCATCGACCAGACCGGCACGGACGGGTTGATTCCAATCGATTCCAAAAAGTAGGGCCGTTGCGACGAGAAATAAACGCACTGCGAGCGAGTGCAAACCGCAAGAGCGAATCATGATGAGGTCTCTGGAGGTGAAAAGGGACGTTTAGCACCAGTGGAACTTCGTTTCAAATTACACGCCCGATACGACCATGCAATCCGTTGCATTCCAAATAATCGGAAAAATCGAGCCCCCCCAAAGGAGGGGGAGGGGCGAGATTGAGTTCCTCGACCCCTGGGATTCCTGGATATTTGGTTCGAATTCCATCGATTTTATGCGACGCAAACCGCAGAGACTCAGAAGCACCAGAGATCGATAAGGGCCTTGCGGCTTTCAGGACTCGCAAGCTCCCGAGCCGGTTCCGTTGCTTGCCCTCGTAGGCTGCGATTATCGAAGACGCTTCGCAAGAAATGCGTCAGTCCTTAAGTACGGCATCGAAAACGCCTTTAAACCCCATGTTACGATCTAGTCGACGACATCTACTCAAAACCGGTCTCAAGACATGATCAGGTCGCAGCGGCGGATAGCCAACCCGCGTTGGATCTCTTCACACGAAATTCATCTTTAAATCCATCGAATGCGGCCTGTCTGCTTTACCTGTCCTTCTACAATGGCGAGCCTCGCAGTGTTCTTCAGATCATCGAGCGTGAATCACGTTAATCTGATCCTGCGATTATTTACTGATGACCCATGCGCGTCGAGAAGGGAACTATGAACCGATCTACGAGTTTGTGCCAATGGATGCTTGTCGTTGTAGCTTTAACGATGGGTTGCAGCGACACCATCAACCAACCAACCTATCCGGTACAAGGAGAGGTTCGATTGGATGGGAAGCCCTTTAAGGGAGTCACGGTGGTTTTTAGACCAGTGGATAAGACGAACTTTAAGCGGCAAGAGATCCCGCAAGGGATCACCGATGAGAACGGCAAGTATTCGATCCACACCTACAGTTCCAAAGATGGAGCGCCGGCTGGTGATTACAAAGTGGGGCTTGCATTCATGCAACCGCTTGATGATGAGGGTGGAGATCAGGTCAAGCGCGAAGCTGGGCAGCCGATTTTTCCGCCGAAGTACGCAGATCCTGAGACCTCTGGATTGAAGGCGACCGTTGAGAAGAAGTCCTCAACGATCCCGACTTTTGAGCTGACGAAATGACATTATTGTTTTTTCCTAAGGAATTTTGAGGTGATTGTTATGAGAAAAAGGTACGGTTTCACTTTGGTCGAGTTGTTGGTGGTCATCGCGATCATCGGCATTTTGGTCGGTTTGTTGTTGCCGGCGGTGCAAGCTGCCCGGGAGGCTGCGCGTCGGATGCAGTGCTCGAACAATATGAAGCAGATCGGTTTGGCGCTCCAGAACTTTGAGAGCGCCAACAAGTTCTTCCCGCCTGCACGGGTCGATGCATTGGTTGGTTATCCAGTGACCGAGTTGGGGATCAACCCGGATTCGACCACCGGGCCTATCACCCACGGGCCTGGGATCTTCCTGTTGCCCCACATCGAAGCTCAGAGCATCTACAATCAGTACAATCTGAAGGCCTCTTGGAACTCGCCGGTCAACGCAGCCGCGATCGCGACTTACATTCCAAGTTTGCTCTGTCCCTCGACTCCGCAACGCATGCTCGATACGGGCAATGCACCTTCGAGCAGTGCAGCACCGCGATGGCAAGCTGCCCCTTCGGATTATTCGATTGCCAATGGAGTCAATGGCAGACTAGGGCTTGCACCTTACAATCTGATGCGTCCGATCCCCGGATACGATCCGAACGATCGGAACACCGATGCGACGCAGTACATTGGAGCGATTCTCCCCATGAGCACGATCTCTTCGTTTACCACGGGAATGAGTCCACCTTTTTACAACAAGCGTCCGAAAAGTCGTCTTGCGAATATTCTCGATGGAACCTCGAATACGTTCAGTTGGGTAGAGGACGCGGGACGTCCGATGCAGTACCGCCGATCGACAGCGTTTCCCAACTCCCGAGCCAGCGGTGCGGGTTGGGCAGATCCGGATTCGGAGTTTTGGGTCGATGGTTTCACCGACGACGGAGTCACTTCGTTAGGCCCGTGTGCGATGAACTGCAACAACAGCAATGAGTTGTACTCGTTCCACGGTGCCGGTTCCCATGCTGCGATGTGCGATGGGAGTGTTCGGTTCATGTCGGCAAACACACCGGTTTCGGTCGTTGCTGCGTGGATCAGTTGTCAGTTGGGTGAAATCGCACCCTCGGGCGACGAGTAAGCGATTGAGGGTAACTTCATCAAACCCGTCCGCTTAGCTTCATGCAATACTCATGTGGATAGGGATACTTGGCATCTGAGGATGGCAAGTATCTTTGAAAACAGGAGTGGGAAATGCAAAAGCGACGGTTCCGAGGAAATGGTTTTACGCTCGTAGAGCTTTTGGTGGTTATCGCAATTATTGGGATCTTGGTTGGATTGCTGCTTCCGGCAGTCCAAGCCGCACGCGAGGCGGCCCGCAGGATGTCCTGCAGCAACAATCTCAGGCAAGTCGGCTTGGCCGCCCACAACCACGAGAGTTCCTTCAAGAGATTTCCGCCGAGTCTGTTTGTCGACATCGGTTTTCCGCCAGGAGGTCCAGGACAACCCGGATCGCCCTATCCTGCGAACGTCCAAGCTTGGACCGTGTTTCTCCTGCCGTTCATGGAACAAGGCACGCTGTACCAGCAGTACAACATGAAGTTCCCGTGGTTCTCTTCTCCGCTGATCGCACCGGGTACGCCTGACAATCAAGCGGTCTTGCGAACGCCGATCAACACGTTGATTTGCCCTTCTTCCCCCGGCGGTTCATCGCGGACAGTCACCGGTTCCTTCAGTTTTGGTGCCGCGTTTCCTTATCAGAATCTCGCTGTTTCGGACTATGCGACGTGCAGTTCGATCAATCCAGGCAGCATCACTTTCTTTGGCTATCCGTCTGGTACAACCCAAAACGACCTTTTCAGTGCACTGGCTCCCGAGATCAAGGGGACCGGCGCACGGCCCTTGCTTGGCCAGACCGAAAGGAAGTCGTTTCGTATCGCAGACATCACCGACGGAACGTCCCGCACCATTTTGATGTGCGAGGATGCGGGCCGACCAGATTTTTATATACAAGGCAGGCTCGATCCGTCCCGCAAGCTCAACGATGGTGGCTGGGGGCATCATGAGGCCGACTACGGACTCGATGGGGCCATCAGTGGCACCACGACCAGTCCGGGCAATTGCGTGATCAACTGCCACAACGACAACGAAACCTACTCCTTTCACGGCAGCGGAGCGATGCATGCGATCGCCGATGGAAGCGTTCAATTCACCAGCGCGAACATCTCTCCCCAGGTTTACGCAGCTTTGTTGACCGCCCGTGGCAATGGCTTGACCCCCGCCGAGCTTTCTCCATCGGCAACCGAAGAATAACAAAGCGAAACGAAGGTAAAGCAATGAAAACGACCGTTTTTAGAGCTGCAGTTTTGTCGGTACTCCTTCTGTCGGCCTCAGGCTGTTCGAATGGCAAGCCGAAGACCGCAGAGGTCAAGGGTGTGATCAAGACCAAGCAGGGCCAAGCCTGTGACAAGGCGCTGATCGTCTTCCACCCGTTGGAGAAGTCGCGAGTCAACGACCCGAAGCCCTTGGCGATTGCCGAGTCGAGCGGGGCGTTTGTCGTGCGGACCCATACCAGCGACGACGGTGCGGCTCCAGGCGAGTATGGAGTAACGGTCGTTTGGCCAGGCGAGGCATCCGGCAAGCAGGAATTCTCGCTCTCAGGTGAGTCGGGGGGATCGGGTGCCGATCGCTTGGGAGGCAGGTATGGCAATCCCAAGGATCCGAAGATCAAGGTGACGGTCCCTGCAAGCGGGACACCGGACCTTCGGATCGAAGTCGACGGCTGAGTCCTACGGCTTCATCAATTCATCATGCTTCGATCCCTGATTATTCACCGATCTGCACAACGATCCATTCGATAAGTGTGATACGCTTTTACAGGAGAAGCCCGATAACGGGAATTGCATTTCAAATTCGATCGCCATGTTTTTGATGAATGCTCATGGAGGCTAGGATGGTGGTAGAAGGATCTACAGATTTCAGAACCGTTTTTCTGAGTGATTTGCATCTGGGATGGGGAAAAGTCTCTGAGTCGCATTTGTTGGATTTCCTCGAAGGGCTAAGAACCCGATCGCTTTATCTTGTCGGCGATGTTCTTGAGTGGTTGTACAAGCCGAGCGGTGTGGTTGGATCAGCCTTTGAGCGCTTCGCCGGTGTCCTTGGATGCCTTCAGTCCAGAGGAACGCAGATAACCTGGATATCTGGAAATCATGACCAGCGAGTCTATCTTGGGAATCAAGAGACCATCGAGATACGAAGGTATCTGCCTTCGATCCAGATACGGACCCACGATCGCTATACCGCAGGCAACGGCAAGACGTATTTGGTCGTGCATGGCGACATTTACGATTACTTCGCGCCGCGTCGCATATCGAGCAAGCAGCTTATTGCAGAACGACTCTATCCTCTCTACGTCAGGCTGCTCGATCGTTTTCCTTCGTCTCGACTGGTCCGTTCAATGCAGGCAAGAAAGAATCGCGATTCGCTCCTCGCACAGCATGCCACGCGGTTCAAGGAACTGATGCTTGAATTGGCACGCATGCACGACTGCCAAGGAGTCATATGCGGTCACATCCACGTTCCGGAATGCGATCGTGCGAATAATCTTGAGTATCTAAACTGCGGTGATTGGTTGGAGCACTGTAGCTATGTCGCCGAAACAGCCGATGGCGAATTGACCCTTGAAAACTCAGTGAAAGGAAGCCGACGATGAGCACTATCGTGTACAGCGTTAATGGTGAAGGACGAGGGCATGCAACAAGGGTGCAGGCGATAATCGAGATGCTTGTCCCTGATCATCGGTTCGTGCTTTTGGCATCGGAGGATGCCTACGAACATTTCCGCAGCGAGTACTCGGATCATCCCTGGGTCAAGGTCTCTCCGCTACCTGGAATGCGATTCAAGTACAGTAACGGAAAGCTATGTTATTTCAGGTCGGTCTTGGGCGCAGTGCCGTTTTTGTGCAAAATGCGCAAGTCCGTTCGTGCCATCCAACGGGTGCTTATGCGAGAGCAGCCCGACCTTGCTATCACCGACTTCGAACCATTGCTACCAAGAGCCGCTAAACGTTGCCGAATCCCTTGGTTAAGTCTGGATCATCAGCATTTCCTGAGTGTCAGTGATTTCAAGGGACTTCCCTGGAGATTGCGGTGGCAAAGCCGTTTGCTTCGCCTCTCGATCGGTATGTTCTATCAAGGTCAATCCGGTGAGGCGGTCAGTTCCTTCGCGCATCTGCCATCACGCAAAGGATGTGAGGGTATCGATAGGATCGGGGTATTGGTCCGCAAGAAGATCCAAGACTACCGCCCGCATACCAGCAACGAAGGGCATCTGCTGGTCTATATTCGAGGTAAAGCCCCCGATTCGTTCTGGGAGGCCCTCTCCAAGATAGACCGACCCATCTACGCCTTCGGCAAGTCCATTCCGCCGGTTACCAAAAACATCGAGTTCTTCGGAATTCAGAACGATCACTTCATCCGCCATCTGTCCAGGTGCGATGCCTTGATTACTACCGCAGGCAATCAACTCGTCGGTGAAGCAATGTATCTGGGTAAACCCGTATTCGCCCTGCCTGAAGAGGGCAATTTTGAGCAGGAAATCAATGGTTGGCTTGTATCCCAGACCCAAGTCGGTTGGTCGCTGCCGATGGATCAGGTGACGCCTCATGTGCTTGGTCAGTTCTTGCTCTCGCTACCGTTGCTCAGGAAACGGCTCGAAGGAATCGATTGCGTTGGCAACGAACAAGCCCGTGCGTTTATCGAATCGAATTTGCCTAAGGCTTCCCCGCGTACGCATTCCCAAGAGATTCCCTTTCAAAAAGTAGCCTAAGATCATGATTTTATCTGCTCTACGTCGATTGCCGGGCTTCGTTGCGCATTCGTATCAGGTACGAAACGGACAAACCGTCCTCCCTAGGCTCCTAACTTACACGGTTACCTTTCGATGTAACGCACGTTGCATCATGTGCGATTCCTGGAAGTTACAGGGGCACAACGATCTTCAAATCGATCAGATTGAGTCGATCTTCAAACAGCTTCCACGCATGGATGGTGTACGACTCACCGGCGGTGAACCCTTCGTTCGCACCGATCTCCTTGAGATCACCAATCTGGCGATTCGATATCTTAAGCCGTTGGGGGTTCACATCACAACCAACGGTTTTCTGACGGACCGAATCGTCGATCTATGCACGAACAGGCCTCGTAAGATTCCGCTGCAGATCATGGTCAGTCTCGACGGTCTCAAGGACAAGCACAATCATATCCGAGGAAGCAGTATCGCTTTCCCGAATGCCATGAAGACCATCGAATCTCTCGTCAAGTTACGAAAAAAATGGAACCTAGATATTGCAGTCAATCAAACGATCGTCGACCAGGAGGGCATCGAGCAGTACCAGCTTTTGAAATCCCTGCTAAAGCCCATGGGGGTGCGACACCAAATGGTGATGGCTTATGACACCAGCGCGACCTACTCGGTGGAGCGCAACAAAGATGTTGCACCCAAACAGGTTGGACAATTCGCGATGTTCGGTCAGATCCCACACAGAGAGCTCGAATCGCTTTTCGACAATGTCCAGAGAGATCTACGTCAAATCCCATGGTGGGCAAGACTCGCCAAGTCCTATTACATTCGGGGGATCGCAGAACGCTTGCTCGGTGATCCTGACACGAAGCAATACACCAACCCTAGCTGTGTTGCATTGAATTCGCACCTGCGAATATTTCCAAATGGGGATGTCCCTACCTGCCAATTCAACAGCAACATCGTAGGAAATCTAAAGGAAATGGCATTCGCCGAGCTATGGCGATGCGCTCAAATTCAAAGCCAAAGGGATTGGGTCAGGAAGTGCCCAGGATGCTGGGCCGAGTGCGAAGTTTTGCCCAGTGCGATCTACTCGTTGGATTTACTGAATCCTATCGCGGCTGGGAGACCCTGACCCAGTCGACGAGCAATTTGGCTGGAAAGGGTGTCTGCTCGGCGACAGCTCCGACGAATTGCCCACCGACTGCGAGGTTGAAAACCAGGTGGAAAGGCTGATCGAACGGTTGTGGGAACTTGCCATTCTCTGTTCCCCATCCCTTTTGAATTTGCCACACTTGCCCGTCGAGCAGCCAGCGAAACTCACCGGGTTCCCATTCGAGACCATAGGTATGAAAGTCCTTGGTAAAGTCGATGCCCTCGAACTTCTTGGTCTGGCCTGTGTGCTTATTCCGCGGCCAACTACCTCCGTGGTGGAGCGTACCCCAGAGCGTATCGACCTCCTGACCCTTGAACTCCAAGATGTCGACCTCGCCACTTGCGGCCCAAGTCCCATACTTTTCATCGCTCGGAAGCATCCAAAAAGCGGGCCAAAGCCCTTGGCCCCGAGGTAGCTTCATCCTGGCTTCGAACTTGCCATAGGTCCAATCGCCTCGCCGTTTGCTGCGGATACGCCCCGATGAGTAATCCCGCTCGGTACCGGCAATTCCGGTCCTCCCTTTGTGGGCTTCGATGACCAAATGCCCTTGCTCGAGGCGGACGTTATCGGTTCGATCCGTGTAGATCTGAAGTTCTTGATTTCCGCCTCCAAAGGCGTTGATCTCGATTTCCCATTTCGAAAAATCCAGGGAGTCACCGTCGAACTCATCGCTCCAAACGGGCTTCCATGCATCGCTTTGGGCCATGGCTGTCGGTGCTCCAAAATGCAAACACAGAAGAGAACAAAAAAGGAATCCGTAAAGGAACGGCAGCATCTGGGCTTTTCGGTCGATTCGCATGATCGCGATGTCTTCGGTTGGAGTTACGTAAGTCATGATCGTTTAGCCCGTTGAGTTTCTGGGAAACTCCGGTGGTCAGGGGAGCTTTAGGGGATCTCAGAGTCAGCGACCAGGAGCGAGCAGTTCATCAGCGTTCGGTTGTGTTGGGCCAGCATCGCTTTGACTTTGTATCTTTGATTTAGTGTTCCCTCCATGGCAAAGAACTTGACCCGATCGATTTGGAGTTTCCGCCACTGGGGGTTGGCCAGGATGGTTTCGATTTGATGCCGCATGTCGCTGCTTTCGTTGGCGAAAATGGCATTCTCGCCGACATAAAGCACGTACACTCCGGAGAACCCCAAGTGCCAGAGGTTATCGCTGAGGGATACCTCGGGGAGTTTCCTGTGGGCCTGTGCCCACTCCTGGAGTTCCTTCGAGGCCGGTGTCCGCGCGGCTTCTGATCGCTTGCGGATCTCCAGGGCAGCGTGACGGTATTCGAGCGATGTGGCTTGGCAATCGCTTCCGCTATAAAGTTTGGCCAAACGATCGAACTCTTCGGCAAAGTCTGGGTTGCATAGGATCTCTTGGAGGGGCTTGCGGTAATCGATCGAGAGGTGTTTCCAAGCGATCTCGCTGGCGAAACCGATCGACTCGAGCAGATCGCGTCTAAGTTCGAGTTTGGATTCGGTGGGCTCGGGCCACTTTTGGGACTTGCTCAATTCGACAAGGTAGCTGTTCCAAACTTCTGCATTGCCGCCGAGTTTGTGGTCCAAGCACTGCTCGACGAACGATCGGTTTTTATCCTTGTCGCACAGGAGTTGATCGACGCTGAGGCCTTGCGCTGCGGCCTTGTAGGCGTCCATAACGATCTTTTCGGTTCGTTCGTCAAAAGGCTTGGGGCGTTTCTTCCCTTTGGCCGTGCTCGGCGCGCTTTCGATCGGGTCCTCGGGGCCATCGATCGGCTCGCCTACCTGCGTTTTCTCCAAGCGTTCTTGGATCCGTTTTGCATATTCCTCCGAGAGTTCGAACCCCATCCACTGGCGCCCTAGCTTCTTGGCGACACATAGGGTCGTGCCGCTACCGCCAAAAGGGTCCAGGACCAGGTCTTGAGGATGGCTCGAAGCCCGAATGATACGGGCGAGCAACTGCTCGGGCATCTGGCAACCGTGGAAACCCTCGCGTTCCTTGAAGGTTCCCGCAACGCGGCCAAAGTACCATGTATCATGGCTCGGGCTGAAGCTCTGCGGAGCATCCTGTGGACGGGTGATCCAGGTGTTGTCCGGGAGTCGTCCGTTGGGGTTTGCCCTCGCATCGGCATACACCAATTGCCTTGCAGATTGCACTCGGATCTGAGGATTGAGGCGATTGAAAGTGAATCGGCTTGGATTCTTGACGAAATGGAATAAGTGGGTGTGCGATCGGCTAAATCCGTTGACGCAATTGACACCAAACGTGTAGTACCAGATCACCCAACTACGGCAATGGAACCCAATCCGTTTGGCTTCGATTTTTAACTCAGCGGCGTATTCATCGCCGATCGCAAGCCAGAAGGTGCCATCGGGTTTGAGAACGCGGTGGACTTGGCCGATCCACTCCGAGCTCCATCGCAGATAGTCCTCTTCTTGCTGCTTATCGTCGTACACATCGTACTTGTACCCGATGTTAAAGGGCGGGTCGGCAAAGACCAGATCGACCGAGCCTGCCTCGAGGGCCCCGAGTTGCTCGATGCAGTCGCCTTGATGAAGTTGGTTTCTAGCCGCAGTCAACACGTTCCCCACTAGCTAACGGTACTTGGGTGCAGAGGCAACCGAACCGCTAAATATCTTTGATGGTTCTCTTCTGGAAAATCGACTTCGAGATTCTAACCGCAAAGCAGCGAGTCGTGAACGGATTTTCCTCAGTAGGCGGGCTTCTAGGGGGACTCGAGCCGCAATTCGAGGGCTTGAATCTCCAGGGATGGTTTCCCTGAGTTGTCCTTCGATGGGGATTCAATGGCCTCGACCAACGAGACTTCGGCAAGCGTTCGTCGGGTATCGAGCTCTAGGGTGCCTAGTCGCAGGGTCGCGAAGTCTTTCATCAAGGATTCGGATTTGCGGGGTACTCGATCGTTCGATGCACCTCGCAGCGGAGATTCGAAGGCTTCGACGATTTTGCCGACGACCTCTCGATCCGAGCACTTCAAGCGGATCTCTTTGCCTACGGCCGACTCGGGGGCCGCGTAGTGGATCCAGACCGAATAGCGACCCGGCTGCATAGGTTCGATGTCCCAGCTCAGCACATCGTCGGTTGCACGGATGTTTTTGAAATAGGAGCAGTTTGGAGCCGTGTCGCTGCGTCGGACCGAGGGGCCTTGGCACTTGCCGTCTTGGGCGGGCAGTAGAGCCGTCGTACGCTCGGGGTGACCGACAGGAAACGGGCGTTGCGCGATGGCGGATCGGAAAACCTCGTTTCTCCATCGTTGGACTTCTTGGCCCATGGCCTCTGCGCGTTTGGGGTCCAAGAGCGACAGGTCGGTTTGCTGCCTCGGGTCGGCGAGCAGGTCAAACAGTGCGCCATCGGAGTCGAACAAGTAGCCATCCTGCCGCATCGCGATCCGTCCGCCCCACTGGCTAAAGAGGCTACGCGAAATCGGGGGCAAGTTCGGGTCTCGAAGTTTCTTCGCAAGGCTGAGCCCATCGAGTGGGTGATTCGGGTCTGGCTCGATCGGGATCCCAGCCAATTCGCACAAGGTGGGGGTCAAGTCGATCGCACCGCAGAGTTGATCCAGCGAATGGTGAGCTACGAGGTGTCCTGGCCAGTTGACGATCAAAGGCGAGCGAACGCCACCTTCGTCGACGCTCCCTTTGCGACCTTTGAGGCCTGCATTCCAGCGAAAGCTATTGGGCCCATTGTCGTTGAAGTACACGACGATCGTCTCCTCGCGAAGCCCCAGTTGATCGAGTGCCGCAAGCAGGCGTCCGACGTTTTGATCGAGATTTTCTACCATGGCAATGGCCGCCCGCGTGGTAGGTTCGTCTTCTTTCTCGGCAGGGCGTCCCTCATGCCACATCTTGAGTTCGCGGCCATTGACCCGATCCATGAACGCATCGGGTACCTGCATCGGCGAATGAGGGGTGTTGAAGGCTACATAGCAAAAGAAAGGGTCCGCAGAGTGGTTGCGAATGAATTCGATGGCATGATCGGTGAAGTCATCTGCAACAAAGCCCTTGCCTCGGACTGGCTTGCCGTTTCGTTCCAGTGGAGGGGAGAAGTAGTCGCCCCAGTGCCCCGAGCAAAACCCATAGAACTCGTCAAAGCCTCGGGCGTTGGGGTGGTAGGGGTACTGCGAGCCGTTGTGCCATTTGCCGAAGGCACCGGTGGCATACCCATGACGCTTGAGCCGATCGGCCAGAGTGGTTTCATCCAAATCCAAACGCTCGTCCCCTTGGGTGACCCCCATGGCGCTTCCGCGCGGATGGTATCTTCCGGTGAGGAACTCAGCCCTCGTCGGAGCGCAAACAGGGCAAACATAAAACCGTTGGCAGACGACGCCATCGGCGGCTAGTCGGTCCAAATTGGGGGTTTGGAAGTTGGTGTTTCCTTGGAAACCGAAATCCCCCCAGCCTTGATCGTCCGAGAGTAGAACGATGAGGTTCGGGGGCCTCTGGTTGCTCGGTTGGCCAAGCTCGGTCGTCGCTTGGGCCCAAGGGTGCATCGAGGCGGCTAGCGACAACAGGAGGCAAGCGATTCGCAAGAGTCGGAGCATGGTGGGTCGGTGGAAGGGTTGGGATCAGGATGCAGCAGGATTTTTTTGCGGTTCGAGCGTAAACGACCCGCCGTCGAGGACATCGCCCGAGAGTCCGCGAAGCTCGACGGTCAGTCGCTTGGACTTCGCATCGACACGAACGGTGCCAAAGGATTGGCGAGCATCGCTCGGAGCGAGCGGTAGTTTGCTTCCCGGAGGGGGTGCGAACAGGAATTTGACTTCGGGGCCAAAGGTCCCATCGAGGGCGTTGGGTCCAAAGGAGCCCGAGTGCAGGGGACCGGCGACGAATTCCCAAAAAGGAAGGAAGCTCTCGGGGATCGCTGCGCGTTTGGGGTCGTAGTAATGGGCGGCTGCATAGTGCACATCGGCCGTGAGCCAAACGGTATTGGTGATCTGAGCTTGTTTCATGAATCCGAGCAGATCGGCCATTTCAAGCTCGCGGCCCAGGGGTGCTCCTGGATCGGCATTCGCGACCGCTTCGAAAAGGTTTTTGCCTTCCATCGAATCCCCGACGCTGATGGCCAGCGGCATATCGCTGCAGAGAACCTTCCAAGTTGCGGTGCTTGTGCGGAGCGAATGTTTCAACCAAGCCAACTGTTCGGAACCGAGGATTGCGGATTGGGAATTGAGTTCCGATTGCTTGTTCGGGGAGTTTGGGCCTCGGTAGGATCGCAGATCCAAGACGAACAGGTCCAAGAGCGGGCCCCGAGATAGTTTCCTGTAGATCCGTCGTTGCCCAGAAGCTTGGGGCAAAAGGGGCGTGTACTCAAAGAAGGCTTGGCGGGCGCGGTCGGCCAGTTGCCGGGCGAACTCCATCGCATCGTAGTTCTCGCGATCCTTGCGCGAGCGCAGGGACTGCTGTGGGTACCAATTGTTGGTCGTCTCGTGGTCGTCCCAGGAAGCGATCAAGGGGACGGATCGATGGAACGCCAGGACGTTTTGATCGAGCAAATTGTAGAGGTAATTGCCTCGGAAGTCATCGAGCGAAGCCGCCGGTTTGGATTTGGCATCGGTGGTGATATTTTTCCAGATCGAGCCATCCTGGAGAGTCAGTTCCGGTTGGATCGGGTTGTCGGCATAGATCATATCCCCGCTGTGCACAAAGAAATCGGGAGCGAGTTTTTCGATCGCCGAGTAGATCTTCATCCCGCCCCATTCGAGATTGATACCGAATCCTTGGCCCGCAGTGTCACCAGACCAAGCGAAGAAGACATCCTGGGTGCCGTCGTCTGGGGTCGTCAATTGCCCTGCTTGCGGATCGCTTGTGCCAGCGGAGTTTTCGAAGGTGACTTGGTAGTGGATTTTCGAGCCCGAGGGGAGTCCTCGCAGGATGCAGCGAGCGGTGTAGTCCGAAAGCAGGTTGGCTTCTGGTCCTAGGACCGAGCGAGGGTTTTTGAAATTCGAATCGGTATCCCATTGGACCACCATGCGCGCGGCGGTGTCGCAGCGGCCCCAAATCACCGCCGATTCGTCGGTGACCTCTCCGCTCATGATCCCAAAAGGTTGCTTGGCGATGGTGTCCCAATTGGCGTGCGCGAACCTCGGCTGAAAGCCAACTGCCGCCCCGAGACTTGAAGCCCCGAGACCCGCTGCGGTGCAGGAGAGGTTGAAATCGCGTCGGGAGATTTTTCGGTTCATGTGCGAGGTTTCCGAGGATTTGTCGAAGGGGATTCGTGGAAGTCGACGGCGAGTTTGCTCGAACGCTTTTGTAATGCAAAGCGACTCGGCGGGGAACCTTGCGATTGTGAATCCTTGGTAAAAACCCATGGGGCAACCCATCTGAGGGGAATCCGGGCGGATCGCATCTATGGAGAATGGTTCGAGTGGGGTATTCTACAAAACTATGAACTCTGCATTATTGTCTGAAAAAGTATTGATTTTGGTGTCGTCGGCTGAATACCGACCGATGAAGCCTCGGATGATGCTCAAGGCCTTGAAGTTGGCCGACGAAGAGTATCGAGAATTGCGAAGGGCGATCAAGCAATTGGTACGCGAGGGTCGGGTGCTCTACGGAGCGAACCACTTGGTTTTGCCGACCGTACGCAACGGATCTGTGCGACCGAAGACTGCCAAACCCCAAACAACTCAGTCCGAAACAACCCAATCCCAAACAACTCCGTCTGAATCGTTCGAGCCTGGTGCACTCGAAGGTGGCACTGGGCTCGAGCAGAGAAGTTCGGGCAGGATCGATTTCGACGCAGGCCAAGTCGCCGGTCAAGGTTCGATCGCAGGGGCAAACCAGATCGTCGGAATTTTTCGATCGGCGCCCTCGATGGGATACGGCTTTGTCGAAGTCCCCCGAGGAGGATCTGTTCCGCTGGCAGGTGATTCCGTTCGTTCGCAGGGCCAGACATCCCCAGAGGTCGGTCAGGAGGTGCCCGTGGCTCGTGCGGAGCTTTCGGTCAAGATGCCGGACATCTTCATCCCCGAGTTCCGCAAACTCAATGCATTGGATGGCGATACGGTCCGGGTGCAGTTGCATCGACCGATGCTCAGTGGATCGCGAGGCTCGGGGCGGGGGGGCAAGGAGATGCCAAGGCATGCCTCCGGACGGCTTGAAGGGGAGATCGTCGAGGTCGTTGCAAGGAAGCGTCGGGAGTTTACGGGGACTTACCAAACCGACGGCCAGAAATCGTTCGTTTGGCTCGACGGTGCGAAGTTGGAGCGACCGGTTTCGCTTGGCGATGTCCGAGGGATGCCTCTGGAGAACAACGACAAGGTGGTTGTTGAGTTGGTTCGTTTTCCGGATGAATTGCAGGCTGGCGAGGCGGTGCTTTTGAAGGTGCTCGGTAGTTTGAGGAATCCGGCTGTCGACACCATGGCCGTGATGATCCAGTTTGCGCTTCCCGAGGAGTTTCCCGAGAGCGTGATCGAAGACGCCCGAGCTCAGGCCGACCGGTTTTCTGAAGAGGTCATCCCTGAGGGACGCAAGGATTTGACGCAGGTCCCGACCCTGACGATCGATCCTGTCGACGCAAGGGATTTCGACGATGCGATATCGCTCAGCAAGAACGAACGTGGTAATTGGGAGTTGCAAGTCCACATCGCCGATGTGGCGTTCTTTGTTCCCGTCGGAGGGATCCTCGATCAGGAAGCCCGACAGCGGGGCAACAGCGTGTATTTGCCAGATCGTGTCATTCCGATGCTGCCCGAAACGATCAGCAACCATTTGGCCTCTTTGCAACCCGACCGCCGACGCTTGGCCAAGACGGTATTCATGGAATACTCCAGCGAGGGCGTATTGCTGCATGCGGAGGTCTACAACAGCGTGATCCGAAACGCTTATCGATTCAACTACGAACAAATCGATCAGTACCTGCTTGACCCCGAACCTTGGAAGGAAAGACTCGATCCTGCGATCTTTCAGCTCGTTCGAGACATGCACACCTTGGCGATGCAACTGCGGGAGATTCGCCGTAAAGGTGGAGCCGTCGAACTGACGTTGCCGGAAGTCAAAGTGGACTTGGACCGCCTGGGCAAGATCAAAGGAGCCCACGTGGTGCACCACACTCAGAGCCATCAGATGATCGAGGAGTTCATGCTCGCTGCCAATCAGGCAGTCGCCAGTTGGCTCGATCAACTCAAGCTACCGTTCTTGCGAAGAGCGCACGCGCCACCCGATCAACTCAAGATCCGTCGATTGAATCAGTTCGTCCGCGCCTTGGGGATCCCCGCCGACGAAATGCAGGACCGCTTTGAAATCCAAAGGGTCATCGACAGCGTCAAGGGCAAGACAACGGCGTTTGCCGTCAACTATGCGATTCTCAAGAGCATGTCCAAAGCGGTCTATCAGTGCGAGTTTGAACGGCATTATGCATTGAACATGACCCATTACTGCCATTTCACCAGTCCCATCCGACGCTACCCGGACTTGGTCGTGCATCGAATTGTCGATAAGCTCGTCAAGGGAGAGCAAGCGCGAGAGAACACCGAGGTGCTCGAGCAAATGGGCGAGCATTGCAGTCATACCGAGCAGAATGCCGAGCAAGCCGAGCGGGAATTGGTACGAGTCAAGCTTCTTCATTTCCTGGAAAAGCGGGTCGGAGAATTGCTCACCGGGATCGTATGGGGCGTGAAGGCCAACGGTTTGGTAGTTCGCGGAGTTGAAATTCCAGTCGATGGGATGATCCCATTGGACCGATTGCCAGCCGACCGCTACCGCTACGATCGCGACACGCATACGCTCGAGGGGCAACGCTCGGGAAATCAATTTCGTTTAGGTGACGAATTGATCGTCCGCGTCGAGCGTGTGGACTTAGCGCGTCGCCATTTGGATTTCCGACTCGAGAAGCTAGTGCATCACGAGCAAAGGGGGCCAGGGCGTCCCAGTGATGGTATTGGCTCGGAGGATCGGCAAAGTACGCGTAGCAGGTCCAAGGGACCGAAGAAGGGATTCAGTAAGGGGCCTAGCAAGAGCAAGGGTAAATCCCCTGGTGGTTCTAAGCGCAAGAAACGCTGAGAATGAATCGCTAGATTCTAAACTCCGTCGCTGGCATGGTAGATCGATTGTCCCCAATCGATCGGCGCCTGAAGCCACCTCAGCCGTTAAGGCAAACAGCCTAAAACCGTAAGACGCCTCCGCTGGCGCGTCGTGTAGAGCCATGGTAGATCGATTGTCCCCAATCGATCGGAACCTGAAGCCACCGCAGCCGGTAAGGCAAACAGCCTAAAACCGTAAGACGCCTCCGCTGGCGCGTCGTGTAGAGCCATTGGGGACAATGGCTCTACACTGGGCATGGTAGATCGATTGTCCCCAATCGATCGGCGCCTTAAGCCACCGCAACCGTTACGTCAAACAGCCGAAAACCGTAAGACGCCTCCGCTGGCGCGTCGTGTAGAGCCATTGGGGACAATCGCTCTACACTTGAAGAGGCCGTCGCCGAGGGGCTACTCCGTCTGAAGTGTGATCGCCATGACTACTGGAGCCGATGCGTCACGACCCTTGATCAAACTGATCTTCTGCAACGGCTTACGCTCCTTGGGCTCGACGCTCAAGTACCGGATCTGACGACCGGCAAGGTCGAACGCAAACTCACTCTTCGGAACATCCACCCGTCGGATGTAGTCGGCAAAATGCTGACCATTGATCAGCTCATGGTCCTCGGTTGTTCCGTCCTCATAAGTGATCCTTACGATCATACTGACACTCCCCTCTCGCGTTGCTGGGAATGACCATCCCCCAACCCCGCTGAGGAAGTGGATGGCGGCAGCCGGCGAATTGCAAACCACATCGACACTCTTGGGCATCTTGGGCGCCATGGTTCCGTTGGGACCAAACAGCATCACGGCATTGGGAGTCTGGCCGTCTTGGGGATCTATAAGTACAAACGGGACACCTTTGAACAGTTTTGGCTTCCAATCTGGGAAGACCAACCGCTCGATTTGCCCCTCGGGATCGAAGAACATCCCACGATCGGTCACCGAGCTTGAGACCGTAGCGATCGATAGTGGCACGTACTTGCCCTTGGTGGTCAAGAACTCCAATAGATCCTTCATCTCATCGCGGTTCATCTGACTCTCGAATCCTTCAGGCATCAGGGATTTTTGGGATCCGCTCAGACGCTCGATATCCTCGCGCAGTACAACCTCTCGCTTGCCTTGCACGTTGATCAACTCGATCGATGTTTTGCTCTCGCTGGCCATCATTCCGGTCACAACGGTTCCATCGGTGGTCTGAACGTTGTAGGTTCTGAAGTTTCCTTCGACGCTACGATTCGGATCGAGGATATGGATCAACAGCTCATGCTTTGGATGGACGGCCATACCTGTCAATTCAGGTCCGATTTGGTTCCCCAAATCGCCGTGCTTGTGGCACAAAGCGCAATGCTTCTGGTAGACCAACTTGCCATTGGTCCCGTCACCCTTGGTATGTGCGGCGTCCTGCCAAGCTTCCACAACGCGTTGACGATCGGCGTTGAGAACGCCGCCGCTGCTCTTCATCATCGCAATGGCCTTCTCGCGGATCTTCGCATCGGGATGGTCACGGAGCAACTGACGCTGGTCAAGCTGCAAATCGTTGATGCTCAGCTCCCCGGCTTGAATCGCCGCGATCAGATCCTGAGTTGACTCGGGACGTGCAAGCATCACTCGCAAACTTCCTCGCAGAAATTCCGGCGGCAACATCTTGGCCTTTTCGATAAGCGACTTGGTCAAACCCGGCGCTTTCGAACCACCCAGGGCGCTGACGATCCCTGCGGAGAATTCCGGTGCCGATTGGGGTGTGATCCTATCCAAGAGAGAATCGACGACCTTGGAACTCCCGACCTCAAGGGTGACCATCTGCTTGGCCGCAAGCAATCGTCGATCCATGGCGAGGGTGTCATTGTTGAGGATTCCGACCAGCTCGTTGCGAAGCGAAGCGATGGCCTCGTCGATCTTGGCGACGCCTAAGACTTCGGCCAACTGGATGACTTGCCCTTTGGAATCCAAAGGCAGATCGCCCGAGAGCCAGTAATCGACCAGCCCTTGTGTTGCGGCCTCCGGCAGGGTCAATCGATAGTCCTTAGGCCAACCTTTGGCTAGCCCTTGGATCACCGCTCCGGTGATTTGTGGATTCCCTTTCTGGACGATCAACGATGCGAAGGTCTCAGCGCTGATCTTGTTGCGGGCCGCATGCTCGGCGACGATCGCGATTCGCTGGAGTCGATCCGGCGAAGGGGAACCTTGTGAGTCCCTGATCAGTCGGGGCAGGACTTGGGCCGCATGGGCACTGGCAGCACTGGTCCAAGCGTCCATCAACCAACGGTCTTCCGGGCCGGTTGCGTTCGTATCGAGCGCTCCTGGTCCGAGCCTTTCGCCTACGGATTTACTTCCGGTCGATACGGCTTGGCTTGGGCAATCTGCCAATTTCAACAGCGCTGCCAATCTCAATTGCGAGTCTTTCGAGTCCAACGCGCGACTATTGAGAATCGCTTGGAGGGTCTCTGCATTGGGTTCGGCGGCCTGAATGGCGTTGCGAACCACCGCATCGCTCGGATGCTTTATCGCATCGAGCAAAGGACCACCTTGCCATTTCCCATGGGCGCTGAGGACCCATATCGCATGAATTGCGGCTAGATTGAGTCCGATTTCGTCTACTTTCGGGTCGGTCGCCAACGCGGCCAGTGCATTGAGGGTGTTGGCTTCAAGGCTGCTTTTCTCCGTCAGTAGCCATTGAGCGGATTTTCGCCAAAACATATTCGGATGCTTGAGGGCCGCGACGAGTTGCAATTCGTTTTTATCGGATAGTCCCTTTCGGACGAGACTGTCGAAGGTCTTGATTTCCTCGGACGAGATACCTTGCTCGCCGCGATACACCACGCGATAGACTCGACCAAATCGTTTGTCGCGAAGTTTGGTCTCATAAGCGTTCCCCTTGCCGGTCTCGAAGCCTTGTGGGGTCGGATTGTGCTGCACGATGAAATTGTACCAATCCAGGTACCAAACGTTTCCGTCGGGTCCGACTTCGGCCATGATCGGCGAACTCCATTCATCATCGCTCGCGACCAAGTTAAATGGGTTGGTCGATCGGTACCCGGCTCCCTCTTTGTTGAGTACGAACGCGCCGACGATATGACCGGTTGGTTCGCATACAAAGGCCAATCGGTTCCACCATTCTTTGGGATAGTTTCTGGCGGTGTACAAGGCGTGGCCAGCAGCGGCGGTGTACCCTCCGTGCCAATCGACTTGTCGAACGTTTTCGGTCGCTGCATTGAACTTGTAGCCGTCAGCGATATTGCTCAGTACCTGAGGGGACCATCCAGAGACCTTTTCGTAGTAGCGATTGGGGATCGGCATAAAGATGCTGGGGTTTCCGTTGGCGGTCGAACCAAAAATCAGGCCATCTTCGCTGATCCCGATTCCCCAGGTGTTGTTGTTCGTCGATCGGACAAATTCGAGCTTGGTCACCTTCAAAGAATGCTTGTCGAAGGTATCCGTTGGTTCTTTGGATACTTCTCCGTCTTTGCCGAGTTGGTAGACTGGTGCGTTGGGGTTCGACGGAGCCGCATCGATGGCGAATCGCCAAAAGCCTTGGCGGAATCCCTGCTGTCGCTCGCCGTTGATCACGGGTCGCGAATCGTTGTAGCCTTGCATTCCCCAGACCCAGTTGTCGAGTCCCAATTGGAAATTGCTTACGCCCCCGTGGGTGTCTCCCATCCCCCAGCCGGTGATCAGTTCCTGTTTGAAATCGGCGACATCATCCCCGTCGACATCCTTCAAAAAGAGGGTCTTGGTTCCGTCTTGGATCAAGGCTCCGCCTCGGACCGGTGCGATCGCTGTGGGAATGCTCATGCGTTGGGCAAAGACGGTGAACTTATCGGCCTTGCCGTCTCCGTCGGTATCTTCGCAGATGCGAATGCGGTCGCGACCTGCCCCGAGCGGTTGGAGTTCGTTGGGATAATCGACCGTTTCGCAGACCCAAAGACGTCCTTTGCTATCCCAGTTCATCGCGATGGGTTTTCCCCCAAGTCCGGCGATGCTCAGATCGGCTTCTCCATCGAGGGCGTCTTTTTCGCTCGCCCAAAGTTTTGTTTCAAAACCCTCTGGGGTGACGTAGTGTTTTTGGGATTCGACGGCCGTCAAAGGCATTTGCATGCGGCTCATCGGTTCGGCTTGTCCGTTCCGAGCACCTGGTTGGTAGTTCGGAATCTCCTTGCCCACTTCGGTGAAGGTAAAGGGTGCGACGTCTTTACGAGCCGCAGTCATCTTAGGGACATTGAAGCGTCGGGAGTCTTGGAATGCAGGGAGTTTCGAAGGGTCCTTTTGGGCCGCCCAAGTGATCCCTCGCGCGACGAGGTTTTGAAAACCTGGATTGCTCCATGTGTCCATATTATGGCCCCAAGCCGTATAGAAGACCCGTCCTTTGCCATGGGTGCGTACCCAGGTCCAAGGCTCAGCTTTGGTGTCGGCAGCGAGCTTTCCTTGACGGCGTTCTTCCAAGACCGTTCGGTCCTTGGTGTTGTGCATCTGGTGAACATAGGTTTCATCCCAGCTTTCAAAGCCGCTGAAACCTTGCATGATCGGGTGCTGTGGCTCGAGAATATGGGTCATGAATCGCTCGCCGCCGTGCTCTTTGAACTGAGCGCCGACGAGTTCGACATAGGCCTTCGAGTTGCGGAAACAAAACGACGCGCAGTGCAGCGGTACGATTCCGTGTCCTGAGGCGACGTAATCGAGCATCGCCTGCTCTTGTTCGGCCCCCAGTTCATCGATGTTCGCATAGATCAACAGCGTGTCGAATTCCCCGAGACGCTTAGCCGATAGCGAAGTTGCGACATCTTCGCTGTAAGTCACCTCAATCCCGTAGGGTTGCATTGCAGGCCCAAGAACGCGGTACAGATCGGCTGGTCGATGGTGACCTTGGTCACCCAGGAAGAGCACTTTAATCGGCGATTTTGTTGCCGCAGAGTCTTGTGCAATCGCGTTGGTTTCGAAGCCGAAACCAAGCAGGGCGGCCAGGATCCAAGCGGCAGAGGCGATCGTTGACGACCAGTGCGACCGTTGTGAGAACCGAGCAGAAAACCAATTCGACTTGAACATCGTCGTACCTATAGAGGATCAGGGAGGGTAGCTAAGCTCAGGAGGGATGCAGGATGCTCCAAGGGAGCATCCAATACGAGAAATCACCGCAGGGAAATCACCCCGGGAAATTACCCGAAAAACTATCGGAGGGTAAACTCTGGGAGTTGGACGATTTTGCCAGCTTGCTGGGTGCTTTGGTGCGCGCAAAGGCCCACGCAGGTCCAGTTGGCCGAGGTCACCGCGTTGGGCCATGGGTCTCGGTTTTCGACCAAAGCACTCACGAATTCGTTGACCAAATGGGGGTGGGAACCACCGTGCCCGCCACCTTGAATAAACGACAGGTGGTCGGCATCCTGGATCGACTGGGTGAAGGGTCGGATCGGTTCGGGCAGAAGGTGCGCATAATCAGGGATTTCGACTTCCGAGGGGATTTCGTGTTCGGGTTTTTTGGCCGTGTGCAAAACGTGCGGTTTGCCTTCGACCAGCGACCATTCGAAACTCTTCTTTGTACCGTAGACGTCGAAGCTCTCGCGGTACTGGCGGGCTGTATCGAAGAGGAATCGCCAGATGTGTGCCGAGACATCGCTGTCTTTGATTTTGATATGGCAGGATTCGACGGCGTAGGAGTTGCCGGATTTTTTTGCCAGTTCTGGGGCAATAGCGCCCGAGCCGAAGCAAGAGACGTATTCGGCGCGGCCGTCGACGAGACCTAGCACCGGCGAGACGACGTGGGTGGCATAGTGCATCGGGATCATCCGTTCCCAGTACTCTGGCCAACCAGCCATGTCTTGGGGGTGGGACGCGGCCATGTATTGGATTTTTCCGAGTTCCCCTTTGAGGTAGAGTTCTTTGAGGAACAGGAATTCACGGCTGTAGACGACGGTTTCGGCCATCATGTACTTCAGGCCGGTTTCTGCAACCGCCTCGCAGATTTGGTCGCACTCTTCGATTGTCGTCGCCATCGGCACGGTGCACATGACATGCTTACCGGCGCGAAGGGCTTTGAGGCTCATCCAAGCGTGGTCGGGGATGGGCGAGTTGATGTGGACGAAGTCGACGGTGGGGTCTTCGAGGACCTGTTCGTAGGAGGTGAATCGGTTCGCGATCCCGAACTTGTCGGCGACTTCGTGAAGTTCCTTTTCGTTCCTGCGGCAAACGGCGACGACCTCGGCGTTCGGGTGACGTTGGTAGATGGGGATAAACTCTGCCCCGAAGCCCAAACCGATCATCGCCACTCGTTTTTTGTTGGCCATACGAACAAACCTCTTATGGAAAGGAAAATGAGGAACCCGCTTAGGAGACTTTCAATGGGCGAAACGATCTAAATCGTCTCAAAATTCGAACGGATCTGCCATGGAAAATTGCGCAAAAAACCTAAGCTTTTTTCCCGTTCGTATCTGCTGAATCTCAAATGCATGCGTTGCTCCAAGCGAAACGGCTGGGCTGCTACGGGCTGGTTGAAATCGTTATCCACGGGATTATAACAACAAGGGCCGATCCGGGCCGTATCCCCAGTAACCCCATCGTGACTCCATCGTGACTCCATGACGATCAAGCCCCAGTCGGTCGACGATTATCTCAACCAAGGGTGCGGGCGCTGTCGGTTCGGTGGCACCCCTGAATGCAAAGTCCACCCCTGGCGCAAAGAACTCCAGATGCTGCGCCAACTGATGCTCGACTCGGGCTTGGTAGAGGAAATCAAGTGGGGTGTTCCTTGCTATTGCCTCAAAGGCAAAAACATCGCCGTCGTC
>Ga0208085_1000214_pt1 | contig 22983 bp, 22 predicted proteins | sample LakMenEpi21Jun10_FD_150721 | JGI IMG/M metagenome (GOLD analysis project Ga0208085, IMG submission 150721) | Freshwater microbial communities from Lake Mendota, WI - 21JUN2010 deep hole epilimnion (SPAdes) | ecosystem: Environmental > Aquatic > Freshwater > Lentic | place: Lake Mendota, Madison...
AGATAACTGTTTTATAGATGTACTGTGACTGCATTAACCCCCAATAGGCAAAACGAAAGTTGATATAATCACCATCAACTTCTGACTCTAGAACTAAAATTGGTACAGACTTTAGCTCTGTGTATAAAGCGTGAATACTAGCTCCACCACGAAAACGCTTACTTGCCCAAGCACCATCCAATAATTGTGTTGGTCTAATTTCATTATTGAAGGAATAGTTTTTATCCAAGAATTTTCTGAGTTCTTCAGATAAATGAGCTTCAAGTCGGAAACTTTGGTTTTGGTTACTAAATCGGTCATAATCTAATTCTGGAGGTGCAATAAAAATTCGTAGTGGAGTTATGCCATCCCTAGTATGTGAGTGAAGAATATCAGAAGCAACTAACCAAATTGGGGAATTGTCACTTCTTTTTTTAGTTTCAATAGATTGGAGTGCTGTTTCTCGCTGGAATATTGCCAACTGTTGGTCAAAGTTTTGTCTAAGAGCTAATATTTGTAATTGTAATTGCTTTTCTTCTTCAAAACGCCATTTTTGAAAATCGAGATTTCTTTGGTTGATTTCCCAATTTACATTTTGGCGAAATTCTTCCAATTTCCTAGCGTATTCGTGATTTAGTTGAGCAAGTTGCAACTCAAATTCCTGATCATCTTTCTGTTGCAATATAGAAAGCTTCATTTGAGCAAGTTGTATTTGCTGTCGGCTTTCCTCTATTTTAGTATTTTTTCTGTATTCTTCAGAAGTTTGAACTGGTGCAATAAATTTATCAGTAATGCCTTTACCTAAAGCTTTCCCGCTTGCTTTAATTGCCTCGGTGAAAAATAAAGAACCAATATCTTTCAAAGATGAGACAATTATCCCTGTTGTTATAGGGTCTATCATTAGTTTTAACTTGCACTTACATTTAGTAACAATACACTAACTATAAAAACTTACAGGATCTTTGCAGAATAAGCAAGAGTGTAAAAAAAGATGTTTTAGTATAAGCTGTGACTAAATAGTAGAGACAGCACTAAACCCGGATTTCTCACCAAAATCCTCAAACCCTTATAAAATCTGGATTATGGGTTTTCACACTGCATCAAAAATTAACTCCGTGAAAAATGCCCGAAACCGTTTCTCTATAAGGATTATATAGATTGCGATCGCATTGTTTGTGAGAAATGCGGGTAAAACAGTTATATGAGTAGCGAAATTAGCTTATTTGCTTAAATTTTTCTCCACCACGCTATGCGATCGCCCCCTCAAATCCTATAGGCGATCGCTATCATCATTAGTATAATTCCCCACTCAAAACAGACTCAATCTTTAGTACCATTACCAGTGAGCGAAAGTTGTTGTAAGTGCAATCTGATTCCGACAATATTCTTGCGTCGGTGTCACCGAAACAACTTCCACTTCTACAGGTTTTTCTGGAGTAGGGTTAATAATAAACTCACTTGGCCCTTGATGCGGTTTTAGAGGATTTCCCCAGTCATAGGTATAACCTAAACCAGACCAAGGATAATATTCTTTTTTAGCATTGGTGTAGGAATTGGTGTATATTGCCTTCACTACAGGACTACTATCAGGAACAGGTAAAGGTAAAAGATTACAACTAGAATCGTTAATTTCTCCATCAATACATGGTCTAGTTAAATCTTCCGCTTTTACCCACATTTCCACAAAATGGGTTTTGGTGGAATATTTATTTAAAATTAATCCCAAATACTGTTGTAATCTCAATGATAGTTCAACATTATCAGGAATAGTGCTATCAATGGCTTGATATTTTTGACAAAATTCTTGAACTTGTGGTACTGCGGTAAACCAAGTTTGATAAGGTAGTAATTTCTTTGCACCTATTGGCCAATCTGTACTTGGGTTACTTGTATATTTCCAAGTTGACATCAAATATTCTACTTTTCCATTATTTTCTCTCGATTTTACTTGGGGATTATTTGTAGATAAAGCCCACAGATCATTAACTACTTCATCTGCTAATGGTTGTTTCGCATCTTCAATACTATCTGCTAATGTTTTTGTTAGCAAATTATAAGTTTCTGGTTGATATTGCAATAGATAGTCATAGACATTTTGGGTTACTTCTAATTGGGCTAATTCTGCTTTGGAAATTGGAATATTATTACTAGTAATTCCTGCTGCTAATACTCTATTTTGCGACCCGAAAACTAAAAAGACACAACAAAGTAAGCCTACAAATAATTTGTGCTGCCAATTTCTCATGATTAATCACTTGGTACTGGGAATTTTGTATCAAAAAAGATTATACATGAAGATGCTATCGGTTTTGTCGTAAGAATTGTTAATAAATCATTAAAAATACTGAATTATGTATTATAGATATAGAACTAATATGTGATTTAAAAAAGATCCTTAGGTTTTGTTAGCAACGGTATAACGCATCATAATCAATGAAAAAGACGGAAATTGGCAATGAACAATAACCAATCAATTAGACGCTTACCCAATCAACGTTGGCAAATTGCAGCAACAAATCCCGAAGCTAGTTTAACATTAGCAAATTTAATGAATATTTCCCCCATTATTAGTCAATTGTTAATTAATCGGGGCATGGAAACACCAGAAAATGCAAAAATATTTTTAGATCCTGAATCGTTAAATTTACCTTCTCCTCTGGAAGAATTTCCTGATTTAGCCGCAAGTGTGGAATTATTAGAAATAGCGATCGCTAATCAAGATAAAATAGCTATTTGTGGTGACTATGATGCAGATGGTATGACTAGCACTGCCTTACTAATTCGCAGTTTACGCGCATTAGGTGCTAATGTTGATTATGCTATCCCCAGTCGAATGCACGATGGTTATGGCATTAATAACCGCATTGTTGAAGAATTTCACAATGAAGGAGTGAAATTAATTCTCACCGTAGATAACGGAATTTCGGCTTTTGAACCAATTAATAAAGCCAGAGAATTGGGTTTAAAAGTTATTATCACAGATCATCATGATATCCCTCAAATCTTACCCCCAGCCAACGCAATTCTTAACCCAAAATTAATAGCTGAATCTTCCCCTTATCGGGGTGTAGCTGGTGTGGGTGTCGCTTATATTTTAGCAGTTTGTTTAGCACAACAATTAGGAGAATTGAAAGGTTTAGTTCAACCGCTGTTAGCTTTATTTACTTTAGGAACTATTGCCGATTTAGCCCCTTTAACTGGTGTGAATCGTCGCTGGGTAAAAAGAGGTTTAAATATATTACCAAAATCTACTTTACCAGGGATACAAGCATTAATTCAAATTGCCGGAGTTCAATCTAGTGAAGGAGAAAAAAACCAAAATTCTAAATCTTTAAAACCAGAAGATATTGGCTTTCGATTGGGACCAAGAATTAATGCTATCGGTAGAATAGGTGATCCCCAAATTGTCATTGATTTACTCACAACTGATGATTTTAGTATTGCACTAGCCAAAGCTATTCAATGTGAAGAAACTAATATTCAACGTCAACAAATGTGCGAAGAAATTGAAAAAGAAGCCATTTCTATCGTTGAAAATTTATATGTAAATTCTTTACAAAAAGATAGGTTATTAGTTGTTATTAAAGATAATTGGCATCATGGAGTTATTGGTATTGTTGCTTCTCGATTATTAGAACGTTATGGTGTTCCCGTCTTTATTGGAACTTACGAAAATGAAGACATAATTCGGGGTTCAGCCCGGGGAATTCCAGAATTTCATGTATTTGCAGCTTTAGATACTTGTCGGGATTTATTAGGTAAATTTGGAGGACACAAAGCAGCGGGAGGATTTTCTTTACGAGCAGAAAATTTACCAGAATTTAGGTTACGGTTATCTGCATTTGCAAATCATTGTCTGGAAATTCAACACCTTAAACCGCTGTTGAAAATAGATACTCAAGTTAATATTCACGAAATTAATCAGGATCTTTTTCAACAGTTAAATATTCTTCATCCTTGTGGTATTGATAACTCAGATCCAATTTTTTGGACTCCTAATATTCAAGTAATTGAACAGAAAATTGTTGGGAAAGGTCACATCAAATTAACTGTATCCCAAACTATTGACAATCAGCGTCAGGAAATTAAGGGTATAGCATGGCGTTGGGGTGATTATTTTCCCTTACCATCAAGATTAGATATTGCTTACAAACTGAGGGAAAATAACTTTAATGGTAAAACTACCATTGAGATGGAGTTAATAGGTGCAAAACTCCCAAATCATGTTGTGGAACTTTTCACTAATTCATCAAAACCATCACGGGCTAGTTTTGAATATAAACAACATCAATATACCTGTGGAATCTATGAAAATGGTATCAGTAGGGAATTAAGAGTAAAAAATTCTGAAGGTAAAGTTTTGGTCATGCGACCAGAAAATAAATTCGGTCTTTTAGGTTTCAACCGCGACAATGCGGAACAGGTAAATTTATCTCAACCCATCTATGAGGGAATTATTCAAACTGCTATTCAAGCTTTGTCCGCTTCTGCGACAAACTAAAGATTATTATCTTTATTAAACTTGTCTTCAACGGGTAATTGGTGATTAGACAAAGCATTACCAATTACCAATTACCAATTACCAATTACCAATTACCCAATTTACAGGTTGCCGTTGCGAAATGCTAGAAGAAAGATTACTATAGGACCTGAAATCACAATTAGTCCCAAGCAAGTCAACTGTAAGACAACTTCCCAATTGATGTTAGCTAAAACGTCCATTTTTTCCTCCCAATGGTTTTATGGTTTAAAAAGATTTAATAATTCAATGTCCAAACCCGCAACTTATCATATCTGTTTAGGGGATCTAAAATTTAATTTACTTCACAAAATTATAGAAAAAGTCATAAAAAAGTAAAATAGCAGGAATACTAAAAGGTTAAAAATATGGCTACTTGGCAATGTGTATCTCAGTGTGGTGCTTGCTGTAACTTAACACCAGCAGATCGTCCAGATATAGAAGAGTATCTTTCACCACCAGATTTAGAACTTTATCTCAGTATGGTGGGTGAGGGGGGATGGTGCGTAAATTATGATCACGGTACGCGGGAATGTAAAATTTATTCTACCCGTCCCCGGTTTTGTCGTGTTCAAGCAGAGACTTTTGAGGAAATGTATGGTATTGAAGCGGAAGATGTAAACGATTTTGCGATTGATTGCTGTCGTCAGCAGATTGAGGGAGTTTATGGCGATCGCAGTTTGGAACAAATCCGCTTTGATCAAGCTGTGGGTTTTTGATTTAATTCATATAATTATTCTCTCATTGTGTTTTTGAGCGCAGTAATCAATGAGAGATTCACTTTCATGTACCTAAATTGTGCTACTGCTTACAAAGTTTCTATACTATCCCATATATCTAACAATAATTTCAAGCTAGATAAATGATTCATTGATTCACATCGCTTTTTTAACGCGTCTAGATACTTTTTACCCTCTACAACCTTTGGATTTTTCTTGCTATAAAACAAACCAAACTGTCCGAGATATTCTTGTAGATAGTGTTTATGAAATCGCGCTTTTGTGCTAAAAGTACGTCCAGTTGGACAGCAGGACATTTCTTCAGGATCATTGACTAAAACATCATAATATGCTTGAAAATCTGATAGAATTGTGGAACTTCTAAGTAAAGGATATTCGTTAGGAATTTCTGCATTACCTAATGCCCAAGTTTCAAAACAGCAATGCTGAATTATTATGTGAATCTCTGTTTTTGAACTATCTATATTGTAGCCTGACTTTAGATCATCAAGTTTAGATTTAAGTTCATGAAAACGAGCAGTATAAGAATGTTCTTCAGAGTCAATACATATAAAAAAATGGTTGACATTACCGAATTTTTCTATATCAATTAGACAAGCTTCCAGTCGAGAAACTTCTGAATTGTTATTCTGTCTATCAACCATACTCGGATAGCCATTACCTGCAATAATTCGATAAGTATTCATTGTCATATCTTCAGGTCTAACAACAAAAGTTAAGCTAGGAAATAAATGTTGTAACCATGCTTTATATACTTTTGGTTCAGTCTTGCCCCCCTCTACTAAAAATAAAAGATTCACGCAGAAAATTCCTCACTATCAAGTAAATTAATTAATTGAGTAAACTTATCTAAGCTAGAAGCTGTATCAAGTGCTGGAATATCAGAAGCTTTTTTAACTCTGACTTTATTTCCAGATTTACTAACTATTTGCCAAGTTTTCCAAGGAATATTATTGATAATATATGGATGATGGCTAGTAAGTATAAACTGTACATCTGGAGATTTATCAAGGAGAAAATCTGTTAGTTCAGCCATACAATTAATTCCTAAACTATTCTCAAATTCATCAATTAAAATTACTGATTCTTTAGGAGCGGAAATTACTTCAATTAAAAAAATTAAAGTACGAAACATACCAGATGAAATTCGCTGTTGAGGAATCCAGTCTTCTAAACCATTTTCTTGAATTTCAAAGAATAGCAGAAAATCACCATCTGAATCTCTTTTACTACTAACTCTCACATCTTTTAATTCTGGAAAAATATCAATATAATACTCTTTAATTTCATTGAAAAGATGTGGGAAAAATTTCTGCAAACAAAAAGCCTTCAGGACTGGTGGATCACCAGCAAAATATTCTTGGAAATCGTAAGCATTTAGTTTTATTTCATCTAATAACTCCATTTTTGCAGGATCATAACCAAGTCCAATCATCCATTTTTGACGAGTTTCAAAATTGAATATTAATTGCTTAAATGCTTGACGAACTGGAATAATCAAATCTTCTTCTGACAGAAGAGTAATTGCACTTTCAGTTCTTTTCAATTTAGGCAATTTTTCGTTATTGAATTTTGAATCTAAGCCACTGCGGAGAAGTATCTCTATTTCAGAATCATCATCATATCGAACTAATTTTTCATAAACAATTTCAGTCTGTTCTGATTCATTTAGGTTTATAAATATTTCTTCATTTTTAATTGAGGAACTTTTTAACTCCCACCTATAATTTTGTCCTAAATGAGAGAAATTAATACTCCATTCCAAATCATCTAGGTTACGATTTCTACCTTTTGCAATATCACAAATTAAATTAAGTGCCTTTAAAATTCTTGTCTTTCCAACTCCAGAACCACCGACAAGTAAATTTAGATCCTCAAATTTAACTTCCTCAATGTGCCAATTTTCTTTATTGTTACTAAATTTAAAACTCTGTATTTTCATACTTCTTACTTTTCTTAACAAATAATTATATAGAGAATCTAAAAGAACTTTTTATATGAATATCTTTAATTCGCTCTATATCGGACATTTTAGCACTCAAAGTTATGATCAGAGATTTTATTTTAGATTACTTTTTAATATCATTAATTAAGCGTATATTCTCATCAATAATCTTTACAGCACTTACCAGTGTTATGAGGTACATATCTAGCGGGCAAGATGCCCGCACCACAATAGTTTCATGATTCAACTTTGTACCTTATCAGAGCAGAAAAGGCTGTATGTAAAAAATACTATTTGCTTAATTGTCTTTTAATAAGTATAAGCAGAGCGATCGCAGTTTAGAAATTATCCGTTTTGATCAAGCTGTCGGTTTTTGACTTAATTAGGTTGCAATTTATGACAAAAATATGAGAAAATGGAAGGAATACAAAAACAACCACGAGACAAAAATAACGATTGTGAAACTTGATACTCCACCAGTCAGCACTCCTAACTTATCCGCAACAGAAAATCGGTCACATCATACTAAGGATAGTCCCAAAACTAAAACATCCGTATTGATGGTCTTTGGGACAACCTTTATCACGATTTTTCTCGCAGAAATTGGTGATAAAACCCAACTTTCCACCCTATTAATGAGTGCAGAATCCCATGCACCTTGGGTAGTTTTTCTTGGTTCTGGAGTAGCATTAATTACTACTAGTTTACTAGGAGTATTATTAGGTGGTTGGATATCCACAAAACTTAGTCCTAGAACCGTGGAAAAATCAGCGGGGGTAATGTTACTAATGATTTCCCTGATGTTGGTATGGGATATCATTAAATGATAAAACTCTTGTGGTGCGGGCATCCTACCCGCTAATAGCGTAACTCGCTCAGAATGTGATGTAAATACTATAAATTCGCAAACTATGGACTGGCATCTTTTAGGACTAAGCTTTGTAACAGTTTTCTTATCAGAATTGGGTGATAAAAGTCAATTAGCAGCGATCGCTCTTTCTGGACAAGGACAATCTCGAAAAGCTATATTTTTAGGTACAGCAGGTGCATTAGTATTAACTAGCCTCTTGGGAGCATTAGCTGGCGGTGCAGTGTCCCAATTTTTACCTACACGTATTTTAAAAGCGATCGCTGCCGTTGGGTTTGCGATCCTAGCTATCCGGCTATTATTACCCAACAATGACCATCCACAGTCCTAAGATGTAGATCTGGTGCTTATTTTTGTTTCCCCTAAAATTAAAGCTGCCTCCCGTTCCAAGGAAAAATTAACCCCTCCAACGGTTGATTGACGAAAGGAAGCAATAGATACAAGACTATCCGTGGAGGCATCCCACAAAATAAATTGGAAACAATCGGGAATATCTGCTATTTTTAGCTTTTTTACATGGGTAAGTAAATGACCATTTTCATTGTGGCAAGCTTCCAAATTATAATTAGGTATTCTCTCGGAAAGATGATGAATATTATGGTAGCCTATATTTGCCCCAAACCATTTGAGAACTGTAGGTAATTCTAAGTAACTACTACCTTCTAATGCTCCTAGTGTATAATCCCAACCCTCAGTTTTATGAGCATAAGAACCATCAAAGTTATGTTGTACAAAGAAGATGCAGATAAAAATCGCCGCTGAAAAAGTTAGAGTAATTGAGTAAACGCCGAAAAAGAATCCAAATCCTAATAAATAACCCAAATAAATCCAAATACCAACTACGCAAATATTATTGAAAAGGATATCAACAAACTCCCCCGCTGTGTACCAATTTCTGGATTTATAAGAGTAAATGATTTCCTTGATATCCATACTCGGATTTTCTTGGATACAAGTCAGTAAATGACCTATAAAACCGTATAATCCCGCGATTAGCGCCAGTCTTGGCTTAATTGCTAGGTAGAAAAACCCCCCCGGAAAAAGCATCAAGGGATGTCTTAGCAATTCATAGCGATTTTGGCCAGAAGGACTAAGTTTAGCAAACTGCTCTGTGGAAATTAATGCCGATGGTCCGCGATATTTTTCCCAATCACCATTTGTTTTATGATGATAGGCATGACCTCTTGACCAAGGATATTGAGGAATTGCATTTATCACTCCCAATATAAATCCGACTACTCTATTTACCCGTTTTGATCTAAAGAGTGAATAATGTCCACAATCGTGCATTAATGAAAAACAACGTAGTGAAAACAGTACGATCAAAACCATGATCGGTGGCAGCAGAAACAATGAAAATTCTGCTGCTCTTGCTGCTAGAAACCACAACAAAATATAGGGAACAACTGTATTTAGGACTTGATAAGCTGCGCGTAAGTCGTTGCTCTTCATGTAGGGAGCTAAGACAAAATCTGACTTTTTAATCATTATGATTAGGTTGACCACTATTTTTTGCACAGAAAGACGACGTTTGCGGGTAATTACTTGACAATCAGCAGACCAAAAATTGAGGTTTTTAGCCATTCAATTGATTAACCCACATTCCCCACGTCATTTTATATTATACCATGACAAATATTAGCGATCGCCAAAATCTCAAGTATTATCACAGTTTATACCTAACGTTCTGCTATTTTTCTTAGTTTTACAGAGTTTTCCGCACTGATGAGGTACAAAGTTGAATCATCAAACTCTTTTGGTGCGGGCAAGAAGCCCGCTAGATATGTACCTCATAACACCGGGAATATCATTACCTCTGAAATCCTCAACCTATCCCCTGTCCTCTTTTAATTAAGCTTCTCGCCAGCACAGGTTTAAAAGTATACCTCCTGATAGTATTTTCACGACTTCTAAACAGAAGTAACCGCCATGTAATATGTTCATTGTGGCTGGAACTGGGTTACTAGATAGCAAGCTTAAATTAGCACCTAAAGCGCACATTTGGGGAGTTAAGAAATAAGTGTCTAGTAAAGCCACTGTCAATAGTAATCCAGATAAAGCGATACTACTTAAACCCCAATGAGATTTAGTTTTGCTAATAGCCAGTACAGCAGTTAAAACCACAGCCGCAGACAATAATTCTAGACGATTAAAATTCCCAAAAACTACGTAACCTGCTGTGGAAAAATTTGCTTGATTCATCATACCAGCAAAGTAAAGACTAGGCATAATTACCCAATCTAAAACCAGACTAGCACTGAGCCAAAAACCTAAGATTAGGAGAATGGTTGTTTGCCAAGTTGACCGTTTAAACTCGAGATTAGAAATAGCGTTCATAAAAATAATTGCTTTGTTGTATTTCTAGTTTCTAACTAAAATAATAATTTTGGCAACAAATATCAACTAACTGTTACAAATAATAAATTGGACTTCATTTATGTGTTTCCAATGTGTTCGTTCACAACTTTAGCTCTAGGTAAAAAATCAAAATCTGTAACAGAAAGTAAAATTACTCTCTTTTAAACTACAATATACTTACTTTTCCATCACTACGAATATAAACAGATCTATCACCTGGAGAATCTTGACCATGGGGACGAATTTCTAAAACCAAAGTCGTCAAATTCGGTTTGGATACCAGACATTTTATGTATCTCCCCTGATTATCCCAAAACATAAGCGAAAAATTGTCTAATTCTTCCCCGCTCAAGTCAAATTGGAATTTTCCTCCTGGTTTTAACGTTGTTTTTCTAATTTCTGGTAACTGTTCTAATTTTACATCACCATAACTGTGGTTAACGACTTGCACCCGAATATATTTTCCTGGTGTAAAATGAAGTGGAGCAAGACCACAATGAGAAGCACAAGTACCTGCTAATGTCACGTTAGAGTTAATTGGTGTTAACAGTAATGTCGTCAATAATGTGGCAGAAATTGCAAATTTCACCTTCATATACACCTTGGATGATTATTTAAATATGCTGTAAAAACTGAATTTCTGGTAATAAAGGATCATTAACAATCTAATTCAAATCTTCTAGCTTAATTCGAGGATCAGCAGCTTTTAAAATTAAGTCAGCAAGTAAGTTACCCATGATCAATAATACAGCACTCATTACCAAACTGGCCATGACTAAATATTGATCTTTAGCTAAAACAGCTTGTAGAGTTAATTTTCCTAAACCTGGCCAGTTGAAGAAATTTTCCGTAATAAATGCACCGCTTAATAAACCTGCTAATTCAAAACCCAATAAAGTAATTAATGGGTTAATAGCATTTCGCAAAGCATGAACATAAATAACCCGATTTTCTGGAAGTCCCTTAGCGCGAGCAGTTTGAATATAATCTTGACGTAAAACATCCAATAATTGACCACGCATAATCCGTTGTAAACCAGCAAAACTGGTAATACTTAAAGCAATTAATGGTAAAACTGAATGCCAAGCAAGATCAATGATTTTACCTAACCATGTCAGGTCTGCATGATCAATACTGGTCATATTACCCACAGGAAAAAGTGGGGTAGTTAATTGAGCAAAGAATAGCAAAAATAAGACAGTGATAAAACTAGGAATACCTTGACCAGCATAACTGACTATTTGTAAAATCTGGTCAGTTTTGCGATTTTGTTTGACCGCAGCGAGAATACCCAAAGGAATAGCGATCGCCCAGGTTATAATTAAAGAAGCGATCGCTAATAATAACGTTGCTGGTACTCGTTCCCATAACAGCGATGATACAGAACGTTGATAAACAAAACTTGTACCAAAATCACCTTTAGTAATAATTTGCTTTAACCAAAATCCAAACTGTTCCGGCCAAGACTTATCTAACCCAAATTGTCGCCTAATTTCCTCAATTCGTTCTGGTGAAATTTTGGGATTTTGCCGGAGGGTATCTACATAATCTCCCGGAGACAACTTCATAATAAAAAACGACAAGGCCGACGCTAAAAAAATGGTCAATAGCGCCTGTAAAAGCCGTTTCATCACATAAATAAAAGTTTCATTCGTAACTAGCCCGATTAGCCAGTCTCGACTTGTCTCCAGGGAAATTTTTGTATTTGTCATTGGTCAGTTGTCATTGGTCAGTTGTTCGTTGTCTAATATTCAACCAGAGAAATAATGGGGACATCAGGCAAATGTTTCCGTCCTTGTAAATCTCGTAACTCAATAATAAACCCAAACCCTACAAGTTCACAATCAATTTTCTGTACTAACTGTGCCGTTGCGCTGGCAGTTCCACCAGTAGCAATTAAATCATCTACAATTAAAACCTTACTACCCGGTTGTAAAGCATCCTGATGTACTTCTAATGTGTCTGTACCATACTCTAGTTGATATTCAATTGAGTGGACTGCTGCTGGTAACTTGCCTTTTTTGCGAACCGGAATAAAACCCGCACCTAATTTATAAGCCATAGGTGCACCAAAAATAAACCCCCGTGACTCCATGCCAATAATGTAATCTATTTGAAGTTCAATTTCAGAACATTTTTGTGCTAAAAAGTCAATAGTATAACGCAATCCCGCTGGATCGCTTAATAGAGTAGTGACATCCCGAAATAAAATTCCCGGTTTAGGAAAATCAGGTACATCACGAATCAGCGATTTTAAATCCATGTTTGTGAGTAGTTAGTGGTCAAAAACAAAAGGCCAGAGGCAAAATTTTTCCCAAAATCAAGAAAAATCCTACCCTATAATGTCATAACCTGAAGACTAGAGCTTTTGGTTTATCATTTATTGACGATCACCGAAAATTTTAACACTTAATGTATATGAAAACATTTGAGTAGAAAAACTAAGTACTGTATATAATTGAACTTCCTATCGCGCCGGCGATTAGTGACAATTACTGGTTAAAGTAATTGAGGATAGAAATGAAACGAGAATGGAAACATTGGAAACGAATAAGGTATTTTCTAGAATGAATGTCTCTGCTACTGTCAGACCTGTAAACAACCCAAACTCCCACGGAACATCGATGATTTTGGACACCTTACCAGATCCAGCCATTGCTGGCCAAGTATGTCCAGCCAGAACCAGATTGCAAATAGATTTAATGTTACTAGCCATTGAAGCCCTAGAACTGGGCGGTTCTGAAGCTATTTTGTCCTTTGCTGAAGAATTAGACCTCAAGGGAATTATCAAAAATCGGGTAAACTTATGGCGGATGCGAGCCTCTAACCCCATGCGAAAAGCCCATAGTCGTCGTCCTTTGGATATTTTAGAGGCCAAAGCCTTAGTAGTCATTGCTTGCTATATTGCGCGCCGATTAACAGTTGTGATTCGGCAACTACTAACTATATATCAACAATTGGCTGATAAACAGATTCCACCAGAACAAAATTTAAAATTAGCTAATTACTTAGAAAGGTTTAGAACACATTTTAAAAGTCGGATGAATTCCCGTCGCTCCGGTGTACTATCATTAACTTCTGATGAAAAATTAGATGAACTAGCTATAAACCTGTTAGGAAAATTACTATTTTGCACAGGTACAGCGGGAATGCAGCGGTATTGGATTTCTCTTTTTGACGGTGAAGTAGAGTAGAGTGAATAAATAAAAATGAATATCCAACGTAAATATAGTTTGCCTAATTGTACCCTACTCCTAGAAGGGTTAAGTGACATGACACGGACTGCTAACTTTCAAGAACTGCGTCCTGAACTATCCATATTAGTGAATGCAGAATGCTACATATCTAATTACACTCAACCGATAGTTGGGGGGAGAGAATTTTTTGAAAGCTTAGTTAGGGTGGTCAGCACCTACGCTCAAGAATTTTTAAGCAATATACCCAACCCCCAGAGTCAAAAATTTGCTAATCAAAATCATCATTCAGAGTTGGTCGAATTGCAAAACATTGACAGCAACAGACACCAATTAACTGTTCACTCTGAAATCACAGGAGACAACCTGGGGGGAAACAAAAGCCTTGAACAACAATCAACCATTCAAATGGTCTTGAACACAGTTCAATTATTTGATTTGGTTGAAGCTGTAGATCAGTTTTTTGCTGATAGTCAAACTTTACCAGAATTATCCCTGGAATTACACCCAGTTACTCGCAGTTATGGTGGTTCAAGTCAAACTTTACTCAAACAAGCTATCCCGGCTACTGTAGGCTTATCTAGCCTAGCCGTAGCTGCATTGACCTTTAGCTTAATTCCCACCCCCCAGGTCAGTCCTCCTCAAGTTAACCCGGATGTTCAGTCCAGCACTTCTACAACCACACCTACAGCACCCGTAACCCCTACAACTATTCCCTCAGCCTCTGTAACACCTAGCACGGTTAAAGATTTGGAGGCACTTTTAAAGACAGTTCCAGAAATAACAGATTCATCTCAGTTACGGGCATTAAATCGTCAACTTTATAATCAAATTCATCCCGCTTGGACAAATCGCTCAGGATTATCTGATAATTTAGTTTATCGTTTAGGTGTTGGTGCTGATGGTAGTATCGTTGGTTATAAGGCAGTTAATCAAAAAGCCAGTGACGCAATAGATCAAACACCATTACCCAAACTACTCTATAATCCTGCTAGTCGCGTCCCTAATGAACCTATTGCCCAATTCAAGGTTGTATTTACTCAAAGAGGGATTCTAGAAATTAGCCCCTGGTTGGGATACTCTAAAACTCCAGAAGTAACTGGGGAAAAAATTACTGATAGCGGTAAAATCAAAGACCTAAATCAAAAGCTGTATAGTACAATTCGTCAAAATTGGAGTGTTACTCCCACCTTTGCCAGCAATTTGAAATATCGGGTAGCAGTGAATAAAGAAGGTGTGATTGCTGACTATGAACCACTCAATCAAGTTGCTTTTGATCATTTCCGGGAAACACCTCTACCTCAAATGTTCCAATCTGTTTACGGCTCAAATGTGGCAGCACCCGATACAAAAGACCCTTTGGCTCACTTTCAAGTGGTATTTACACCTAAAGGCGAATTAGAAGTTACCCATTGGAAAGGATATAAGTAATTATTAGTTGTTAGTTGTCAGTGGTTAGTTGTTAGTTGTCAGTGGTTAGTTGTTAGTTGTCAGTGGTTAGTTGTCTATTTTGTAATTTTCCCCATATAATCACCCCAAAGTTGTGCTGCTTGGGCACTACTACCAGATGTAGGGGAATTATTATCGTTACCTAACCAAATACCAGTGACAAGTTTGCGACTAGGAATAAAACCAATAAACCAGAGGTCAACATTATTATTTGTTGTCCCGGTTTTACCTGCTTCCCCTAAACCAATAGCCGCGCTACGTCCTGTCCCATTACTAATTACCCCCCGCATTAAAGTAGTCATTTGATTAGCAACTGCTTTTTTTAGCACTTGTTTAGAACCATTTGGATCTGTATCGAAAGAGTAAATCACACGACAGGTTTCTAAATCTTTGAGATTCTTGCAATCACTACTGTCACGAATTTTACTAATGGCATGGGGTGGATTCCAGACTCCATAATTACCAATTGCCCCAAATGCTCCGGTCATTTCTAAAACATTAACTTCACTCTGACCTAATACCAAACCCGGTACTTCCTCAAGATTAGATCTAACACCCAAACGCTGTGCCATATCCACCAATTTATTCAAGCCAATTGCCTTTGTCACGCGCAAAGCAATAGGGTTTTCTGAAAGTGCCAAGCCAGTCGCTATATCTAAACTACCACCAGCACCACTACGACAGGGTTTATAGGTAAAGCCTTGCCAAGTTAAAGGACTGCAAGAATAACTTGTGTATGGAGAAATGCCTTTTTCTATAGCCGCGGTGTAAGCAAAAATTTTAAAAGTAGAACCCGGTTGTCGTTGAGCTTGTACAGTACGATTAAACTGGCTTTTTCTGTAATCAGTTCCCCCCACCATGGCAATAATACTTCCTGTTTTCGAGTCAAGGGTCACCATTCCCCCTTGGGAAAAACCAAAATTTGAGCCAGCTTTAGTTACAGAATTTTTTAACTCTGTTTCGGCTTTGGCTTGAATATTTGGATCTAACTGGGTTTCAATGATATAGTTACCTTCTCTGGCTGCTCCTGGACCTAGTCTTGATGTTAATTCTTGAAAAACGTAATCATAAAAATAGGGAGCAATGGTTTTGGCTTGCGTTTCGCAGACTTTGGGGCTAACCTGGACAGTAGAACGGCGAGCGCGGTTGGCTTCCTCTTGGGTGATTTTGCCCATTTCCAGTAGTCGCTTAACAACTCGATTTCGATAATCTGCTGCTCCCAGTTTTCGCGGACCTGTTCCACAAAAATCAAAGGCATTGGGAGCGGGTAAAATCCCTACTAAAGTTGCTGCTTCTGCTAGAGTTAATTCTTTGGCCGATTTGTTAAAATAGTATTTGGCTGCATCTTCAAAACCAGAAGTATCTGCACCTAAAAATACCCGATTTAAGTAAGTTAGTAAAATATCGTCTTTGCTGTAAAATGTTTCCAATTTCAGAGAAACAACAACTTCTTTTAATTTCCGTCCTAAAGAATCCTGACTACCCACATATTCACGGAATAAACTCCGGGCTACTTGTTGGGTAACTGTACTTGCTCCTTGTTGGAAATCACCGCTACGACTGTTGATAAATACGGCTCTCAACACACCCAAAGGATCTACCCCGAAGTGCCAATAATAACGACTATCCTCAGAAGCTACGACAGCGGAGGCTAAATAGGGTCCAAAGTCTGATAGGTTTTTCAGGTCTATGTGGGCAATATTTCGCGGTTGACGGAGTGGGGTTGAGCCGTCGCGGGCGTAAACGACTACAGGGGCTTTAGTGGCTGTAGGTAAAGGTCTAACGGAAAATTTCATCCATTCAATACCTAATGATAAGGCAATTAGAGCCATGACACCACCGACACCATAAGCTGTCCAGGTGACACCCTTTATATACCAAGCTGGTGGGTCTATATATTCTAAATGCACGGAGGCAGCTAGTTCCGGGGGTCCTAAGGTAATTATATCACCATGACGCATTTCTAGGGCATTTATTCGCCTTTTGCCTAGATAAATACCGTTGGTGGAGTTTTCATCTTTAATGGTGAAAACGGGGGTATTTTGGGTGGAATCCCGGGATAGTGAAAGATGAATTTGGCTGACAACTTGATTACGAACAATGATATCACAAGATTTAGAACTACGTCCTAAAATATAGCGATCGCCTAATAGTGCATATTCTAACGTTTGATTGACCCCGGCATCATGTACCAATAGTTTTGGGACTTGGACATTGGGTTTCAGCGCCAATTTGGAAAAATCAACTCTAGCTTGAATTGTATTTACTACTTGAGTCAGTTGACCAAGTAAGGTTTGTGGTCTTTGTGGAGGTTGGGGGGAACTCATAAAAAATTTTAATTACTTGGTGTTTTTTGCCATGAGGCAATTAACAGGCAGACAATTCCAATAGTAATAAAAGAATCAGCCATATTGAATACGGCAAAATTAATCAACCGAAAATCAAGAAAGTCAACGACATAGCCTAATGCAAATCTATCAATACCATTGCCCATTGCTCCTCCTAAAATCAAACCATAACCCAATTGATCCCAAAAACTTAACAATGGTCCTGATAATGCAATAATTATCAATACTAAAGTTACACCTAAAGACAGCCAGCGTAACCACTCTACTTTACCACTTAATAAACTAAAAGCTGCACCTGTATTAGTAACATAGGTAAAATGAAATATACCACGTAGCAAGGGCAGTGTTTGTCCTAATTTGAAAGTTTGCACTACCCAATATTTTGTCAGTTGGTCTAATAAAAATGCTGTCAAGGCCGCAATCCAAAAAAAGCGATTTTTTATACGCATGATAAATTTGTCAGTTGTCAGTTGTCGGTGGTTACTGTCAGTGGTCGGTTGTGTTTTCTTTACTACTGACTATTGATCACTGACTACTAATCAATGACCAATAACTAATAAAACATTATATGTCGTAGGACATAAGCTACTATGGTGACAGCACAAACAACTACTAGTTGCCCTGGTAGCGCGAAACAGGAGTATTTGAGCATAGCTTGAATTAGAGATAAATTTTCTGTTCCTTTCCAAGGCAACACATAACTAATAATTAAATAAGCTATACCGCAGAGGTGAACGGTGATTAAGCCACAAAAACAACTAAAAGCCAGTGTTTCTAAGCGAGGTCTAGCTTTAAAGGCTAAATAACCACAAATCCAAGCTCCAGGAATAAAACCCAACAAATAGCCAAACTGAGATAGTTTAACATAACCTATACCGCCTCCTTCGGCAAATACGGGTAATAAAGTTAATCCCATGACTAAATAGGCAATTTGCGAGAGCGCGGCGGCATTTTGACCTCCTAAACACCCTACTAGTAGCACTGCACCAATTTGATAGCTGACACCTAATGAAAGGGTTTGAATTCCGTGCTGACTCCAGTTCCAAGGTGAGGTAACACCATAAGCTTCTAGGAAAGTACCACCCATTGTCAGAAGCAAGCCTATCATAGACCATAGCAGTTGATTTGATGCAGCAAACATTTATTAGGCGCGAGGGAAAAGGCAATAGAACTAATGACAACAAGTATCGGCAACAAGTTGGCTTCACAATCGTAGATACTAAACATACAGGAGTCAAGAGGCAAAGGGTATGTGTGATTAGCACCAAAAAATAACTCTGGATATTTCCATTTGTTCACCCATTCTCTACTTACTAAAAATATTTTTTAGCGGTATGTTAGAGGTGTTTATCTAAAAATCAATAGAAATCAACACTAATGCTATTAAGCCTAAGTACAATAAAAAATAATCGTCTTATAGCTTTAATATCTGTGTTAGCAGTGGTGATCAGTTTATCAGCTTGTGCAGAAAATAGTGCAAACAATCCTAAAACCAGCAAACTAGATTTAGGAGGTGATGTTGAGTTAATAGGCGCGGGTGCTTCTTTTCCTTCACCACTTTATCAAACTTGGTTTACGGAGTTAAACAAAAAATATGCCAATTTGAAAGTTAATTATCAATCAGTGGGAAGTGGTGCTGGTGTTGAGCAGTTTACCAAGGGGACAGTAGATTTCGGTGCTAGTGATGTCGCAATGAAGGATGAAGAAATCAAGAAAGTTCCCACTGATCAAGGCGTGCTATTATTACCTTTAACTGCTGGTAGTATTGTTTTAGCTTATCATTTGCCAGATGCTCCCAATATACCGGGTGATGTAGCTACACTCAAGCTACCGCGGGCAGTATATGTTGATATTTTACTAGGGAAAATTAAATTTTGGGATGATCCAGCGATCGCTCAAGCTAATCCTAGTACAAAGTTACCAAAAGAGGAAATTAAAGTTATTTATCGTGCTGACGGTAGTGGCACTACAGACGTTTTCACTAAACATCTTAGCACTATTAGCCCAGAATGGAAAACTAAAGTAGGTAACGGTAAAAGTGTTAAATGGCCTGTAGGAGTTGGTGCTAAAGGGAATGAAGGTGTTACTGCCCAAGTTCAACAAACTCCAGGTTCTATTGGTTATGTTGAATATGTCTACGCTAAAGAAAGTAAGCTCAAATTTGCATCTTTAGAAAATAAAGCCAAACAGTTTGTTTCCGCTTCTGAAGAATCAGCAGCTAAAACTTTAGCATCAGTAACTTTACCAGAGGATCTGCGTGCTTTTATTTTTGATCCTGAAGGTGAGGACTCTTACCCAATTGTAACTTACACTTGGATTCTAACACATAAAAAATATGCTGATGTCGCTAAGGCTAAAGCAATAGAAGCAACTATCGAGTATGCTTTGACGGATGGACAAAAGATAGCCCGTGAATTAGGGTATGTGCCTTTACCAGCTAATGTAATTGCCAAAGTTGCAGCAGCGGCTGATCAAATCAGTCCTGATTATCAGATTTCTATTGGCGCTGTTCCTAAAACTACCAATTGACACTCTCAGTTTTTGAGATCTGTTTCTCCTTCGTATTTTTGCTGATTTAACTTTTACAGTCAGTATTCATGGCTACAAATTTTCAAGAAACCCCATTAACAATGAAAAATCGCTCTGAAATAGACAAAAATGTAGATTGGAGCTTTATTTGGTTAACTCGAATTTTTGCCTTAGCAATTACTGGTATTTTATTATGGATTGCCTTGCAGATTACTATTGCTGCTTGGCCTGCTATCCAAAAATTCGGGATTAATTTCTTATTTACGAGCAATTGGAACCCTGTTAATAATGAATATGGGGTATTACCTGCGATTTACGGGACTCTTATAAGTTCTTTGATTGGACTAATTCTAGCTATCCCTATTGGTGTGGGAACGGCGATTTTATTGAGTGAAGATCTTCTCCCTTCTAAGGTGCAGTTAGTTTTGGTATTTTTAGTAGAATTGTTGGCCGCTATTCCCAGTGTTGTTTATGGAGTCTGGGGAATTTTTGTTTTAGTGCCAATTTTAACTGATTTGGGAAAATGGCTACATGGTTCCCTGGGTTGGCTACCAATTTTTAGTTCTGCACCTACAGGTCCAGGGATGTTACCAGCAGGAGTGATATTAGCGATTATGACATTGCCAATTATCACAGCTATCTCTCGTGACGCTTTGATTTCTTTACCTTCGAGTTTGCGTCAAGCTGCTTTGGCTGTCGGTGCAACCCGTTGGGAAACTATTTTTCAAGTTATTATCCCCGCTGCTTTTTCTGGTATTGCCAGTGCGGTGATGTTGGCACTTGGTAGGGCAATGGGTGAGACAATGGCTGTAACTATGTTAATTGGTAATGCCAATAATATCAATATCTCTCTCTTAGCGCCATCTAATACGATTTCTTCTTTGCTGGCAAGTCAGTTTGCTGAAGCTAATGGGTTACAAGTTGCTGCTTTAATGTATGCAGCTTTAGTGCTATTTGTCTTGACTATGATAGTTAATATTCTGGCGGAGTTTATTGTGGCGCGAGTTCAGTAATAAGATTTTTAACCCTTTTCCTGACTTCTCCTATAGGTTAAATTATGACTTCCTCTTTTGGGCAAAGAAGCCTGACTCGTTCTCCTTCCTCTCCTCGAACATTGTTTAATACGGTGATGACTGTATTAGCTTTTATCTGTGGAGTATTGGCGCTTGTTCCTTTGTTGGCAGTGCTTTATTATGTAATAATTAGAGGGTTTAGTAGTTTAAATCTCAATGTTTTTACACAATTACCACCATCTCCTTTTGGTAGAAATGGAGGTTTTGGTAATGCTATTTTAGGAACATTATTGATGGTAGGAATCGGTGCTATAATTAGTGTTCCTTTTGGTGTGTTGGCAGCAATTTATTTAACTGAGTTTAGTTCCCGAAAAGTTGCTAGATGTATACGTTTTACTACTAATGTTCTCAGTGGCGTTCCTTCTATTATTGCTGGGGTATTTGCCTATGAAATTGTAGTTTTAACTTTAGTAAAGCTCAATTTAGGCTCTTACTCAGCTTTGGGGGGTGGGTTCGCTTTAGCGATTTTGATGTTACCTATTATTGTCAAAACTACGGAGGAAGCTTTGCGCTTAGTATCTCCAGATTTACGACAAGCTTCTATTGGATTAGGTGCAACTAATTTACAAACGGTAACATTAGTGGTATTACCGATTGCATTACCTGCAATTGTGACTGGTTCTACTTTGGCAATTGCTCGCGCGGGTGGAGAAACAGCACCATTAATATTTACGGCTCTTTTTTCTTCTTTTTGGCCCGATAGTCTCCTCAAACCTACGGCTTCTCTCGCGGTTTTAGTTTACAACTTTGCGACTTCTCCTTATCAAACTTGGCAGTCTTTAGCTTGGTCTGCGTCTTTAATTCTCCTGTTGATGGTTTTAATTACTAGTATTATTGCTCGCTGGGTTACGAAACAAAAGGTCTAATCACAGGCTATTAACAAAACTGAAATTTATGCTGACCAACTTATTTTTTAAGTATTTATGGATACTATAATTAGCTCGATTAATCCGACTGAATCAGTTTTACGCACGGAAAATCTGAATATCTATTATGGTAGTTTTTTGGCTCTACAGAATGTTTGGTTAGATATTCCTAAAAATCAGGTAACGGCTTTTATTGGACCTTCTGGTTGCGGTAAAAGTACATTGTTACGATGTTATAATCGTCTGAATGATTTAATTGAATCATTTAGAGCGGAAGGTAAGGTTTATTTCTACGATAAAAATCTTTATGCACCTAATATTGATGCTGTTGAGGTGCGAAGACGAATTGGGATGGTTTTTCAAAGACCTAACCCATTTCCTAAGTCAATTTATGAAAATATTGCTTTTGGTGCGAGAATTAATGGCTACAGGGGTGATATGAATGAGTTGGTGGAACGGAGTTTGCGACAAGCGGCTTTGTGGGATGAGGTTAAGGATAAATTGCGACAAAGTGGTTTATCTTTATCTGGTGGACAACAGCAGCGGTTATGTATTGCTCGTGCGATCGCTGTGCAACCAGAGGTTATACTGATGGATGAACCATGTTCGGCTCTTGACCCTATTTCTACTTCGCGGGTTGAAGAGCTAATTCACGAACTGAAGGAGCAATATACGATTGTCATTGTTACCCACAATATGCACCAAGCATCACGGGTATCTGATAAAACGGCATTTTTTAATGTCAGAACTTCAGAAACGGGTGAACGTAGTGGTTATTTAGTGGAGTATAACTTGACTAAGGTAATTTTTAATAATCCTCAACAGGAGGATACTCAAGCTTACATTAGCGGTAGATTTGGGTAATTATTTGTTTTGCCAGTTTCATTAGTTTTTACCTAATCTTATAAAATCAAGGTGAGTCCATCCAGACTCACCCTAACTTATTTTATAATTATATCAACTTTGCTATACCAAAACCATTTAATTAGAATTAATATAACTACTCTTATATCTTAATATATTATGTTATTTATTTGTGTAATTAATTCTGTCCAGGTACTTAAACGCTAAACAATCAAACCCAAAAACAAAACCCCCGCTAAATAAATAGAAGG
>Ga0208085_1000215_pt1 | contig 22873 bp, 17 predicted proteins | sample LakMenEpi21Jun10_FD_150721 | JGI IMG/M metagenome (GOLD analysis project Ga0208085, IMG submission 150721) | Freshwater microbial communities from Lake Mendota, WI - 21JUN2010 deep hole epilimnion (SPAdes) | ecosystem: Environmental > Aquatic > Freshwater > Lentic | place: Lake Mendota, Madison...
TTCGGTCATGCTGATTGCCAAGGGGTTCACAAACAAAGTCGTTCATCGACTCTCGACCCGTTTGCGATACTCATCCATGGCATTTTTCATTTTTTTATTTGGTTTCTTCGGGGTCAGCAACGCCTCGACAAGGATCCTGCTCTGCATCTGATCGAGCTGTAGCTTCTCATGCTCTTCGATGACCTTCTTGGCCGCGACTTCTATATGAGCAAGCACGAACTCAGAGACGGTCCTTCCGCTGAACGTCGCAGCTCGCTCGATGAGTTCTTTCTGTTCCTTAGACACCCTCGTTTCGATTCTTGCTATTTTGGTAGAAGATTTAATAGTCGTCATTGGCTGCTCCTTAGTTGACTTAGATTGTACGGCATTTTTCCGAACATGTCAGTTTACTCTGCATTACGGTCTCATCGGGTTTCTTGCTCAGGTTCCGTCGACGGCTCGGCGAGCTGTGTCTGGGAAATCGGAGAAGAATCCATCGACCTTGAGCAGCTCGAGCAACACGCGATGGGTCTCCCCGAGGGATTTCGACCATCGGGGCTGAGTTTCCTTGCGCACCGTATACGGATGGACCACCAATCCTGCTTCTTTGGCCGCTTCGACCAACCCAGTGCTTTGGACGATCCCTTCGGCTGAGCGGGTCGCTAAGAGTTCGAGCGAGGGACCCAATCCGGCGATGGTCGAACTGAGCTCCTTGAGCTTCTCATGGGCAATCGGACTACCAATCAGATAGACCAAAGGAAGCTTGCACCCGTGCTCCTTGTGCAAGCTGACAAGTTCCTGCAATTCGAAGCATTGAATGAAGCATCTGTCTTTGGCTTCATCGAGCTCGAATCGCTTGAGGACCTTGAGCAACTCGGCGCCCATCGATACCGAAAGCTCCTTGCGATAGAACTCCGGACCCTTGAGCTCTATGTACAGGCCAGTCCTGCGGCCGGTCGTTCGGTCGAGTCCTTCCAAGAGCTGAATCTCCTCTTCGAGCCTCAGGATGCGCTGGCCGAAGCCACCTGGAAAGCGGCCTGGAAATGCGAGCTCAGATGAATCTTTGCGGGTCCGTTCGTGGAGGGTGAGCTTCTGGATTTCCGCCCAGGTGAAATCGGCAAAGTACCATTTGCCATCGCTTCGATGCCGGTCCGGATAGATCGCTTCGACATCGGTCGTCTCGGCCATGGTGATGTCGTGCGAGACGATGAACACGCGATCCTTGGTCAGCACGACATCCTGCTCGATGAAGTCGGCTCCTTGCGCATGCGCTAGAACCTTGGAACCCTCGGAATGCTCGACGAGGTACCCGCTTGCGCCGCGATGTGCGATCACGATCGGCTTGGGTGCTTTGCTGGCCTCTGGAGCATCGGGCGAATTGTAAGTTAGCCAAGCGGTTCCTAAAAGCGCAGCGACCCACGATCCGCCGAAGAGCAGTCCGGCGAGGGTATGATGAACGAAAGAATTCACGATGGGGTTCATGGGTTGAGTCCGACTGCGGGTTAGCTTTTAAACCACGGAAAACGCGGAACACACGGAAAGCAAGAAGGCACGCCTTCCGTGTGTTCAGTGTGGTCTGTGGTTGTATTCTAACTTCTTTGGATTCAATCCGAAGCGGCCACTGCGAGGCGATTTTTGGCAATAACACAAACTTCACGTCGGTTGTGTCCAAGCTGCCTTGCGGCGACATCGGCGTAGCCCCAGGATCGCACGCGTTCTAAGAACTCAGGGATGCTGTTGGAGGTCTGCCACTCGGGAAGCTTGATCGTCAGGACAAGGGCTCGAAGGTTCGTCGTAGGGTACATGACGATACCCTCGACGGTGTCGAGGGTGTACTTGGGCGCGACGTTCGCATCGCAGACCAAAATACGAAACGGACGAAACAGCTTGCGTTTGAGTTGCAAAGAGCGGCTTTGCCAGTGGGTGAAGTTCGGATGTTTGAGGATCCGCGGATCCATTTCCGCTGGATCGATCCCAGTGACACTAGCTCCTTGGTCGAGCAGCCATTGGCAAGCTCCCCCGGGGCTCGAGCCGATCTCGACGATTTTCTCACCGGGTCGGATCTGCAGGTTGCCCCAAGCGAAGGCTTCGGCAATTTTCATGTAAGCTCGCGACAGGACCAGCTCAGGGATGGGGAACTCAGGAATTCCCCCGGGCCAAAAATCGTAGCTCTGCTGAGCCCGCTTGGTGGCGATCCACCATCGGTTCGGCTCATCGATGATGATCTCAAGGATACGATCGAGTTTGGGGTCTAAAGCTTGTGAGTCGACCCGTTGCGCCTCGGAATCGAAAGCAGGTCGATTGGCGATCACGGGCCGTGGGTCTTGGACCAAGTTTCGGAATTGCTCGGCGACTAGCCAGGCAAGAGGCGTGCCGCCCGGTTCAAAACCGTTCCAGCCCGGGTCTGCCATGTCGCGTTGCCAGACATGGCAGACCTGCCAGTCAAGCGACTTGGTCGCCTCAAGGATTTCGGAGAGCATCAGAGCCGATTCGGACCCCTCGACCTTGCCCAAGACCACACCTCGGGACCGAATCAAGGGGTGTTCAGGCAGGGCTCGAGACCACTGGGGCACCGACAATTGGGTTTTGAGCGTGAGCAAGCCTCGGGCCGAATAAGCCAAGCGAAACGGACCATTCGGTTCGCACAAGGCGGATTTCAGGCCGGCTGCGGCCCCTTGTTGGCACGCGACATACAAAAAAGACTGCTTGGAATCAGGCGGAGTGATGGTCGCTTTGGGGACAGATGCGGTTTCGATGGTGTTGCAGAGCCTGATAAGTTAGGGAAAATGCGTCAATGAGGTCCGGCGGGATGTGGACGCTCTAGGGCCCGATCGTCTATAAATAGACTTAATAACAAGCACAATGGCAAAGGGAGTTTCGACTAGGTCTTTTGCGAAACCTGAGCTTTTGAAACCAGATCATTTTTGAAAGGGAACAACCTCGGAACCTGTATGGCAAAAAACGAAGAAGCATTTGAAGTAGAGGGTACCGTCGTCGCGGCGCTTGCCAACACACGGTTCAAGGTTCAGTTGGAGACGGGATCTGAGGTTCTGGCCCACGTCGCGGGCAAGATTCGTAAGAACTTCATTAGGATTGTTCCTGGAGATAAGGTTCGCGTCGAGCTTTCGCCTTACGATTTGACCAAGGGGCGTATTGTATTTCGAGAACGCTAGGACGCGCAGGCGGTTGAGAATCGTTTTCGGGATAAGTCCCAAGAAAAACGAAGTGCCGTCGAATGCTGGTAAGACCAGATGGGGGATTCACGGGAATCCGCTGGCCGTTGTTGGATGACTTTGATTTTGAACTTGAAGTTTTTGAATTCGAGCTTTTTGCATTTGAGCTTAAGGAGCGCTTGTCTATGAGATTTCGAAGGTTAGCCATTGCGGGCATGTCCGCAGCGAGTTTTCTTGGTTCGGGTGCATTGGTTTGCATGCCGACATGCAACGTATTTGGCCAGGACACCAAGGTCCTTGAGATTCCTGGGTTCGAGACATCGAGCACCGAAGGAACCGACGTGGTCACTTTGTCGATCGCTCCTCTGGACCGATTGCTCCCCGATATCACCCACATGATGCGGATCTCTGGAGCCGGGGCTCAGAGCGGTCTGATCACCGGTGCTGTCAACGGATACACCAGCGGCATCGACCGTGCGCGTCCCATTGGCGGCTTTGTCAAACTCAGCAGCGCGGGCCTTCCGATGGGGGTCTTGGCCCTCCCTATCAGCGACTTGGACGAGTTCCTTGGCGGTCTGGAATTGTTCGGCGAAGCCGAGGATTTGGGTGAAGGCCTCTACAGCATGAATCTTGGGCCCAATACCCTTTTTGCGCAGCACAAGGGCGATTGGTTGTTTGTATCCACGGCTGAGGAAGCTCTTGAAGGGGCCCCTGAGAACCCAGGATCGCGAATCGAAAAGATGGCCGCCAAGAACGATTTGATGTTCGAGGTCAATGTCCAAAACATCCCTGACGAATTGGTCGACCTGCTGACGAGCCAGATGCGAACCGGATTCGAGCAAGCCATGGAAGCCCAGTCGGGAGACTTGAGCGACGCGGAGATCGAAGCCAATCGCGTCCAGGGCGAGCAAGCCATGAAGTCCCTCGAAGAGGCCATTACCGATACCGATCGCTTCGTCTTTGGATTGGGAATCCATCCGAAGGACAAGAACATGACGATCGACTTCGGCGCTCAAATGGTCGAAGGCTCCCGGTATGCCAAGCAGCTCGGCTCGATGAAGACGATGATGTCCAAACTCTCGGGACATATCTCCGAGTCCAACGCCATCAGCGCCAAGACCATGACGTTGTTCGCACCTGAAGATGCAGCGCAGATGCAAACCAGTGTCGATCAAGGCAAGAAGGTTATTTACAGCCAGATCGATGACCAAATCGACAATCCAGCCGTGTCGGCAAAGGTCAAAGAGTACCTCGATCGACTCATCAAGATTTTGACCGAATCGAGCTCTGAAGGTGCTGTAGAGGCGGCCATCAGCGTCTCGATCGATCCGTCGCTCAACGCCATCGCTGCATTCTCGCTTGCCGATGGGGCCAAAGTCGAGGCACTCGCGCAGGATCTTGCCAACGAAGCGACCAATGCAGGGGCTCCGATCTCCGTCAAGCTCATGTCGGGCAAGCACCAGGGGGCGAATCTCCACAACATTTCGGTTCCTTTGCCCTACAACGCAGACGATAAGCTTCGCAAGATCGTCGGGGACGATGTCAAGATCGCCATTGCGACGGCTCCCAAAGCCGTTTACCTGTCGGTTGGCAAGACTGCCGAAACTTCCCTCAAGTCTGCACTCGATGCGAATGCAGGCGACAAGAAGATCGCCGGTGTCCCAGCTCGAATGCGTTTGAGCCTTTCGCAAATCCTCAACTTCGTTCAAAGCATCGAGTCGAACCCTGTGGTCGATGGAATGCTCTCCTCGCTCAACAACGGCGAAGACATGATCATGTACGATACTCAGATCATCGAACGCGGTGGAGTCAACCGAATCACCATCCAAGACGGTGTGATCAAAGCCGCCGCAGGTGGTGCTCGCGCTGGGATGGCAGGTCAAGGCGGCTTCTAAGCCGTCTTGATTCGAGCGATTGCCCAGAGGATCGATCCAAATCATCCACGCATAACGAACCGGTGGTAGCCCCGCCGGTTCGTTCGTTAAGCACCAAGTTTTTTTACCGGTTTGTCGCATCCATCGGAGCGCGCGTGAAGCTAATCATCGCCATCGTTCAGCCCGATCGGCTCGAGCCGATCAAGGAAGCTTTGAGCCAAGTCGAGGTCTTTCGACTCACCGTTGTCGATTGCTTGGGATACGCCCGGCAAAAGGGGGACCAGAGCCTCCAACGCGCCCCGGACGGGTCGATCCACCTGCTGAGGAAGCTTCAGCTTCAAATCGCTGTCAACGAGGAATTCGTCGAACCGACAGTGCAGGCCATCTTGCGCGGGGCCAAGACCGAGCAGGACGGACGTATCGGCGACGGAAAAATCTTCGTTGTACCCTTGGATCAATGCGTTCGAATTCGTACGGCCGAACGTGGCCCCGAAGCGATCTAGCCGCCAGCCCAATAAGTGAATATCGATGTCAGACCAACCTCTTATCGAACTCGTCGATGTCGCGAAAGTCTATCGACTCGAAGAGGTCGAAGTCCGCGCCCTCGATGGCGTTGACCTTGTGATGCAACGGGGTGAATACTCCGCCTTGATCGGTCCGAGCGGTTCGGGCAAGTCCACGCTGATGAACACCCTCGGATGCCTCGATCGACCCACCCGTGGTAGCTACAAGCTCGGTGGGATCGAAGTCGTCAACATGGCCGCCGATGTGCGCGCTCGAATCCGTAACAAACAAATCGGATTCGTCTTCCAGAACTTCAACCTCCTGGCCCGAACCAGCGCTCTGGAGAACGTCGAATTGCCGATGCTCTACGGCGAAGGAAGAACCAGCCGCCAGCGACGCGATCGGGCCAAAGAACTCCTGAGCTTAGTCGGACTCGGCGATAGGCTCGATCATCATCCCGGACAGCTCTCCGGGGGCCAGCAACAACGCGTGGCGATCGCTCGGGCACTTTCGACCGATCCGTCGATTCTCATGGGTGACGAACCGACCGGGAACCTCGACTCTCGCACCAGTCGAGAAGTGATCGAGCTCTTCAAGCAACTCAATGAGACCAGGAATCTGACCGTCATCCTTGTGACTCACGATTTGGGCGTCGCACGGAATGCCAAGCGGAACATCGTGCTGCGCGATGGGAAAATCATTTCCGACACGACGGATCACGAACAAGCTGCCGCGGCGCTCAAGGCGTCGTCGGAACTTTAATCGTGAGCGGATCGTCTGGCGGGCGTAGCTGCTCTCGCTGCGTCAATCGGACAAACTCGTGGGACAAATAAGCCTTTTCATCCCGCATGAGATTGTGCTCGAGCACATACTCGATCGCCGAATGCACCTGAGAAAATCGCATCTCAAGGATCTTGGCCACCACCGCTTCGTTCTGCATATTGTGGCCTAGAACTTCGACTTGATCCCCCAACCGATGCCCTTCGTCTCGGACCTCGTTCCACAAAATCGGCTTGACCCTGAACGATAACCGATCCCCGTAACGGACATGGTAGTACTCGCCGTCGAATGCGAAACGCTCCATCACATGATCGCTGGGAATCCAACCATCGATCTTGTCGCGGTCCTCGGGGTGGAAGGCCTCGAGCCCTTGTTCGGGCCAGATCGAATAGATACCAAAATCCGGAAGTGTCGACAAACCGATCATCCTTCGTTCCCCCCTTGTGCGGCGTATTGTTTTAGCGTCTCGATCATTTGTTGCAAACGAGCCTGAGCCAAAGGCAAAAGGGAATCCGATAAGTCCTCGAGTTGACGCACACTCAAGGTCGATTCCTGCTGATACTGCTCCCATTGCATCGCCAATTGAGGGACCAGTCTTACGCGCTGCTCGCACATCTGGCGACGGGCTGTGGCCCGTTCGAGGGCTTTGCGCTCGAACATGCAGGACGTTTCATCCTCGGCCCGAGTTTTGGCTTGGCATCGCAGTAGGTCCCCACGAGCTTCGGTCCAGCGTTTTTGAGAAATACGCAATTGGTCAGCCCAATACTCAGGCAATTCCTTGGTCAACCACATCGAGATTCTCTGGAACTGATCGCGGATGTCGTCGGAGTTGTGCACGGAGGAGTCCCGGAGCGATTCAATCGCCGAGGAAAACCGCTCGAGCGCATCGATGCTTTCAACGTTGGCTTTAGCCATGACCGCGCTGGTACTCTTCGATAAGCTCGGCCTTGCGGATCAGATACGGCACATGACGCTCGCTCGCGTCGATCAGACGAGCAAGTTGCTTGAGCTCCTGCTCGAACTGGGCCGCAAATTTCGCGTGCTCCTGATCCCGCCAGCTCGAGGACAACTGCTGCATCTGCCCGGAAAGCTTGGCCGTCGAATCGGCCAAGTTCCCTGAGAAGCGTTTGAGCATCATCGCAAATTGACGCAGTTGCTCTGGATCGACGATCGCTTGGGTCACGGCCAAATCCTCCTAGGCTGCCTCGCTGGCCGAACGCTCGGCTCGCTTGCGCAGCTTCTCTTGGTAACTTGCAAGATCGATCACGTTGGTTGCCAAGCCCAAGGCTCGCAAGAGTCGGATCGCTTGAAAGGTGATATCGAACTCCCACCACTTGTGACCATGCTGAGCCAATCTCGGCAGGGCATGGTGATTGTTATGCCATCCTTCGCCATAAGCAACGATAGCAACCCACCAAAGATTGCGGCTGTCGTCGCGAGTCTCGTAGTTTTTGTATCCCCAAATGTGGGAAGCCGAATTGACGAACCAAGTCACGTGCAAGACCGCAACCATTCGCAGACAAACCGCCCATACCAGCCAGGAAATCGCCAAGCTTTGGCCGCCGATCAAGTAACCGATCCCGGCAAGTGCCGCTCCGAAGACAATGTGGATAGGCAAAAAGAATCGCTCGAAAAACATCAGACCCTTGTCCTTGATCAAGTCCGGTACCCAGTGCTTGGCAAATCCATCAAAGTCGCCGTTGTCGGTCGAAAAAGCCAACCAAAACATGTGCGCCCACCAGGGCCCCTGTTGCGGCGAATGCGGATCTCCAGGTTGGTCGCTGTAAGCATGATGCTTGCGATGGTTGGCCGTCCAACTGATCGGACCACCTTCGCCGGCCAATACACCAAAAAACGTCAGCGTGTATTTGACCCAGCCAGGAACCTCAAGCCCCGTGTGCGTCAATAGCCGATGGTAACCCAAGCAAATCCCAAGGCTACCGTTGATCCAATGAATCAGCACACAGAGGAACAGTCCACTCCACGAAAAGGTCCAAGGAGCAGCAAGAGCGCCGAGGTGCAAGGCGACGAGCCACGCGGTCGCTCCCCATTGGATGTGGTAAACCTCGGGGATCCGAGGCTGCGTCTTGGTACCCGATCGGACCGTAACACTCGATTCAAACTCCTCGACGCTTGGACTCAATGCCGGTGCATGCATCTCGGCATGATGGGCTTTGCGGGAGTTCAGTACTGGATTCGTCGACGATTCGTTTTCAGATGGGTGACTTCGCATATCAGTTTGCTCGGGAAGCTCGCTCAGTAAGCTCGCTCGGGGGGATGATGATTCCAAAACCTCATTGGCACGGTTGGTCTATTGGACGCAGAACCACCCTTGAGGCACGCTAAAAGAGTAACCTCCGGGGGGGCCTGCAAGCGATGGCGGCAAGTCTAGTGGATGTCAAAGTTTGGTAAAACTCGTCGATAAGCCACCAAAACGGCACCAAAACGCCCAGCAGGACGAGATTTCACAATGGTTGTTGTGAAAAACAACGATTGACTATTGAACTTTTGCCCTACACTGGCGTAGTGACTTTTTCTGGCCTAGGCTTGTACCACCCCGGCATCCGGCATTAACTACCCTTATTGACTGGTTTGGCATGCTTCAGCAATCGAACGAACAGCCCTCTGGGTCGCAGTTGAACCAGCGAGAGATCCTTCGGGAGTTGCTCGCTGAGCTTTTGCTGCGTCTGGACGTTCCGCACGAACTTTCCGCCGTCTCGCAGGCCCTGAGCGATGCGGTCCTAGACGATGCTCGCACGCCCGATGCGCTTGCGATGTCGGTCATGCGGGCAGGGACGGCCGTTGGCCTGAGATTGGCCCCGCTGGAGTTGAGCATGATCGATATATGGGAATTGCTCCTTGAGGAGTTCCCAGTGGCTGTGGTGTATCATTCGAGCAACGGTGAGCAGCAAGCGGCGGTCTTTTCGCACGTCGCTGGTGGTCGCGTCGATGCCACGTTGATATCGGCCAAGAGCAAGCGATCCGATTCGCTTACCCGAAGAGAGCTCTCCGGTTTGCTTGCCCAAGGCCGATCGCATCAGTACTTTATCGCCGAGCCGTCGCTCAGTTGTGAGACCATCACCTCGAGTCATGAGCCTGACCAAGCCCGTATTCCCAAGGTGCATGACGATCACGATTCGCATCAACATCACGCCGAACATATTTCTCCCCAGAAGCGATTGCTCAGGCTCCTCAAACTGGAGACCAAGGACATTTGGACCTTGGGTGTCTTCACCCTGGTGGTTAGCTTTCTGGATCTTGCGACTCCTTTGGCCGTCGAGCAGATGGTCACGACGATCGGATTTGCCTCGGTCATCCAGCCATTGATTTGGATTGCGGTGTTGCTTTTTGCGATCTTGACCCTCTCGGCAGTGATCAAGGCCTTGCAGGTCTTCATCGTGGAAATCTTGCAGCGGCGGATGATCGTCCGGATCGTTGGCGATCTTGCTGAGCGTCTCCCGAGGCTGGAGCGTTCTGCGATGGATGGAATTCATGGTCCGGAGTTGGCGAACCGATTTTTCGATGTCATGACGATGCAAAAAGCGACCGCATCGCTTCTGTTGGATCTGTTGGCTTTGGCGATTCAGACGTTGGCAGGATTGCTTTTGCTGGCGGTCTATAGTCCCTACCTCTTGGCCTTTGACCTGATCCTTTTGATGGGCATGACCGTGATGATCTATGCCCTGGGGCGAGGAGGCGTTCGGACGGCCATCGAAGAGTCCTTGATCAAATATCGAATTGCCCACTGGTTGCAAGACATTATCGGCAGTCCCAATGCGTTTCAGGTCCACGGGGGTGGGTCCTTGGCCGTCGATCGAGCGAATCGATTGATCGTGGAATACCTCAGCGCGAGGCGCAAGCATTTTGCGGTTCTGATCCGGCAATCGCTCTTCGCTTTGCTTCTTTATGCAGTATCGATTTCGACACTCCTCTCGCTCGGCGGATGGCTGGTGCTCAACAATGCGCTGACGATCGGGCAGTTGGTAGCCAGCGTGTCGGTTGTTGCGGTTGTCGTCGGCGCATTTTCCAAAGTTGGCAAGAGCCTCGAGTCGTTCTATGACTTGATGGCAGCGACGGATAAAGTCGGGCACTTGATCGATCTGCCGACGGTCCCGCCGGCTCGGCCCTTGGATGCGGGGATCGGACCGGTCGAGGTTCGCTTCCGAGATCTGGTGCTTCATACCGGCAGATCGCACATTGCGATCCCGAATTTCACCATCCAATCGGCACAGCATGTGGCGATTTGCTGCGAAGGCCACTCGGGCAAGACCATGCTCTTGCAGACCGTCGCTGGCTTGAGAAACCCCTATTCTGGGCTTTGTGAAATCGGCGGTATCGACTCGCGCGATGTCAATCGATTTGCGGATGGATCCATGGTCGGCTTTGCCTCCGAAGTCGAAATCTTTCATGGAAGCCTTCAGGAGAACATCACCCTGAATCGACTTTCGATCCACGATTCGGACCTCCGAGACGCCTTGCAACTCGCCGGTCTTTGGGACGAAGTCCTCTCGCTCCCGATGGGCCTAGACACGATGCTTCAGACCGACGGCTTTCCCTTGAGTCGCTCTCAAGCTCACCGATTGATGATCGCCCGAGCCATCGTCTCAAGACCTCGGTTGTTGCTCATCGACGGCAGCTTAGATAAGCTCGGCCCTAGGATGAGGCAGCGTGTTTGGGAGAACCTCCGATCCGATCTGCAACCTTGGACCATGCTCATCGTCACGCACGATACAGAAATCATCAATAGCTGCGACAAACGCATCGAACTTATTCCACCTACAGACGCTCATCACTAATGGCTACACTCACCGAATCGCCAACGGCCGAATCCAACCACACCGAATCGAGCCACCTCGAATCATCCCCCTCGCGCCGGATGATCCGCTTGAGGCCGACCAAGGAACTCGGTGAACGCTTCCCAGCAATGCACTTGGTCAGGTCCAGTTGGTACGCCCGAGGTCTAGCCCGCGCTCTGCTCTTGCTTATGGTCATGCTCTTGGCCGCCTCGATCTTCCTGCCCTGGCTACAGTCGATCCGAGGCGATGGCCAAGTCACCGCGAGGCTGCCGCAACTGCGGCGCCAAGCCGTCGAGAGCCCGGCCAAAGGGATCATCTCCTCGACTCGGCCCGATCTCCGCGAAGGCTCTTTCGTCGAAAAAGATGAAATCATTATGGAAATCAAACCCTTCGCCGAAGACGCCGAAAGACTCACCCAGGAAGCTGTCAAAGCTGTTCAAGACAAAATCGGTTCTTACCGCCTTATCTTCGAAAACAACCGCCAACAGGCCGAGTCGGTTCGCATACAAGGACAACAAGCCATCGCCGGAGCCGAAGCCGAGGTCCGCAGCGCGACGAACGCATGGGAAAAAGCCACACGAGATGTCGAAGACCAACTCGCTAGATTCAACCAAGCCAAACTCGAAAGAGAAAGGTTCCAAGACCTTAAAGTCGACGTGATCTCCGAAGTCGAATTCATTAAACTCGAAAACAAAGAACTCAGCGAATTGGCCAAACTCGAAGGAAGCATGGCCAGTGCCAAAAAAGCCTACAACGATCTCGACGCCAAAGAACGTGACCTCGAAGGCAAACGCAACGAAGTCAACCAAAAAATCCTCCAAGCACAAAACTACATCGACAAAGCCCTGACCGATGTCAACAACTCCCAAAAAGAACTCAACGATGTCCTGACCAAACAAGGGGAACTCGATCGACTCAAAGTTCCGAGCCCAAGCCGCGGACGAATCCAATCCATCCGAGGCCAAGCCGGTACCAACTCCGTGAAAGAAGGGGATATCCTCTTTGAAGTCGTCCCCGAAACCGAAGACCTCGCCGTCGAAATGACCGTCCGAGGAGTCGATGCCCCCTTGATCCACGTCGGCGATCCAGTGCGCCTCCAATTCGAAGGGTGGCCAGCAATCCAATTCGTCGGCTGGCCATCGGTCGCCGTCGGTACCTTTCCAGGCGAAGTCATTGCTATCAATCCGACCGACTCAGGACGAGGAATCTTCAAGATCGTCGTCGGACCGCCTCAAAATGGGAAAAGCAGTCAAAATCCAACGAATGTAACGAATGTAACGGATATTCAGTGGCCCGACAGTCGATACCTTCGACAAGGAGTCAGAGCTAACGGTTGGGTAATACTCAAGACAGTGCCACTAGGTTACGAGATATGGCGTCAACTCAATGGATTTCCGATCACGATCAGCGATTCGGAGCCAGTCAAGGACAAAGAATCCAAGGAGCCCATGGCTCCGAAGATCAAGTAGCAAAGCCAGCAAATCGCGATGGGGTGGCTCTTTGCACCTCAAGACGCTTGATCCCATGCTCGGGGTTCTCGGGCCTTTGGTTCACGGGCCTCAGAGCATCGGGCCTCAGAGCATCGGCAATGAAGCTGGCACAAGGACTACTGCTACTGCTGCTACTGCTGCTAGCGGTCTGTCCCTGGGCCTTGGCCCAGGACTCTCCACCGAAGGCCGGCGAGCTGCTGCAACCTGCCGTTCAGCAAGCACCCGTTCAGCCACCTGCCGTTCAGCCACCGCTCGGGGAGATTCCGCCGGCGAGCAAGATCCCGCTGAAGATCTCCGGCAAGTCGCTCGAGGAGCTCGAGCAGATGCTCAAGGCATCGCGAGTCGAACTCGGCCAACGATTGGCCGACCAAGACGCTCTGTCAAAAGATGCGCAGGAGTCCGACCCGCTACGCGATGGAGAGAAGCGATTTCTGGAGCTTGAAGCCATCATCAAGAAGCGACGCGATCAGCGCCAGCAAGAGCTTTTGCAGCTTCCTAAGACTCCGTTGGGACCACGTATCCCCACAAACCCCGAGTCGGTACAACCCGTGCCCGTCCCTCAAGAAAACCCCGGGCAGTCTGGCTCGACGATGCCTAGAGGCGATTTGGAGCTCGGCGAATCGCTCTTGCTTGCCGATGTGATCGCCTCGACGTTCCGATCGTTTCCAGAGATTGAGATCGCGCGACTCGAAGCGAATGTCGCAAGTGGCGAAATCACGCAGGCCAATGGAGCCTACGATTTGCACTTGAATTATTTCAGCCTCAATCAACCTGTAGGTTACTATGAAAACAGCCGCTCTGGAGTGAGTCTATCGAGGCAACTGTGGTGGGGTGGGTATGCCATCGCTGGCTATCGAATCGGCCGAGGTGTGTTTGAGCCTTGGTACAAAGAGCGGGAAACGAACAAAGGGGGCGAGTTTCGCGTCGGTTGGGTTCAACCCCTTTTGCAAGGTCGAGCGATCGACCCGTATCGGGTCGCCTTGTTTCAATCCAATCTCAATCAACAAGCCGTTGCGCCGGAGATCCAGCAAAATGTTCTGGGCGCGAGTCTTGCGGCTGCATCGTCCTATTGGGCTTGGGTCCAGGCCGGCAATGTGCTTCGTTCACAAGAGCAATTGCTGGAACTTGCCATCAAACGCAACGACGGACTCAACAAGCTTCTTGCACGTGGGCTTTCGACACGCCAAGAGCTCTCGATCAATGCGCAGACGATTTCCGAGCGTCAGTTAAAGGTTTTCGAAGCGAGGCAGAAATTCCGAGATACAGCTTTCAAGTTGGCGGTGTTCCTGCGAGACGAGAACGGCACACCGATGCTCGCTCGACCCGAATGGTTACCGGTTGATTTTCCTCGCATCGAGCGACTCGAACTCCAGGATTTTGAGACCGCGTTTCTCGAAGCCCAACAAAGGCGTCCAGAGTTGGCGTTAATCAACATCGACTTGCAAAAACTTCGATGGGACTTGGAACTGGCTCGCAATCAAACCCTCCCCAACTTGGACTTCACCATTCAGGCCGTCCAGGATGTGGGAGATCAAGCCACCTCGCTCAACGACAAGCAGGAGTTTATTCTGGAGTCCGGCGTCGTCGGGGGAGTGCCTGTACAGCGCCGTAAAGCCAGAGGCAAGATCGAGAGCACGTTGGCCAAGATCCAGCAGGTCGAGCAGAAACGCTGGTTCATGTCCAATAAGATCGAAATGGATCTGCGGGTCGCACGAAACGCGCTCGAAGTCAGCCGCGAGATGGTTTTGCGAAGCGACCAATTGCTCCGTGAAACCCGAGAGACCCTGGAGTATTTCCGAAGAGAATTCGCCTCGGGAAACCAGGACTTCTTGTTCCTGTTGGCCCAAGAAGCCAAAGCGACTGAGGCGGAAATCAAGTTGCTCGATGCAGAACGTGAGTACTACTTTGCTCTAGCCATGCTCCAGGCCGTCCTCGGGCTCGATCCACTCGAACAGTCCCTGGGCTTGGATCAATCCGTCGCAGGCCAGCAACCTCAGGTCGTTGTTCCCGAGGCAGCACCCGAGGCACTTCCCGAGGTAGTACCCGGGGTAGTTCCCGAACCGGCTCGGTAGCGATTCGGTAGCACTTTGGTAGCACTTCGGCAACGATTCGTTTTGGGCTACGTCAGATCACAACGCCAGATCACAACGCCGGATCGACCCCGATACAGCCCCGCAGACTCTGCAAGTACTCAGCCGACTCGTACCGATCCAAATCCAACCGAGCCTGCTTCAATCGATCGGTCAGTTGCAAGCGATCGATGACCTGCTGGTGGTTGGCCTGCTGGCAATATGCTTCGAGACTCGCAAGCTTCCGTTTAGCCAACCGAATATCCACTTCTTGCTTGGCCACCAATCGCGCCTTGTACCAATCGCTTTGCAAGACCGACTCGCGTGTGAACATTTGGCGAAATCCAGGGTCTTGGGCCGTCTTTCCATCCCACTTGCCCGTGGCCATGATCTCCAAAAGCGCCTTCAGTGGCGGGCAAGCATCCGCGATGCTGCCGTCCTCGATGTAGACCTTGGCCACGCGCTGCTGAGCCTCGGCAACATAAAGCACCCCATCGAGAAACGAATCGAGATCCTGGGTCTCTGGGCATAGAATCTTCTCATCGAAAACCTTCAACGGATTGTCGAAAACTCTCCCGAAGTACCTTCGCACAAACCGCGAGGTGATCCGATAGCCGAGTCGACTGACGGGAACCAACACTCCGTTGTGCTCGCGATCCTGCAATGCTTCGAGCATCCCATCGCGAATCATCGCCACCGGATCGCGCTCCTCGGGTCTCAGACGGCACCAAATCTCCGGCACAAACATACTGATGTCATGACCGACCTCGATCTCCGGACCGATGTGGCCGGCGGCCGTGCTGAAACCTCCTAGCCCCGTCAAGGCCATGCTCACCAAGGTCGCATTCAGGTCATGGACCATAGCCAATGCGTTGAATGGGCCCTTGGTAAGCGCCCCTTCGCTCCCCGCACCGGTCGTCGATGGACTCTTGCCGGTGAGCGAGCAAACGTAATCCATCATCAATTCGGGGAGTTCGTGGTAATGGATCGGATTGTAGAGGGCCAAGGATCGGATCCCAGCGGCTCGGTCCGGCGGATTGTTTCGACGCCCTGAGAGAATTGCCGAGACAGGGAGCGGAACCGGTGCATTCGAGCCCACCCCTCGAAAAAGCTGGATTCCTCGAAACGCTACATACCGATCCTGAGGATTGATCAAGTCGGGGCGATCCTGAAGGTATCGCGGATTCTTCGAGGGCTTGCCATCGATTAAACGCGGACTCGCCGATGAAACTACGTAATCCTCGTCGCTTCGGAGAAAGCCCTCGAGCCGCTGACGCATGGGCTCTGAATACTGCTCTAGCTCGATGATGTTCGATGCCTCCTGGGCGACTGCCGCTCGATCCAAAGGTTCAAAGTTGCAGAAGAAATTGCCGACATCGGCAATGTCCCGCTCAGTCTGCTTGTCGAGCCCACGATGGACCGCATCGTCTGGCCGCTGAAACAATCGGTATTCGCAGTTGCTGACAAACTTGAAACTCTCAAGCCGATCTTGCAGGGGGGCACTCAACTCCCGGCCCGGTACGACGATGCTCGCGGTGATGTCGTCCTCAAGCTGGATCTTTCGCGCAGCGGCGAAGTCCTGCCGAAGCTTGTACATCCGCCATCGACCGGAGCTGTCCAAACCCACCCGCAAGTACATGCCGACGAGCTTGCGATTGTCGTACTTGAGCTCATGGCCCGGTTCTCCATTGACCACGTCGACCCCAAAATGCGATCGCCAATCTCCTTGCCACTCTTCCTTGTAAAACCTCTTGATAATGAACGCCATCGCGTAGATGTGCGATGGAATCTTGGACAACCAATCGTTGTACTCCTCGGTGTAATCGCGCGATGGAGTCAGCAGCTTGATGACACTCCCGAGCGAACGGCAGGGGTCGAGCACACGTCGGCTTTCGTGCTGCTGATAATCGGGCTTTTCGGAAGAACCTTCCCGCCAACGATCGGCATAGTCTCTAGCGAATATTTCATCAAGCTTGACAAAGTCCGAGTCGATCTCGGAAACGAAGATCGATCCGCCCTGCATGTAGTCGCTCAGCGATTTGCTGATCTCGCTTTTGCCTCCCCCGCTGACCGTACAAGGCTTGTGGCACACGGTTCCGTCCCCAGCCGTCCCAATCAAGCGCCATGACGGTGCACAGGGATGCTTTTCCATCTGCACCTTGTAGCCGCTTGGCGACATATAAATCTTCCCCTGCTCGAGCGGGATGCGTTTCTCTTGGCCGTCGATCTGCCACATCACACTCCGCAGCGGAATGCTCGCACGCGCATTTTCCCGAACATAGACCAGATTCGCAAAGTTCTTATCGATGCCATACCCGTCGGGATGCCACTCGATGAATTCGGAATAGTCGGCGACCAGATCGGCCATCGTCCGGCCATTGTAACGCCGTGAATTCCACTGGAACTCATCCCCGAGGTTATGGGTGATAAATGCCAGTGTCCCACCCGCGTGCTCTTCTTCGACGTTCCCGAGCAAGTTCGCTGCGTAGGAGATCTGCGTCTTGACCTCCTTCTTGCAATAGCCGTAGTAGTTGTCGGCGATCAACGTGACGATAACTCCCCCGGCGGTCCTGCACGTGGCCTTGAACGCCACCCCATCGTTGTACTTCTCACCAGGATCCTTCCAACACATGCCGTCGCGACGCTGTCGCTCGGTCGCTTGATCCCAGTGGCACAGCCCAAGCTCTTTCTTGGTCAATTCGATCAAGTGCGGGGCCAAGATCACGCAACCGGTGTGCCCTGTCCAATGCTCGACATCCAACGCTGCGTCGTTGTCGGGCAAAAGCGGATCCCCCGCGTTCCCGAAAATCGACTCGACAAAGTCCAAGTTGCTGACCAAGCCCCCCGGCGCAAAGAAACGAATTTCCATCGTCTGCTCTTGGCAGTACCCAGGAACCCTCGGACGAACCAGCGGCCTGATGAGCAACGATACCCACGTAGAGACTTGCTCGGTCCGCTCCAACGTAAAAGGGATCCGCAGATTCGCAAGCGGGGCGGCTACCGCCGCGCGAAACAGTTGCATGAACACGTGCTTAGGTACCGCACGCTTGTCCCCCGCGATCGGCAGTCCACCCTCGGCGACATGAAACGTCCCTTGGGTCGTCCTGCGGTCGGTCTTGGGATTGTGCAACACTCCGTTGGCAAGCCGATAGGAACTGACCATATCGTTCTGGAACAGCGATGCTCCATCGGGCAAACTCAGTTCCCTGGCCATCCCATGCTGGCTCACGGAAAGCGAATGCATCGGCAATCGCAAAGGCGAATCGCCAGCAAGTTCGCGAAAGTGCTCCCCGAGGAACTCCTCGATCCGGCGATCGCATGGTGCCTGCATCTGAGCGACCAAACGATGCTTCTCCTCAAGGTTCGCCAAGAGCCCTTCGGGCAACTCGACCTGAGCCATCGCCTCGTGATCATGCAGCAAATCTGTCGCCGCCATCTGCATGTAGATCAACTGCCGAAGCTGTTGATACGATTTATCACTTCGATAAGCCTCTCTCAACCACGACAACTGCCTTTGAGGGTTTCCAAGCGACCAACCGTTGTCGATGGACAGATCGTTCAAAAATGCTTTTTTCATCAGACAAAATCCTAGGGGCTTTAGTACAAGTCGCTTGGGGAGATGGCCTGCCCAGACGATCGATCTCGGATCAGCGAAAGCGGTTCTTCAGGCATTATAGTGGCTAAATAGGGTTGCTCTTGGTCCTACTCGTATTGGTACTCAACGAAATGGTGTTCGACGCTAGTCGATTCAAGCCATCGAGTATGAGTAGGAGTACGAGTACCGTCCGCCGCGGCGGACTGAGTACGAAAAAGCAGGAAACTAATGAGAATATCGCTGGATCCTAACCGATCGACAGGCAGACCGACAAGCGACCCGCACCGCATCGCAAGGAACCCCAAACCACCCTCGGGGTCCTTTTCGGATCGGCTCGACTTTGGGAAGATTCCTTCACGGACCTTCACGGCTCTCTATTCCCACACCTCCGATTCCCACAGCTCCGATCGACCCTTACCCATGAAACTCCCCAACCTTCGATCCGAGCAATGGTGGAACAACCCGAGCAACCCAGGGATGACGGCGCTGTATATCGAACGATTCCTCAATTACGGAATGACCCTCGGTGAACTCCAAGACGGTCGGCCGATCATCGGAATCGCTCAGTCGGCAAACGATCTTGCGCCATGCAATCGAGCCCACCTGCAAACCGTCTCGCGCCTGTGCGACGGAGTCCGCGACGCGGGGGGCGTGCCTCTGGTCTTTCCTATGCATCCGATCCAGGAATCGGTCCGCCGACCCACCGCCGCCCTAGACCGAAATCTTGCGTATATCTCCTTGGTCGAAATCCTTCACGGCTATCCCCTCGACGGCGTGATCTTCACCACAGGCTGCGACAAAACCACCCCCGCTGCGCTGATGGCAGCAGCCACCACCGATATCGTCTCGCTGATCTTCAACGGCGGACCCATGCTCAACAGCTACCTCGACGGCCAACTCGCCGGCGCAGGCTCCATCATCTGGGAGGCCCGAAGGCGTCTGTCGGCCGGGGAAATCGACCAACAAAAATTCATGGACCTGCTGGCCGCCTCAGCCCCCAGCGCCGGTCACTGCAACGTCATGGGAACGGCCCTTTCGATGAACTGCTTGGCCGAAGCCATCGGCATGGCCCTGCCAGGTTCCGCTTCGATCCCAGCCCCCTACCGCGAGCGAGCCCAAGCGGCCCACGCCGCAGGCAAACGGATCGTCGAAATGGTTCACGAAGACCTTCGCCCCTCGAAGATCATGTCTCGCAAATCGATGCTCAATGCGATCCGCGTCAATACCGCTCTAGGTGGCTCGACCAATTGCCCACCCCACATGATCGCGATCGCTCGCCACGCAGGGATCGAACTGAGCATCCAAGACTGGGAGGATCACGGCTACCGAATCCCTCTGCTGGTGAACCTTCAACCTGCCGGCACGCAACTGGCCGAAGACTTCCACCGCAGCGGCGGACTCCCAGCGGTGATGAAGGAACTCCTCCGAGGTGGTCTGATCGATGGGTCGCTTATGACATGCACAGGCAAGCCCATCGAGGACCAACTCCAAAATGCACCCGATCCCGACGGAGCGATTATTCGCTCGATCGATGATCCCCTGAAACACGACGCGGGATTCATGGTCCTAAGCGGCAACCTCTTCGATGCTGCCTTGATCAAAACCAGCGTCATCAGCCCCTCGTTCCGAACACAATACCTTTCGAAAGCCGAGGATCCAAACGCCTTCGTCGCTCGCGCGATCGTCTTCGATGGACCAGAAGACTACCACGAGAAAATCAATCAAATCCAAGACGCCTGCGATCCCAATACCCTGCTGGTCATCCGAGGTTGCGGAACCTTGGGATTCCCCGGCAGCGGTGAAGTCGTCAACATGCTCCCCCCGGATCGATGGATCCGACAAGGGGTCCGGGAGCTTCCCACCCTGGGCGACGGTCGACAGAGCGGGACCTCCGCAAGCCCCTCGATCCTCAACGCCTCGCCCGAAGCGATCGCAGGAGGGGGGCTGGCCAAACTCCAAACCGGGGACCTTGTCCGCATCGACCTCAATACCCGTCGTGTCGATGCCCTGGTCGATCCGCACCTCTGGGAACAGCGCGCGAGCTACCATACCGCAACCGAACTTGCTGAGACCGACGGACCGATTCCCCCGACGGCCACCCCTTGGCAACAACTCTATCGCCAACACGTCGGACAGCTCCACACCGGGGCTTGCCTGGACTTTGCCTGCTCGTTCCGCGACGTCTGCAGCAAAGTCCCTCGCCACAATCACTAGCCGTACCATGGGCCTCTGAGCCCGTGGGAGGCGAGCTTAGCAAACGACGCACGGGTCGCAGACCCATGCTACAGTGGGAACCGTTTTGCAGTTTGCTCCGTTGGGGCTTTCGCTCCGCGAAAACCTGTCGATAATGGCCGAGCGAGTAAGCTCCAGATCGTTAACCTAGCAGATATTCAGCAGGGGGAATCCATGGCCAAGAAAAGCATTGCAGATGTCGATTGTCGCGGTAAAACCGTTTTGATGCGGGTTGACTTCAACGTGCCCCAAGACGACACAGGCGCGATCACCGACGATCGGCGCATACGCATGGCGCTCCCCTCGATCCAATCGGTGATCGATCGCGGAGGCGAGCTGATCCTGATGAGTCACCTCGGGCGCCCGAAAGGCAAAGGTCCAGAACCGGAGTTCACACTCCATCCGACGGCGGTTCGTCTTGCGGAGTTGCTTGGTAAACCGGTCGCGTTTGCCAGCGATACCGTCGGTCCCGATGCGCAATCCAAAGTCGCGGCCTTGACGCAGGGCGATGTCCTGGTCTTGGAGAATGTTCGATTCAATCCAGGCGAAAAAGAGGGCGAAGCCTCCTATGCGAAAACCCTAGCTTCCTTTGCCGACATCTACTGCAACGATGCGTTCGGCACCTGCCACCGCGAGGAGGCATCGATGGTTGCCGTTCCGCTTGCCATGGGCAACCAACCCAAGGTGGTCGGGTTCCTTGTCGCCAAAGAGATTCAATACCTCAGCGACACGATCAGCAAGCCAGGTCGGCCCTTTGTGGCGATCCTTGGCGGCGCGAAAGTCAGCGATAAGATCAACGTCATCAAGAACCTTCTGGGCATCTGCGACTACGTACTCATCGGCGGGGCGATGGCCTATACCTTCTCGCTAGCCCAAGGTGGAAAAACTGGCAAGAGCTTGGTAGAACCCGATAAAGTCCCCTTGGCTAAAGAGCTCATTGCGGCCGGTTCGGGCAAGCTGATCCTTCCGAGCGACACCCACTGCGGAGACGCCTTTAGCAGTTCCTGCAACAAGCAGGTCGTCGCGGCAGGGAATATTCCCGATGGTTGGGAAGGACTCGATATCGGGCCCGAGACAGCCAAACGGTATGCGGACATCGTCAAGTCCTCCAAGACGGTTGTTTGGAACGGACCGATGGGGGTTTTTGAGATGCCACCTTTCGATGAGGGGACCAAGGCCGTTGCTAAGGCGATTGCCGATAGCGATGCGGTCAGCATCATCGGAGGTGGCGACAGCGCCGCGGCGATCGAGCAGCTTGGTTTTGCCGACGCGGTCACCCACGTGAGCACTGGCGGGGGGGCGAGCCTCTCGATGCTTGAAGGGGAGAAGTTTAGGGCCGTTGAAATCCTCGACGAAGCCTAAGACAGCACCAATCCAGGCGATTTCGTTTAACCCGTAGCCAACGGCGAGGGATTTAACCAAGCCCCCCAGGACGCTGCGTTTGGGCGTTGATTGGATCAGTAACGCCTCTCGGCCCGTAAAATGGGGCTTCGACCCGTTTGTGGTTTGATTTGTTAGGTGGCACGCACGGCCTCGGAGGGCCATGCTACGGTTGGAAAAAAACGGTGATGCACCCAGGGCGGCGCTTCGCTTTGCCCTGGGCTATCTCATCATGCCCCTTTGGGGCGGGGGAATTAAAAGAACCCGGGGATAGTCCGTCTCCATCATCGCGTCATGGAATGTATCTCGGCGATTGCGTTTAACCCCGGTGAGCCAACCAGCGCCAGCGGTTGGGCGATTTAACCAAGCCCCCGTAGGACGCTGCGTTTGGGCTCTGATTGGATCAGGAACGCCTCTCGGCCAGTAAAATGGGTCTGCGACCCGTTTTTGGATCGATTTGTTAGGTGGTACGCACGGCCTCGGAGGGCCATGCTACGGTTGGAAAAAAGACTCGCTCAGGGCGGCGCTTCGCTTTGCCCTGGGCTATCTTATTATGCCCCTTTGGGGCGTGGGAATTAAAAGAACCCGGGTACAGTCCGTCTGCATCATCCCGTCATGGAATGTATCTCGGCGATTTCGTTTAACCCCGGTGAGCCAACCAGCGCCAGCGGTTGGGCGATTTAACTAATCCCCCCAGTAAACTGCGTTTGGGCTTTGATTGGATCAGGAGCGCGTCTCGGCCCGTAAAATGGGTCTGCGACCCGTTTCTGGATGAACGTGGTCGAATCGTCACATACACGCACGGCCTCGGAGGGCCATGCTACGTAGGATTCTATCGCGCGGGGACTGTCCCCGGCTTCTTGCCGAAAAATTTTCTTGCAACTCAGAGTTCAACGGATAAAATTTAGCGGACTTCAAAAGCCCGTACTTGTCTGAGGGTCATGCTCGGATGCGGCGACACGCGTAGGTGCAGATATGTTACTTGATCCTGTAGGAAGCCT
>Ga0208085_1000216_pt1 | contig 22744 bp, 18 predicted proteins | sample LakMenEpi21Jun10_FD_150721 | JGI IMG/M metagenome (GOLD analysis project Ga0208085, IMG submission 150721) | Freshwater microbial communities from Lake Mendota, WI - 21JUN2010 deep hole epilimnion (SPAdes) | ecosystem: Environmental > Aquatic > Freshwater > Lentic | place: Lake Mendota, Madison...
TATATTTTACTGCTTTCCGAATACCATTGAGAACATGATCGCTATGAGTTTCTAAGATTATTTGAATACCACAACTTGCTGCTAATGCAATTAATTCTCCCATTTTAGATTGTCCTCTAGGATGAAGATGAGCTTCTGGATTTTCTAACAAAATCAATGTATCTGAAGCAGCAGACAATATAGCCACAATAATCGGTAGAATGTAGATAATTCCGAAACCTACATTAGTTAGACGATAAGAATTATTGTCTTCATAGGAACATTGTAAATTTACTAAATCCATTGCTGAATGTAATCCTATATCAATTCTTGTTCCAGGACTAATTTCTCCTAACCAGGCTTCAACTTGACTTTTTAAACTATCAGACTGTGCTGATGGATGTGATAGTTGATGATGTGGAATTTTTGCATATTCATTTATAGATAAGAAATGAGCAGTAAATTCTCCTTGACTTCCAATCTGTTGATGTTGTCTGACTTGAAAATCAGACATTTGGAAATAATTTCTAGGTGCTACTCTTTCTGCTTTTAAGTAATGGAATTTATCTGTAAACAGACTTGAATTATCAATTTCTGCATCAATTGCTAGATCGATTTCTAGCCACATTGGTGTAGATAGTCGCATTATATCTGATTGACGATCACAATCAAAAATCCAAGTACCTTTAATATCATTATTCATGCCAATTTCAAAAGTTATTACATCCTCTTTAGCTCTCTTGAAAAGTGCATCTTTTCCAGTACCTATAGATACTAAATCACCGTTTAATACTAAACCTACCCTATCTAATAAATCATCCCGCAAACAAGATTGACGTAATAGTAATAGAGATTGCAACACAGACGATTTACCAGTGCTATTTAAGCCAGTCAGTAGAGTTAATGGCTTTAAAGAAAACGATTGATTTTCAAATGGTTTAAAATTTTTTAAAGTTAAAGAACTTAACATGATAAAACCTCTTGAATTATTTGATTAATTTGTTCAAACCGATATTTAACTTTACTAGATGCTTGAGATACCGATTTTAGAAAATCAGGATCATCTTTCATCTTTTGTCTAAATTTTCCTTTTAATATTTCCTTATTTGTGATTAATAGTTCAATTTGTTGTAGATTTAATTGACTTAAAATAACAGACCATGCTGCAAAAAGAGCTTTACTAACAGGAGAATTTGAGGATTTACGAAAAGCATTATTCCCGAAAATATCGTAAGCTGCTTTCATTGCTATAATAAACTTATTCTCTATTTCTTGGATTAAATCATTTTCTAGTTTATTTAATTTTTTCATTGTTTCATTTAAAAAATAAGTGTTACCTTTATTTTGGGGATAGTCTTGATAGTTTGTTAAAGTAAAAGCAATAAAATCAAGTATCAATTCATGATCTTCGAGACGTTCATTTCTCTTTTTAGTTAAATTTATTACTCTTTTAAATTCTGGTAAACTAGCTAATTTCTTGAGAATTTGTATTGGTTTACCTGGATTCATTGCTTGGCGTAGTTCCTGGTTATTAAGAGGTAATCCACCAGTATTAATTCTTTGAAAAATATTATATTTTACTTCATCAGGAGTTCCCGGTTCAATTAAACATACTGTTAACTCTGTTTCCTCTATTCTTCTTTGATAAGCACGAGGTAAATCATTATATTTCTTATTGTTTAAATCTGTAAGAAATTGCAATTCAGTTAATGTAAATTCTTGATCAATAATAAATTTTTTAAATGTATTAATTCTTTGTAAACCATCTATTACTGACCACTTGTCATCATTAGTAGCATCTATATAAAATGGTGGAATAGGAATCCGAATTAAAAGAGATTCAATTAAGCGACTTTTAGCTTTAATAGTCCAAATATCAGATTTTCGGTAAAATTCAGTATCTAAATCAATTTCATCATGCTCAATTCTTCTTAGTAGTACATCCATTGTCATTAGTCTAGTTTTTATCCTAATCTTTGTTGGATCAAATGGTTCTAAATTTTCATCATCATCTTCTTGTTCAAAATTAAAATCATCATCTAAATCATCTTCTTGATCTAGTAATTCCATCTGTTGATTACTGAGTTTATTTGTTTCCATTATGACAAATACTCCTAAAGATTTACTTAGGCAGGATTAGATATCATTAGATGATAATGCCAAACAAATCATCTGGGCGTTGATTGAATAGAATTTTCAACGACTTATGAACACTAATCTCACTGAGTAGTAAAAGTTTTATTAACGTGGCTATTGAAGCAAAACGCATCTAAATTAAATTATGAGAGCAAAATCAGGATTTAGTATGGCTAAACCCTGAGCGACTCATGAATTTTTCCCTACAATCTTTAGGCTTCGTCGTAAGCTTCTAAATCTAAGAGGTGAATATAGGCTTCAACTAACTCTGGACGCTGAAAAGCAATTGCCCGCAGTAGATGCCAATCATTTAAACCCTCAAAAGCATTACTATAATTATCTAATTCCAGACGTGTAGCCAAATCCTGTACCTCTGTCGCTGTCATAGCAGAAATTTCTGTTTTGGAAATGCTTAGAGTTTTCATAATGCTTGCCCCTCCCTTTTGCAGCGCTTACATTCAGCTGAGGGTGGAGTTGATTCCACCTTTACTATCTTACTCATTAACGAGCATTAAATTTGTAAAAATTCTTGTGAATTTCACCGGAATTTGAAAAATTTTTGTAACTAAAACTAACCAATTGTGTTGACAACAAAAGTTCGTAGCACTTTCAACATTTGTAAATTAATTTCATGACCCATTTCAAATTCATGGTACTCCACTGCCACTCCTAGACCTTGTGCAACGTCCCTCGACTTAATTGCCGCTTGTAAAGGAACAACCTCATCCAGTGTCCCGTGTATAATCAATGTAGGCGGAAAATTGCCTTTATTTAGCGTTGCCACAGTAGGATGTAAATAACCACTCATTACTACCAAACCAGCCAAGGGTAAACTTAATCCTACATCTAAAGTCATTGCCCCACCTTGAGAAAATCCACTCAAAATAGTGCGCGACAAGGGCACGCCCGTATTAGCTTCTAAAGATTGCAACCAATCTATTAACAGTTCCTTACTTTCCGCCAATCCATCATACATATTTTCTGAGCGCAGATCATACCATGACCTACCATTATCACCATAAGGATAAGGATAAGGAGCATTTGGGAGTAGAAATTCATAATCAGGTAGGTTAACATCGGGAATTAAAGATGCAACATCTTCGGCATTTGCACCCCAACCATGTAAAGTAACAATTAAAGCCTTTGGTGTTTGTTTTGCCGGTGGAGAAACCCTAATAAAATCTAATACTGGAGTCATGGCTAATTGAGTTAAAAATTAATGCAGATACAGTATACTGTATCCTAATCCAGTACACATTTCCAAACTTTTTTAACCCTTCTGGATGTTTTCAAAATAAAATCATATAGGTTTTCCTAGTCTAATGAAGTACAAAATTATCTGTGTTCATCTGCGTTTATCTGCGTTTATATAATTACATATAATCTTCTAGACTTTACCAATTATCACGAAATTTTGAACAAATTAGGGCAGATTCAAACAATAGCCTCCTCAATTATTTTCACCCCGGCTCTGAATCCGAATATTTTTAATTTTTAATTTTTAACCCCCTTTCGGTAGAATGTTGTTCTGTTTGCAATTTAGTCCAAAGGAATTTAGAGGATTATGGCGCGTTTAGCCCTGTTGAGTGTATCTAATAAAACTGGTGTAATTGATTTAGCCAGAAGTTTAGTTGAGGAATTTGGTTTTGATATTATCAGCAGTGGGGGAACAGCCAAAACCCTCAAAGATGCAGGAATACCAGTTACTAAAGTTTCTGATTATACAGGTTCACCAGAAATTTTAGGCGGTCGGGTCAAAACTCTTCATCCTCGCATTCATGGCGGTATTTTAGCACGGCGGGATGTAGAACAAGATATCACAGACCTGGAAAATAACCAAATTCGTCCCATTGATTTGGTAGTAGTTAATCTTTATCCATTCGCGGAAACCATTGCTAAACCAGGTGTTACCTTAGCTGACGCGGTTGAACAAATTGATATTGGCGGTCCTGGGATGTTAAGGGCTTCATCAAAAAATTACGCCCATTTAACGGTATTATGTGATCCTACCCAATATAACGAATATTTAGAAGAATTACGCCAAAATGGGGAAGCGTCCCTAGAATTTCGCCAAAAATGCGCCTTGAAAGGATTTTTGCATACTGCTAACTATGATAATGCCATTGCTGCCTATTTAGCGGGTATACAAGGATCAGAATTGACAATTTCTGGTACACAACTCCAATCTTTACGTTATGGAGAAAATCCCCACCAAACCGCTACCTGGTATCAAACAGGAAACACCCCCACAGGTTGGACAGCGGCCACCAAACTACAAGGTAAGGAACTCAGCTATAATAATCTGGTAGATTTAGAAGCCGCACGGCGGATAATTACCGAATTTACCGACAGTCCCGCAGCCACAATTATCAAACATACCAATCCCTGTGGAACTGCGGAAGCAGCCACAATTTTTGCCGCTTATCAAAAAGCCTTTAATGCTGATTCTATATCGGCTTTTGGCGGAATTGTGGCTTTAAATCGTCCCATTGATGCAGCCACAGCAACAGAATTAACAAAGACGTTTTTAGAGTGCGTAGTTGCCCCTGGTTGTGACGAAGAAGCCCAAGAGATTTTAACTAAAAAAGGTAATGTCAGAGTCTTGATTTTACCAGATTTGCTGGCCGGACCCAAAGAAATTGTCAAAGCGATCGCTGGGGGGTTTTTAGTCCAATCTGCTGATGATATCATTGCTGACCCTACTCAATGGCAAGTAGTTACAGAACGTCAACCCACACCCAGCGAGTTAGCAGAATTGCTGTTTGCTTGGAAAGTGTGCAAACACGTTAAGTCTAATGCTATCGTGATTGTAAGCGATCGCACAACCTTAGGTATTGGTGCTGGACAAATGAACCGTGTCGGTTCGACAAAAATCGCTATCGAACAAGCTGGAGAAAAAGCCCAAGGAGCATTCTTAGCTAGTGACGGCTTCTTCCCCTTCGATGATACCATCAGAAGTGCCGCCGCAGCCGGAATTACTGCCATTGTCCAACCAGGAGGAAGTCTCCGCGATAAAGACTCTATTAAAGCCGCTAATGAACTCGGTTTACTCATGGTTGTCACTGGTATAAGGCACTTTTTACATTAGTCAGTTGTCGGTAGTCAGTGGTCAGTTGTTGGTGGTCAGTTGTTGGTTGTTGGTGGTTAGTTGTCAGTTGTTGGTGGTTAGTTGTTTTTTACCCCTTAAAAACAATTTCCAAAATTGTTGGTTTAGGTACTTGCCATTTTAAGAAAAGAGTGATAAATTATATTTGTGTGTGAGGAGCAAGTTTAAAGAACGCCTGGGGTGGAAACACGGCCACACTCCCGGGCGTTTTTTAATGGCAAAAATTTCACTACGGGTATCATAGAACAGTAGAGATATTTCAAAAAACACCTCCACAACCGAAAAATAATAATCTCACATTTTGGCAATTTGGCAGATAACCATTTTAATTTCCAGCTTTAATGGAATATCAACAGGGTTAAAGCAAAACAAAAGCTGTTTTGATATGGGGATTTATCCCAGCACTATAGACTTATAGACCAGATGGTAAACAATAAATAGGATGTTGTTAAAGACACAAAAATGTTGCGACCTTCTAAAAGTGGCCATTGGTAATAGATTAACAACCATGGGTTAAGAAGCGCCAAGAAAATATATAGTATTTTGTTGATTTCCTAGTGAACAAAACTGTAAACGTAGAAATTAACTTGAAAATGCTGAAATTTTCAAAAAAGATGACAAGTTAATAATTTACCTATTAATCAAGAAGCATTTGAGAGATAATGGCATCAGCTTGTAATCTCTTATAAGTTAAATGTACTAGGTTAGCTTCATCCAATTGTCCACAAATATAACAAGCTAGACTAAGAGCATCTAATAACATTAAAGTAGTAATGCCTTCTGCCGCTAAAGATAATATATAGTCAGAAACGCCATTGGCACAGGTTTTTGCTGGCATTAGGATCAGTAGTAACCGTAAACAATCTGCTGAAGCCATCATCCCATCTAACTCATGGGTACGGGTAGCTAATTGAGCAATACCTAGAACAATTTGATTGGCAGAAATACCCTCTTTCATCAGTAGAGTAAAGAAAGAGGTTAAATGACATGGTGTGCTGTGATCAAGTTGAATATTCATAGTGCTTGCTAAAATCAGTGTAACAATAATCGCAGATTTTTTGACTAATCCGGAAAAATCTCCAAAAACTTTTGGGGTTTTTTGGTTTTTTAAATAATATTCCAGAATCTTGTGATAGATGCCACCCCAAATTTTTAACTTAAGTTTTAATCAATCGTTGTCTGTTAGATAACTTCTGATTTAACTCCTATTTCCCTGTCTCTTGATGCTGTATACCAGCAAATTGTTATTTTTACATCATTTTACATCTTGTAACACTAAACTATTCAGGTTTTTGATAACTGAAATATCAAATTAGTAGTTTATGTAACCGACAGCAGGAATTTGATGATGTAAATTGAGTCAGATGGTAAAGCAAAGTGTAAATAAAACAAAAATTTAAAATGGGTGGAAGTGTACCCAGTAAGGGTTTTCGGTTTTGAGGTTCACTTGCTTGACTAGGCTTTTGTTTCTGTCTCATTAATGGGACAAAGCGGATCATAAATTTTTAACCTTTCACCTCCTGTTGATACCCAGAGAGAGTAAACCTGATTTACGTCTAATTGTTCTAGATGTAAACGCCTCAAACCGGGAAAAAATAATGACGAATTTTTAGTTATTTTTTGTCTATGGGACAATCATAGGGCTATGTTAGGGCTGTCAGTATAGCTATAATTTTCATAGATACTTTATTAATTTGGACGACGGGTAGGGTAGATTCTGGTATTTTTGGTAGCATAATAATAGGTTAAGGCAGTAACTGTATTATGAAAAGAAGATTTGTATGGCCAGCTACTTAGAAACCCAATCTCCAGACGAGTTAATAGATGAACTTCAGGATACCACAGCGCCGAATCATGTAGAAGTGATTGAAAATGTGATTAATACCCTGGCACAAGATCAAAGTGCAATGGTTAGTCATGGCGCTGAGGGTGGATATCTGTGGAAGTTCCAGTATGGTAGTGTAGAAGTATTTGTACAGTTGACGGGAACTACTGATGAAGATACTATTACGGTTTGGTCTGCTGTATTGACGTTACCTGTTCAAGATGAAGCCCGATTAACACGATATTTATTAGAATTGAATTGTGTTAGTACCTTTGAAGCTCGTTTTGGAATTATTGATAATCAGGTAGTGGTGATTTCTACACGCACTTTAGCGGAGTTGTCTCCAGGAGAGGTTTCTCGAATCATTACTATAGTTGCAACTATCGCTGATGATAATGATGAATATCTGCAATCTGAATTTAGTAAAGTTTAGGTATTGCACTATGGTAGTGTAAATTATGTTTCATGCCACAATTTTGTGGTTTGCATACATAAGAATTGCTGTAACTATTTTAGTATTTTAGCCTGGGGGTTGACTTTTAATGCCTGAGCAGCGGGTGTGGCGACTTATTCCGATTTTAGCGGCTTCTGGCTCTGTCCAGATGGCTATAGACCGTTGGTTATTAGTGCAGCATGAGTCGGGAAATTGTCCACCAACCTTACGTTTTTATACTTGGTCTCCCCCGGCGATTTCTCTGGGTTATCATCAGGGGAAATATCCCGAATTTTGGCAAAATTTAATCTGGAAGGGGGAAAAACTGGATTTGGTGCGTCGTCCTACTGGTGGTAGAGCGGTTTTACATCAAGGTGATTTAACTTACTCTGTGGTGACTTCTGGACTACGGGGAAATACTCTGGAGGTTTATGCAAAGATTTGTGAATTTTTGATGCAAGGATGGCGATCGCTTGGTATAGAGTTGTACTATGGTCAGGCTGGACGCGGGTATATTCATAATCCTAATTGTTTTGGAACGGCTACTGGTGCAGATTTGGTTTTAGCAGATGGTTCTAAACTCATTGGTAGTGCCCAATTACGGAAAGGTGGGGCTGTTCTTCAACATGGTTCTATACGATTAAATCCAGATGTGGATTTGTTTATAAAAGTATTTAATCAGGAGTTTTTTGATCCTATTCAATTTCCAGAAAGTATTAATCAAGAAACAATTATTAAGGCTTTAATAGAGGCAGCTTGTGATTGTTTTGCTATGGAAATAGAGGTAATACCTTTGTCTGAAAATGAGTGGAATTTGATTTTATCATATTGTTGATTAGGGTCAGTTTTTGGACTACCCTAAGTTTTTTTCTCTCGCGGAGACGCAAAGGCGCAAAGAGAGGTCTGGTTTATTTTAGTTTTTGTCTTTGGTATGATGTTTACTTTTTAGATTGTCATGTTTTATTTGCAGTTCGTACCATTCGTTTAAACAGTATTCTGACCAACAAAAACAATATTCATTCCAGCAGAAATCACATAATCCTTGTTCTTTTGTTTGATTATTGTTTGCTGATTTTTGCAGTAGATAAGTGCGGGGACAATGGCTGTAATTATTCATGATTTTACTTGGTATATGGGGTAATATTTTTGGATAATCTATATCCAAAATATGATACATATAAATCTCGCTTTTTGTGGAAATTATTGACTATTTGTATAAAATATTTTCAGAAGTATATATTTTTTAATACTCAGTTCTACTTATGAATAAGGTCGGGATTAGGAATTTGAGAATACAGAGGAATGGAGAAAGTAGGAGTTTGGGAGATTGTGCGTTAGTTGCGAAGGTAGACTTCTCTTTAGGGAGTAATAAAAATTTGCAACATATAATCTATGAAAATCATGCACATTGAGTTACTATGGGAGAGGTGTCAAATACAGCAAGATTACCCGCATGGATACAAATCAGTTAAAGTTTCTATTAAAGCTGTTAGGATGTGCTAATTATCGTACTGGCTTTAGTTCTAGCACTTTTGATGTTTTTAAAAGCGAGAAAAACAAAATTTGTCGAGATTTGGGGGAATTGGAATATGTGGACTATTCCCAAGAAGTTGCTACGGTGAAAATTTTACCTGCTGGTCAAGCACTATTAAAACTTGACTCTACACAGTTACCTATTGATAATAAAGAACTCAAGGTACTGGAGAAAATAGGTAAAAGTTCTGGAAAAATAGCCCCTAGTGAAATCAAAGTTTCAGCACTAAAATCTGATGAAAGAGAGGCAATTTTAACAGCTTTGAATGAACGAGGTTTAATTGCTATTGAAATTAAGATGAAAAGGCTTAAAGCTGACATTTGGTTAACAGAAAGAGGTATTGAGTTTTTGCGGGATGAATATGTTCCCAATAAAGGTAATAATCCTGTTATTAGTTTAGATTTGCTGGGTAATTATGTGCAGTTTTTACGGAAGAATTTGCGAGTTAAGTCAGAACAAGTTTCTACTTCAGTTTCTGATATTAATAGCAATATTAGTGATGAAGAAATTTTAGAGACTATCAAGAAATTAGATCGGGAATTGGGTACAGAGAATTATTTACCAATTTTCCATTTACGGCAAAAATTACAACCGCCTTTATTACGAGATGATTTAGATCAGGCTTTGTATAGATTACAAAAAAGTGACAAAATTGATTTTAGTACCTTACAAGAAGTCAGTGCTTATACACCAGAACAAATTGACGCGGGAATTCCTCAAAATATTGGCGGACAACTGTTTTTTCTTATAGTTAATTAACAGGTTTTTCAATATTTTTCATTTTTTCATTACTTCCTCCTCTCACAAATGTGTACCTATGACAGACATTAACGACATTATTAAACGCGAGGTCAACCCTTTTGATATTATTAATTTAAAGCCTACTAATTTTTGGGCTGAAGAACAAGATTCAAAACTCATGGTTGAGTCAATTCATAAAGAGGCAATCATAGAAATTGAAGGTTTACTTGATTTAGTAGGTCAAGATCATCGTAGCCGCACAGTTTTATTAGCTGGTGAGTCTGGTTCTGGCAAAAGCTATTTATTAGGTCGGCTTAAACGTACTCTTAACCCTAAAGCATTTTTCGCCTATATTCTCTGCAATTGGGCTGATAGTAGTAATATCTGGCGGCATATTTTACGTCATACTGTTGATAGTTTAATTCAAGTTCCCGAAGGTGAAAAAGAATCACAGTTAATGTTGTGGTTGAAAAGTTTAACCGCATTTACAAGCAGTGATATAACGAAACGAATATTTAATGATAATTTTTGGGAAGCATTACAAAGTAATCGGCAGAAATTTATCAAACACCTCAAGGATAGTTATAAAAAAGCAGGTATTTATAACCCTGATATGTTCTTTGGAGTGCTGCATGATCTCGCAAATCCAGAATTATATGATTTAGCTTGTGAGTGGCTGCGTGGTGATGATTTAAATGAAGATTCCATGAAAGAAATCAAAGTCAAAACCTGCATTGATACGGAAGATGCTGCAAAAAATATCTTGGCAAATTTTGGCAGAATTTCTACACAAACCCAACCCATTGTTTTATGTTTTGATAATTTAGATACTATGCCCCAGTTACCAGAAGGTTTTCTGGATATACAACCTTTTTTTAATGTCAATACCACAATTCATGGGGATAATTTAAAAAATTTCTTGGTGATTATCAGCGTTATTACAAATACATTAAAACGGCATTTTGATCGAATTCTGCCAGCCGATAAAGCCGGAATACATAAAACAATTCAGTTAAAACCTATTACTATAGAACAGGCAGAAGCACTTTGGTCCTATCAACTTCAGCCATTACATCAACTAGCAAATCCTAGACCTGAATCTCCTATTTTTCCCCTAAATCGGCAAATTTTAGAGAAAACCTATCCTGGTGGTAAAACTATGCCTAGAAATGCACTAACTCTAGGTCGTGAAGAATATCAAAAATATAAAGTTATTCCTCCCCCACCACTTCCAAATCCAACTCCACCTCTACCACTTCCAGATCCAACTCAAGCAGAATTTGAATTATTATGGCAGCACGAATATACAAAAAGTCAGGGGAAAATTACCAAGATTTCTCTGTTATCATCACCTGATTTAATTCAGATGTTGCAGCAGTCTATATCTAGTTTAAAAATGCAGGGAGTTAAGACTAAACTCTTAAGCGGAAAGTATGCTAGTTATTCCTTGAGTTATCAACATCCTACCAAGCGGGAAAAATTGGGTATAGTTTGGACAGAAGACTCAAATATGAATAGCTTTTATCATATAATGAATGCTTGTCAAACAGTCCTTCAAAAAAATCTCTGTCAAACTATGTACTTGATTCGTGGTGGGGATTTAGGAAAACCAAACATGGCTGGAAATCAACTCTATAGACAGATTTTCACGGATACTAATCATGTTCATATTAAACCAAGTTTACAGTCTATTCACTATTTGGCAACATATCAAAGTTTGGTAAATTCTGCCAAATCTCAAGAATTGGTAATTGGTGGAAAAACGATTAATTTACAAAGATTAGAAACTTTAATTAATGAATCTGAGATATTGAATCAATGTACTTTATTACAAGATTTGGGAATTGTTTCTAAACCAAAGCCAAAGCCAAATGGTAAGGAAGGAAAAGATTTAAGACCTGTTAAAAATTTCCTATTAAATCTCGTGAAAACTCAAGGTTATATGGGAGTGGCTACGTTGATTTCACAAGCAGTTAGCCAATTTCCTGATGTAAAAGAAACTGAAATTCGCAGTCTGATTGAACAACTATATCAAGAAAACAAAGTGAAAACAGTCAATCCAGAAGCTAAATTATCAGAACAATTAATTTGTTTAATTCCGTAAGTCCATTTATGACAATATGATCAGCCAATGCACTACCTGACAGAAGCTTCTGAAATTTACAAGCAAATTTCCCAACTGTCCCTATCTAAAACCCTATGGATAGATACGGAAATCGCTGATTGGTATACCGATAAACCAAAATTAGCACTAATTCAGGTATTGGCTGATTATACAGATTTAACTGGTGAATCTGCTTACATTTTTGATGTTTTGGGTAAACCTGATTTGGCTGTATATTTCATTAACCAAATTATGGTTAATCCGCAAATTGAGAAAGTTTTTCATAATGCTGGTTTTGATTTAAAATATTTAGGTAAGGAACTAGCCCAAAATGTCACTTGTACTTTAAAAATAGCGAGAAAAATCACCAAAGAAGTTTTAGAAACTACCAACTTAAAACTAAAAACTCTAGCTGCTGAACTCTGTCAATTTTCTCATGTAGACGCAGAAGAAGGAACAAGTGATTGGGGAAAACGTCCCCTGACTCAAAAACAGTTAAACTATGCAGCTATGGATACTGTTTATCTCGCTACTGTTCATTATCGCTTGCTTGAAATATCCAATCCTGATGTTATCAATCGTGTATTTAATATGGTAAATCACAAATCTGAAAATTCATCTTTAACTCCCACTAAAGTTAGATTAGCTTTTGAATGTCCCCGACTTTTTTATCTAAATCACCATTTTAATTGTAAAGCAATATTCTCTCCTAAAAATACCCCTGGGGGTGTTGGTAATGTTTTTCATAAATTAGCAGATGATTTTATTAATTTACTGCTGATTGAACCCGGATTTAAAAATTTATTTAATCCATCTACAACACAATTAAATGTAGATCAAATTACATCGGAAATTCAACAATTATTCTATCAAATTAAGTTCTTTCCCTATTTACAAAATACAATTGTACAAGACGGAAGTAAAGCACCTGTATTATTACAAGTTTGGCAAGGTTTACAAGGATTAATTAAAAAGTTTACTGAATTGTTAGTAATTAATCGTCGTTATTGTAGTGCAGAAACACTTATTTCTAATACTTTTATTTCGGGAGAACGCAATTTAGAACATTACTTTGATTTACCTAATGGGACAAAACAATTAATTAGAGGTGAGTTTGATTGTCTGGTTTTTAATTTTGAACTTAAACGCCTTTGTATGGTAGAATTTAAAACCTATCAACCTGTAGATTCAGCAGCACAATTAGCGCAAGTCTCTCTCTATAGTTATATGTTATCGAAGCAGAAAAAAACACCTGTTGATTCTGCTGTTTATTGTGTTTTACCAGAATTTAAAGAGTACAAATATTCTTGGGAACAGTTAGAAAATACGGTTCATCAATTAATTCCCTATAAATTATTACAAATGCAAGAATGGTTAAGTTGGGAATCTCCCAATCCTAACCCACCACCAATGACAACTGAACCTTATTTATGTGAAATTTGTCCCCAACAACAAAAGTGTCAGACTTTTTTTGATGTTGAATCTAATCATGATCAAAATTCAGATACAGAACCTCCTAAGCCAGATCCATCTATTAATGCTGATAAAATAGGCGAAGATCTAGTTAATACTTTGCAATCTTTTGGTGTTGGTGTTGAGTATCATGGGGCTGCGGTAAGTCCAGCATTTATCAGAGTCAAACTTAAACCAAATTCCGGTGTAAAAGTAAATTCAATTCTCAAATTATCCGCTGATTTACAAGTGCAATTAGGTTTAAATTATCCTCCTTTAATTGCTCCCCAAGCTGGTTATGTTAGTGTTGATTTACCGCGTCAAGATAGACAAATTGCTAAATTTGAAGATTTTATTCAAAAGCAATTTTTAGCCCCAACAGCACCCGTAAAAATTGCCATTGGAGTGGGTATTGATGGTAAATTGTTAGAGGCTGATTTATCAGATCCAAATACCTGTCATTTTTTGGTGGGAGGAACAACAGGAAGCGGAAAAAGTGAATTTTTGAGATCCTTACTTCTCAGTTTAATCTATCGTCATTCTTCCCAACATTTAAAAATTGCTTTAGTTGACCCCAAGCGGGTAACATTTCCCGAATTTGAACAAATGTCGTCGTTATATGCACCAGTTGTCAAAGATAGCGATCGCGCTGTAGAATTAATGCAAGAACTAGTAGCAGAAATGGAATCTCGTTATCAAAAATTTGAAAAAGCTAAATGTGCAGATTTAACAGTTTATAATCAACGTTCCTCCCCAATGTTACCGCGCATTGTTTGTATTTTTGATGAATATGCCGATTTTATGGCAGAGAAAGAGGTCCGCAACATCTTAGAACAAAGTATCAAACGTTTAGGCGCGATGGCAAGAGCCGCAGGTATTCATTTGATTATTTCTACCCAACGTCCAGAAGCGAGTATTGTCACCCCAATTATTCGTACTAACCTACCTGGAAGGGTCGCACTCAGTACCAAAAGCGAAGCAGATTCAAAAATCATCTTAGGTGGAACATCAACCGTAGCAGCTTATTTAATAGGAAAAGGGGATTTAGTTTACCAAGTTGGTCCGCATTTACAACGTCTTCAGAGTTTATTGGCACAAAATATTAAACTATCCTAACAAGACCCCCGATTTCTTGGAGAAGTTTGGGGTTTGAGTACCATCACCAAAGTTAAAATCTATTAGATAATATGAACGCTACCTTAATGGGAAAGCGTCAGTAGAGGAATAAAAATGGGATATGTAATTGCAACCGCAAACATGAAAGGTGGAGTCGGTAAAACCACCATTACCGTGAATATGGCCACTTGTTTAGCCAAAAATCACGGAAAAAAGGTCTTGGTTTTAGATTTAGATAGTCAAATTAGTGCGACACTGAGTTTAATGTCACCACTAGATTTTACTAAACGTCGTAAACAAAAAAAGACATTGAGATATTTACTAGATCAACTTATCAACCCCAGACCAGAAGCAAAATTTACAATTTATGACATTATTCAACCTCAAGTTTGTAATCTTCCTGGATTAAATTTATTACCGGGAGACATAGATTTATATGATGAATTTGTGGTTTCTGAAATGCTGCATAATCAATCTATAGCATTGGGTGAACAGGACTTTGAAACTATCTGGAATCGTTTTGAAAGAGTCCTAATTAGAGATATTTTAAAACCCGTACGTGATCAATATGACTTTATTCTTTTAGATTGCGCTCCCGGTTATAATCTTATGACTCGTAGTGCTTTAGCTACAAGCGATTTCTACATTCTTCCTGCTAGACCAGAACCATTATCTGTGGTAGGAATTCAACTTTTAGAAAGACGCATTTCCCAATTAAAAGAAGGTCATGAACAAGAAGCGAAAATAGATATTAAAATGCTGGGAATTGTTTTTAGTATGTCCAATGTAAATCTTCTCAATGGCAGATATTACAAACAAGTAATGCACCGAGTTGTCGAAGATTTTGGCGTAGATAAAATTTGTAAAGCTCAAATTCCCATTGATGTTAATGTTGCTAAAGCTGTAGATAGTTTTATGCCTGTTTCTTTACTTAATCCAAATACAGCCGGTTCTAAGGCATTTACCCAGTTGACTCAGGAATTATTGCAGAAGTTATAAATGGAAAAATAAGATATCTGACTTCCTCAAGAAGTTGGGTATCTGAGTAGATTTTACAAAAATTGTCTGTTTCCTGTTCCCTTTTTTGTAAAATCGCTGAAATCAATTAATTATTACCATGACAACAATTTTTAGGAGATTTATACCGGGAATATTCTTTTTCAATAATGCTTAAAAGTGCTATTGGCAATATTTATGGATTTTCTAGTTAAACATGAGTCTAATTGATTGATACAAAATTTACTACTAGTAATATTACGGTAATTGCGAAATTAGAAGTAATATATTATACTTTTTGTATTTGTGCATACGCGCTTACCACCCCTAATTATTGTCTCATTAATCATTTATTTGGGGATAAGAATAAATACTGACTGGAGCTAAATCACTTTTATTACCTCAATTTAGCTGTAATTATTGCTACTAATTATTTCAATTACTTAAATATATTTACTTATCTAAAATATAGACGGAAACTCATATATTAAGTAAAATCAACGCTAGTATTTTGATAATCTCACCTTTTCATAGGTTGTTTTTGCGTAGATGATAGCAACTAAGACCAGTAAAATTCCATCCGAATCCAGATGAACATTATAAATTTTTTAATACCTCATGATTTGTGAATACTGAGAATCAATATTAGATAGTAATGTTTAAATTAGGCGAGCGCCCAAGATTAAGTTTCCACAAGAAAATCAGAAAATCTGAAAAAAAACGTTACATAGCCAAAATCCTGAATTAATAACGGTTTGCAAGCTCAAAGCTGACTGAAAATCTTGCTAGTTGATTCAGACTTACGCTAAAACCCTGATCCCCAAGCCTCAAAATTCATGTTAATGTATTCGAGTTACAAAATAAAAAGTGAAAGTCGAACCAGTTCAAATTTCCAGGGAGAATCACTGTTCAACAGTGAAAAAACCAGCTAATCAAAAAACTTAAGTTCTAAAGTCGCTTTAAAAATCGGACGCATGAATCAAAGACATTTGTGGACTACAGTTGCCGTACTTCTAGCTGTTTTGGGTCTGCCCTCCGTTGGTCAAGCTCAACCCAGTCAAGAAAGTTCCCCAACTGGTCAAGCATCATCTTCCCATGATGCCATTAAAGTAGGAGAGTACCAATCCCCAACAGAGAACCCAACCTCAAATCCTGTGACTGCCAGCATTTACCCTCACAGTATTAAAGGTTTACAAGCAGCCACTCTTTATGTTCGGGATATTCCTGTTCTTACCTTCCTGGGTTCTACCCCAGTTACTAACAACGAAACCAAAGTTGGAGTAATTGGCAGTGGTGAGAATCTCAATTCTCATACTGATACTACTACCAACCAGTCAAAAGTTGCCAGTTTTAGCAATACTGTCAATCAAGTTGATTTTAACAAACAAGTTAGTACAATTAACAATGACCCAGTTCAGAAAGCTAGTGTTATAGCCGCTAGAATTAACGAACTAGTCGAGAATAATGTAGATGCAAGCAAGATTACTGTCAGTTGGAAAACACCGGATAATTCCGTAATTAACAATAAAGCCAATAAAAAAGGCTTCTTAGGTCAACAACCGTCAGTAGATCGCTACACCATTACCATTGACGGTCAAGAACTGGTAGAAGTCAATGCAAGTACGAGATTAGCAGATACTAGCGATAGTGACAATGTGGCACCAGCCACTAATCTTGCCAAAGATGCCTTACAAGTAACTAATAGACTGCGAAGACTGATGGGTAACGCGTCTCCTATTGGAGAAATTGCTAACCTACCAGTACGTAAATCAGGATCTGGGCTAAAACGAGGGCGACAGATTTCCTTAGGTAATATCAAGCTCAATTTTCGGGGTATAGCCTCTTGGTACGGTTATGATGGCTCTGGCAATAAAACCGCCAGTGGTGAAAGATATAATCCTGAAGGATTAACTGCCGCCCATCGTACCTTACCTCTAGGGACAAAAATCCGTGTCACTAATACCCGTAATGGTCGTTCTGTCGTCGTGCGAATCAATGATAGGGGTCCCTACATCCGGGGGCGAATTGTTGACCTCTCCGCTGGTGCTGCTCGAATATTAGGTATGATCGGCAGCGGTATTGCTCCGGTCAATCTTGAGGTTTTAGGAAGATAACTGGTTCAAATTCTCCTTTCGCTTTCTACTATTAAACTCCCCCTAAATTCCCCTGGTTAATTTATCTTCTCCCTGCCCTATCAGATATACACTAACGGGGGAAAAGATAGAAATGAACTAGGGGTATTTTGTGCGTGTGCTGACAAATGTTGTAGCCTTACGCTGCTATTTAAATCGCCGTCGCTGGCAAAGCCATATTAAGCCACCAGATGATGATGAACAAACCAGTTGGTATCCTACAGTGGTGGGTTTAGTTCCCACTATGGGGAATTTACATCAAGGTCATTTAAGTTTAATTAAACGGGCTAAACAAGAAAATTTGACGGTAATTGTGAGTATTTTTGTCAATCCTTTGCAATTTGGACCGAATGAGGACTATCAACGCTATCCCCGCACTCTAGAACAGGACAGACAATTTTGTGAACAAGCTGGGGTAGATGTGATTTTTGCCCCAACTCCGGAGGAAATTGGTATCCCTAGTAAGAATATAGCAGAAACTCAGATGACACAAGTTGTCCCTCCGTCTGATATGATATCTGGTTTGTGTGGTAATTGTCGTCCAGGTCATTTTGCTGGGGTGGCAACTATTGTTACTAAACTTTTGAATTTGGTACAACCTGACCGGGCTTATTTTGGACAAAAGGATGGCCAACAACTGGCAATTATTAAACGCTTAGTAGCTGATTTAAATTTGCCAGTAGAAATTGTTGTTTGTCCCACGGTGCGGGAGGTGTCTGGCTTGGCTTTAAGTTCTCGTAATCAGTATTTGACGGCTACAGAAAAGGAGCAAGCAACAGTGTTATTTAAAGGTTTACGGCAAGCTGAAGCGGCGTTTAAAGCTGGCGTTCGTGACAGTAGTAAACTCATAGCATTGGTCCGGGAAGAAATCGCAAAAGTTAGGGCTATCAGCTTGGAATATGTTGAATTGGTGGAACCGACTACGTTGATGTTTTTAGAAAAAGTTGAGAATGAAGGAATGTTGGCGATCGCTGCTCGTCTTGGTTCTACACGGTTAATTGACAATACGATTTTGCGCGACAAAGACCAAATACGCGAACCAATTATCGCTATTGATGGTCCCGCGGGTGCTGGTAAATCTACGGTTGCTCGTCAAGTTGCAAATCATTTAGGTTTGGTTTATTTAGATACAGGTGCTATGTACCGGGCGATCGCTTGGTTAGTGCTGGAACAGGGGATTGCTATTGATGATGATTGTGCTGTTGCTGAATTGGCGACGCGGTGTAAAATTGAACTCACTCCTGGTCAAAGTCTGCAATCTCCCGTAAAAGTCCAGATTAATGATATAGATGTCACTGAAAAAATTCGCACAGTTGAGGTAACATCTCTAGTATCAGCGATCGCTGCTCAAAGTGCTGTTAGACAAGCATTAGTCCAACAACAACAGAGTTGGGGACAACGGGGGGGTTTAGTAGCGGAAGGTAGAGACATTGGGACTCATGTTTTCCCAGATGCAGAGGTTAAAATATTTTTAACTGCTTCCGTGGGTGAACGGGCCCGTCGTCGTCATCAAGACTTTCAAGCGCGAAATCAAAACCAAGTTAGCTTAGAACAGCTAGAACGGGATATTGCTGAACGCGACTTAAAAGATAGCACACGCAAGATTTCCCCTTTACAAAAAGCTGCTGATGCTATTGAGGTCGAAACTGATGGTTTAACAGCTTCTGAAGTAGCTGCACAAATTATTAACCATTATCAGCGGCTCTCTGATTAATTACAATTATGGTGGGTAATTTACTCACCATTGCAAATTTCATCAAAAACTGGGAAAGTAACTATAATACAAATCCCATAAATATGGCAACAATTACAGAAAATTCTCATCATCAAGATTTAATTGGTTTTATTTGGGCTATTGCTGATAAACTCCGGGGACCATACCGCCCGCCTCAATATCGTCGGGTGATGTTGCCCTTAATTGTGTTGCGGCGGTTAGATGCTGTTTTAGAACCAAATAAACAAGCTGTGATAGAAGCTAAAGCCAAATATGAAGCCATGGAATTAAAGGGTGAGGCCTTTGAAAAAGCTATTTCTAAAGTCGCAATTGGGGGAGAACGTAAACAATTTTTATATAACACCAGTCGATTCACATTTCAAAAATTATTAGATGATGCTGATAATATTGCTAGTAATTTAATTGATTATATACATGGTTTTTCACCTAAAGCCAGGGATATTTTTGAAAAGTTCGATTTTAAAAGCGAGATTCAAAAACTTGATGAAAGTAATCGCTTATATCTGATTATTAAAGATTTTTGTACCCCAGAAATAGATTTATCTCCTTCTAAACTTTCTAACCTCCAAATGGGTTATCTATTTGAAGAATTGGTGAGAAAATTTAATGAACAAGCCAACGAAGAAGCGGGAGATCATTTTACACCTCGTGAAGTAATTCGCTTGATGGTAAATCTAGTTTTCTGTGAAGAAACCGATGTTTTTAAATCAGGTATTTATCGCTCAGTTTATGACCCCACAGCCGGTACAGGGGGGATGTTATCAGTAGCAGAAGAATATATTAAAAACCAAAACCCAGAAGCGAATTTAGGGCTATTTGGGCAAGAATATAACCCCGAATCCTATGCTATTTGTTGTTCTGATTTATTGATTAAAGATGAACCCATAGACAATATTATTTATGGTGACACATTAGGAGTAAAAAACGCCAAAAATAAAAGTAATAATTTCGTACCCCATGACGGACATTCTGATAAAAAATTTCATTATATGTTGGCTAATCCTCCCTTTGGTGTGGAGTGGAAACCGGAACAAGATTTTATTGAAGATGAGCATAAAAATTTAGGATTTAAAGGACGTTTTGGCGCGGGTTTACCACGCATTAATGATGGTTCATTGTTGTTTCTTCAACACAAGATCTCAAAAATGCAACCTTCAGAAAATGGCGGTGATGGTTCACGAATTGCGATAGTATTTAATGGTTCTCCATTGTTCACAGGAGACGCAGGAAGCGGTGAAAGTAATATTCGGCGGTGGATAATTGAAAATGATTGGTTAGATGCGGTAATTGCTTTACCTGACCAGATGTTTTATAATACGGGAATTTTCACTTATATTTGGTTAGTCACCAATAAAAAAAGGTCAAATCGTCGGGGGAAAGTGCAGCTTATTGATGGTACTCATCATTATCAAAAAATGAAAAAGAGTTTAGGTAATAAGCGTAATGAATTATCACCTGAACATATTACCGAACTGGTGCGACTGTATGGGGATTTTCAACATAATGGTATTAGTGAAATTAAAAATGATGGTAAAATAGAAAAGCCGATTTGTTCTAAAATCTTTGATAATCGGGATTTTGGTTTTTTAAAGATTACGGTAGAACGTCCATTAAGATTAAATTTTCAAGTTAGTAAAGAGCGGTTAGCTTTACTTTGGGAACAAACAGCTTTTCAAAATTTAGCTACTACTAAAAAGCGGAAAGATGAAAAGGTACAACAATTAGAAATTTTAGAGGGTGAAAATCTCCAAACTCAGATTATTGAAGCTTTACAGAAAATAGATACAAATAAACTTTATCTATCCCGTGATAAGTTTGAAAAAGATTTAAATCAGGTTTTAAAAAAAGCAGGTTTAAATTTAAAAGCACCTATTAAAAAAGCAATTTTATCAGCTTTGGGAACAGCAGATTCAGAAGCGGAAATTTGTAGAGATAGTAAGGGGAATCCTGAACCAGATAGTAATTTGCGAGATACGGAAATTGTCCCTTTACCAAATGATATTGCTTTACCTTTACCTTTAGATTATAGTAAAGATGGGAGTGTAAATGAGTTAGTTAAGTTAGTAAAAGAGCATTGTGAGGAGTATTTTAAAAAGGAAGTTTTACCCCATGTTCCAGATGCTTGGATTGATTTTGATAAGACTAAAGTAGGTTATGAAATTCCCTTAAATCGTCATTTTTATGTATATCAGCCTCCCCGTGGTTTGGATGTAATTGAGGATGATATTAAGGCCTTAGAATCGGATATTATGGCGATGTTAGCGGAAGTAGTTTAAGGACTAAAATAGAAATATAGAGTTAGGAGGTTTTCAAATTATGCAAATTACAATTGATTTACCAGATAATTTAACAGATAAAATACCTGATGAATGGGGTAATTTATCCCAAAAAATCTTGGCTAATCTTGTATTAGATGCTTTTAAAGATGGCTTGATTGATTTTGATGAGATGAAAGATATGCTCAACTTTTTTTCTGACACTGATTTCCAGGAATTTTTAAAGCAAAAAAATATGCTTCATTCTCAGGGGATACTTAATTTATATGGTGCTTGTGCTGATATTGAGTTTAAGGAAAATGATCTAGGAATTTCTAAGAAGAAGTCGGGGATCTGAACAGCTAAAATAAAAATATAGAGTTAGGAGCTTTTGGTAATGTCGTTAGTAATTTTAGATGAATTTTTAGACGCTTCCCAGTTAACCCCTACGGAATTTTTACAGGAGATTGCATTACATTTATTTGAGTCGGGGCGATTAACTTTTGATTATGCAGCTAAAATGGCACAAATGGAATCTGATGCTTTTCGGGATTTACTGAAGGCGCGGAAAATACCTTTATATCGTTATGATTTGGAGGATTTTGAGATTGATTTACAGAATTTACAGGAGTTGGGAAGATTGTGATTATTAGTGATACTTCTGTGATTACTAATTTAATTAGTATTGAACATATTTTTCTATTACAAGCACTTTATGAAAGGGTAATTATTCCTCAAGCAGTTTATGAAGAATTATCAAGGTGTCATCCTCTATTTTTAAGTGAACTACAAGCAGAAAAATCTCCTTTTTTGGAGGTTAAAACTGTGAAGGATAAAAATAAAGTATATGAATTAAAACAACAAGCTAAGTTAGATGATGGAGAATCAGAGGCTATTATTTTAGCTTTGGAGTTAAAGACTGATTTATTATTAATTGATGAACGCAGGGGAAGGGCTGAAGCACAACGGTTAGGAATTAGAATTACTGGATTATTAGGAGTTTTATTAGAAGGGAAAACAAGGGGTTTTGTTGTGGCTGTTAAGCCTTTGATGAATAAGTTGATTGAAAATTCTACTTTTTGGATTTCTCCGCTTTTATATGACAAGATTTTACTTTTAGCACAGGAAAAGGAAGGGGAATAATGGGTAATTATCAGGGTTATCAAAAGTATAAAGATTCTGGTGTTGAGTGGTTGGGTG
>Ga0208085_1000217_pt1 | contig 22739 bp, 17 predicted proteins | sample LakMenEpi21Jun10_FD_150721 | JGI IMG/M metagenome (GOLD analysis project Ga0208085, IMG submission 150721) | Freshwater microbial communities from Lake Mendota, WI - 21JUN2010 deep hole epilimnion (SPAdes) | ecosystem: Environmental > Aquatic > Freshwater > Lentic | place: Lake Mendota, Madison...
ACCTGGAAAGATTTTGCTGCGGGTTCCTTAAGATCCTATGGCATCAAAACCGATGGCACCCTATGGGCTTGGGGTAGAAATCAAGAGGGTCAATTGGGAGATGGCACTTTTGAAAATAGAAATGTTCCTACTCAAATTGGGACAGACAATAACTGGGATAGAATTTATGCAGGAGGAAATACCACTACCGTTGGAGTAAAATCCGATGGTTCCGTTTGGGTGTGGGGAACCAATGATTTTGGTCAATTTGGTAATGGCACACTCAATCAAGGGAGTACTGTGCCGTTACAAAACAATGCTTTGTGTACGTTGAGTATTTCTGACGTAGACAATCCGGAACTTAATGTCACCTTTTGGCCCAATCCAGTTACGGATGCCGCTTACTTAAAATGGAGTGTTGATTACTCTATCGATCAGTGGCGTTTGTATGACTTGAGAGGACAGTTGCTATTAGAAGAGAAAGTGCCCACTAATTCTTTTGAAACCAAAATTTCTATGGAACATCTACCTCAAGGGATTTATATGTTAACGTTGTGGTCAAACAACGAATATATTTCTTATTTTAAAGTTGTAAAAAAATAATTAGTACATTTTAATCATGACCTATCAGTAAAATAGGTCATGATTTTTCAATAAATTTTATATTAATGAAAAAGTTAATTTATTTTATTATTCTAATCAGCAGTATTTTAAATGCCCAATGTTATCAGAAAATTTCAGTAGGGGATGGTCATGTATTACTTTTAAAATCAGATAACAGCTTATGGGGATTTGGAGCATCAGGGGGAGGACAACTAGCTAATCAACCTTCTTCTACGACATTAATACCATCAGTTATTAGCTTTCAAAATATATGGAAAGATATTTTTGCAGCTCAAGGTAAATCATTTTTTACTAATCAAGATGGTTCTCTTTGGGCTACAGGAAATAATATCTATGGAAGCCTCGGTATCAATTCTACAACTTCAACCAATGTAATCACTCAAATAGGTTCAGGTAATAATTGGTTGAAAATAGTTGGTTCTCCCACCCACACCGTTGGTTTAAAAGAAGATGGCACTCTATGGGGTTGGGGTCAAAACAATGATTATGAATTAGGGCAAGGGCAAGGAAATAATTATCTAAGCCAGCTCACTCCCATACAAATCGGAACGGATAACCATTGGGTAGATGTTGCAGTTACTGATTCCGGTACTTTTGCACTAAAAAATGATGGAACGTTTTGGGGATGTGGGTTTAATAGTAATGTAATGTTGGGTTTTTTAGGCAACTATGTATATACCCTTTCACAAGGTCATTCGGATAATTGGAGTAAAATTCAAGCCGGTTCATTTTTTATTTTGGCTCAAAAAACGGATGGCACTTTATGGGCATGGGGAAGTGGTAGCTATGGTCAAGTAGGTAATGGTCAATTTAACGGTAGTTTAACCCCTTATCAAATTACAACCGATACATGGAAAGATTTTGCAACTGGATTAATGCGTTCCTACGGCATCAAAACCGATGGCACCCTATGGGCTTGGGGTAGAAATCAAGAGGGTCAATTGGGAGATGGCACTTTTGAAAATCGAAATGTACCTACCCAAATAGGTTCAGATAACAATTGGGATAGAATTTATGCAGGAGGAAATACCACTACCGTTGGAGTAAAATCCGATGGCTCCGTTTGGGTGTGGGGAAGCAATGATTTTGGTCAGTTTGGCAATGGCACACTCAATCAAGGCAGTAATGTACCACTACAAAACAACGCGTTGTGCACGTTGGGTGTTGCTGATTTTGATGATGAAAAAGGGAGTGTTTCTTTTTATCCTAATCCTGCTCAAGATGTAGTTCAATTTACTTATAATGAACTACCTAATGCTAAATTTGAGGTGTTTGACCTTAACTGCAGATTGATGTATCAAACTAAAACCATTGGTTTTAGGGGTCAACTAGCTATTCCTGTGGCTCAATGGAGTCGAGGAGTTTATGTGTTTAAAATAGTATCAGAGAATAGGGAGATTATTAAAAAAATGGTGTTAAATTAATAATATTTTTTTAAGCTTAATAATATGAAAAGTAAATCACGAATTCTAGAATTAGAATGACTATTTCTAAATAGTAGATACAGATTATTAGATAAAATTTATTAAACACTTGCAAAAACGTTTTTACAAGTGTTTTTTATTTCTATTCATAAAAACAATACGCAGATTTATTAACATATGTTTAAACTCCAAACTAATTGTAAAATTTTTTCATTTAAAAGAATGAATGTATTTTTTATTCCTTATTTCTATCATTCTTTTTTATACATTTATAAAAGCTAAATTCATTGATTATGATAGAAAAAATTAAACTCGACAACATTTTATTTTTGGATATTGAGACTGTTCCGGAAGAAGAAAATTTCAAATTATTAGATGAAGAAAAGCAATATCTTTTTGAATCTAAAACGCAATACCAACGTAAGGATGAATTTACACCAGAAGAATTTTATGACAAAGCCGGTATATGGGCAGAGTTTGGTAAAATTATATGTATTTCTGTTGGCTATTTTATAACTAAAGGAGATGTCCGAAATTTTAGAGTCACTTCTTTTTTTGGAGAAGAGAAAAAGATTTTGAAGGATTTCAGCAATTTACTCAATAACCATTTTAATCAACCACAGCATATTTTATGTGGTCACAATGCCAAGGAATTTGATTTTCCTTTTATCGCCAGAAGAATGATTATTAATCAAATTGAAATTCCAGCTAAATTGAATTTATTTGGCAAAAAACCTTGGGAAGTTCCGCATTTAGACACGCTAGAGCTTTGGAAATTTGGTGATTACAAACATTATACTTCCATGCGTTTACTCACTAAAGTCCTGCAAATTCCATCTCCTAAAGATGATATTGACGGTAGTGAAGTAGCCTATGTTTATTATGTAGAAAAAGATATTGACCGTATCATCACTTATTGTGAAAAGGATGTGATAGCCGTTGCACAAGTTTTTTTACGATTACGTAGAGAGGATTTATTAATTGAAGAGGAAATTATTCATGTGTAATGAAATGCCAATATTATCAATAGATAATCTTGATATTTCCTTTTTGAAAGAAAGGAAATATCTACCGGTTGTTCATCAATTAACCTATGAATTATATGAAAATGAAATTTTAGGAATTGTCGGGGAATCCGGATCAGGGAAGTCTGTTTCTTCCTTGGCAATCATGGGTTTGTTGCCTTCTTCTATTTCAAAAATTGCCAATGGTTCTATCGTTTTTGAAGGCAAAGATATTTCCTTATTGTCGGATCAGGAATTTCAAAAAATCAGAGGAAATGAAATTGCAATGGTTTTTCAGGAACCCATGAGTTCACTGAATCCTTCGATGAAATGCGGCATGCAAGTAGCAGAAATTTTAGAAATACACACATCACTTTCAAAAAAAGAAATTAAAAATCAAGTAATTTCTCTTTTTGAAAAAGTAAAATTACCAAATCCGGAAGAACTGTTTTCTAAATATCCTCACCAAATTTCCGGCGGACAAAAGCAACGGGTTATGATAGCTATGGCAATTGCTTGTAAACCTAAAATTTTAATCGCAGATGAACCCACAACTGCTTTGGATGTTACCGTTCAAAAGGAAATCATACAATTGCTAAAAGAGTTGCAGAGAGAAACGAAGATGAGCATACTCTTTATTTCACACGATTTATCTTTAGTTTCTGAAATCGCTAATCGGGTTTTAGTGATGTATAAAGGTCAAATTGTAGAACAGGGAATTGCCAAAGAAATTTTCGAAAATCCTCAACATAATTACACTAAAGCTCTTATTGCCTCGCGACCTTCATTGGATTTTCGCTTGAAAAGGCTTCCCACCATTCAAGATTTTTTGAAAGAATCATTCAAAAGCGAAATAGTTTCTGCAGAGGAAAGAAATAAAAATCAATTGAAAATCTATTCAAAATCGCCACTTTTAGAAGTGAAAAATATTGGAAAAGACTATTTTTCTTCAGTAGGTTTATTCGGAAAGCAACATTCTTTTAAAGCCGTAAATGAGGTTAGTTTTAAAATTTATGAAGGCGAAACAGTTGGCTTAGTAGGGGAATCAGGGTGTGGAAAATCAACATTAGGAAATGCTATTTTGCAATTAGATAAAGCTACTTCGGGACAAATTTTATATAAAGGAAATGACATTACAAACTTAAATAAGGAAGATATTCGAAAATTACGAAAAGAAATTCAAATCATTTTTCAAGATCCATATTCTTCTTTAAATCCAAGAATTCCAATTGGAAAAGCGATAATGGAACCCATGAAAGTGCATGGATTATTTGCTAATGATGCCGAACGAAAAGCAAAAGCAATCGAAATTTTGGAACGAGTTGGTTTAGGAGAATCCTTTTTTAACCGTTATCCACATGAGTTTTCAGGAGGACAGCGGCAACGCATTGGAATAGCCAGAACAATTGCCTTACAACCCAAGCTTATTGTTTGTGACGAATCGGTTTCGGCGTTAGATATATCTGTTCAGGCTCAAGTGTTGAATTTATTGAACGAATTAAAAGAGAATTTTGGCTTCACTTATATTTTTATTTCACATGATTTAGCGGTTGTAAAATATATGAGTGACCAAGTTTTAGTAATGAATAAAGGAAAAATTGAAGAAATGGCTGATGCCGATGAATTGTATGCTCATCCAAAAAGTGAGTATACTAAAAAGTTGATTGAAGCGATACCGAAAGGATAAAAATTAAAAAACATGTTATTTACTGCAACTTTTTCAGAGTTTTATGAAAAATTTAAAACCAGTCTTTCTGATGGGACTTTTGCCAAACTTACTTTTGCCAAAACCATTGGAAAAACGGAATTAAAAAATATTTTTATTCGTCCTATTTTAGAAGAAAACGAGTTGAAAATAGAACTAAAAATCCGATTTCAAAAAGAAGAGTTGTTTGAAATTCATACTATTAACCAAGCCTTTAATCGCTTGCTTCCTTTTATTAACAATCCGTTTTTATCAGTTATTTTATTTACTACAGAATTTGATTTGACGTATAAATTAAACAAAAAAAGAGTGGTGAGTGTCACCGATCAACATCCAACTTTTGGCAATGCGAATGAGGTTTTATTGGCCTATTTAAACAAATAAAAAGCTATTAAAGGTTGAATTTTAATAGCCTTTAAATTTTTTGAGCAATATTTAATCTAAAATCATCTCAGGAATTTCACCTTCTACAATTAATTTCCCTTCCGTAGCTTTGATAATTTCTTCAACGGTTACTCCCGGTGCTCTTTCTAGTAATTTAAAACCGTTTGGTGTTACGTCCATTACTGCTAATTCAGTTACTATTTTTTTAACACAACCAACTCCTGTCAATGGTAATGTACAACTTTTAAGGACTTTGGATTCCCCAGCTTTATTAACATGCATCATGGCCACGATGATGTTTTCGGCAGAAGCTACTAAATCCATAGCTCCACCCATTCCTTTAACCATTTTTCCGGGGATTTTCCAATTAGCAATATCACCGTTTTCGGAAACTTCCATCGCACCTAAAATCGTTAAGTCAACTTTTTTGCTTCGTATCATTCCAAAACTAAAAGCGGAGTCAAAAAAGGAAGCTCCGGGCAACGTAGTAATAGTTTGTTTTCCTGCATTGATAATGTCCGCATCTTCTTCTTCTTCAAATGGAAATGGACCCATGCCCAATACTCCGTTTTCACTTTGAAATTCAACAGAAATGTCTGTTCTGACAAAATTTGCTACTAATGTTGGAATGCCAATTCCTAAATTCACATAGTAACCGTCTTTTACTTCTTTTGCAATTCGTTTTGCAATTTGGTTTTTATCTAATGCCATGATTTATGCCTTTTGTCTAACGGTTCTTTGCTCAATTCTTTTTTCAAACTTTTCCCCTTTAAAAATACGATTGACCATTATTCCAGGAATGTGGATTTGGTTAGGGTCTAGAGTTCCGGCGGGCACTAATTCTTCCACTTCAGCAATCGTGATTTTGGCTGCTCCGGCCATACAAGAGTTGAAGTTTCTGGCTGTTCCTTTGAATATTAAGTTTCCGGCTTCATCACCTTTCCATGCTTTTACAATCGCAAAATCGGCTTTGTATGCTTCTTCCATTACATACATTTTGCCATTGAATTCGCGGGTTTCTTTTCCTTCTGCTACTTCGGTTCCGTAACCGGCGGGTGTAAAAAAAGCAGGAATTCCATGTTGAGCTGCTCTGCATTTTTCAGCCAATGTACCTTGAGGCGTAAGTTCAACTTCTAACTCACCGGACAACATTTGACGTTCAAATTCAGCATTTTCACCCACGTAGGAAGAAATCATTTTTTTGATTTGTTTTTTTTGAAGCAACAAGCCCAATCCAAAATCATCTACTCCGGCATTGTTCGAAATACAGGTTAGGTTGGCTACATTCATCTTAACCAGCTCAGCAATACTGTTTTCAGGAATGCCACAAAGGCCAAAGCCTCCTAACATAATGGTCATATTGTCAGTGATTCCCTGCAATGCTTCTTGCACAGAATTTACCTTTCGTTTAATCATATCGTTTGTTTGTTTTTCCGATTTTAAAGGTATAAAAAAATGGGCTTTTATAAAACCCATTTCATTTTTATTTCAGCATTTAATCAATTTTAGTTAACACATATTGACCGGAAGGCAACCTAAAATCATCAAAAGGGTAATCTTCCATGACAGAACCATAGACATGAAACATAATTTTAATTTTTTCAATTCCACTTTCTAAAAAATGACGCATTACTAATTTTGATGGCAATTCAGATCTTTCAGAATCTTCTAATCCTCCGGTAATGAATTTTTCATTGTTTAAACAATAAGGACAATCAAAATTCCAAATACCCCTAACTGAATCTACAATTCCATTAGCCACAAAATAATGATTGGTGTAGGTGTTGTTGATATTTGGTATTGTATTGAATATTATTGTATTATTTAAAACATATTTACATTCACCTATTAAAACATCATATTTTTTATTTAACGTTAAATCATTATATTGAATTATTTTTTTGAATTCAATTTCAATAAATGAAGTTGAGTTTAAATTTAATCTCCATTTACCTTCGTATTTGTTTAAATCGTTATTGAGATCTTTGTAATATGCACCATCAACAAAGAATACATTTTCAGGTGTATTATATAACGGGTAGGTTTGTGCATTAATTTCTGTAATAATTAAAAAAGCAATTATTAATGTTATTTCTTTAATTTTCATGATTTATTAATTTAAGTTTATCCAGTCTGAATTATCGTTATTTAATTTATACAGTGAAATACCAGCATTATGTTTTGTTAAAAATGTTATGAGATTATTTATATATCTTGTGCTACTAACATCTGTATTTGCTGTATTATTGTATAGTTTTTCTAATTCTCTATCAAACTTTTTAAAATCATTATTTACTGTATTACAAAACGCATTATATTGGTCAACATTTTTTATCTGATAGGCAAAAACATTATCTTCTGTTACGAGTATAAAGGTAAATACTTCTGGTGTTTCAACTTGGGTAGCAGCATTTTTAACTTTGTTTAAATTAATTAAATCTGAAACTGAAAACATTGGATAACCATTTCTGTTATGACTGTGAACAAAAGCAACAATAAAGGGCCCTTTTGGTACTTTAATCTCATTTGGTCCTCCACTAAAAATGTTAGCTAAATAAAAATTTGTACCATTATAACTAATATTAAAGCCATATTCTGATGCAGATAGTCCTTCTTGAGCAGCATACCCTTGTAAAGTAGAAATCTTATTCAAAAACCCAGTTGTGGTTAATAGCTTTTTTAAATATTTTTTACCGTCGGTATCCGGTAACATTCCTATTTGGCCTGCTTTAGGGCAAGGGTTGCTTGGAGTGCTTTGAGGAATTCTAAAATAAGTTATGATTAAATTAAAGTCATAACCAGCACAAGTATCTGAATTTTGCATTTCTTCATAACTTGTATATCTTCGTCTACAACTTGTATCTACACATTCATATATCCAACTCATATTAGTACCACTTCCACCACTTAACCCATCACCAGATATACCACCCGGCCCGGTTGGGTTACCTCCTCCGGATATTGTTCCACCGCCGGAAGTGTTGCCGTCAGAGGGTAGTGTAGGGTTCAATGGTAAAGGATCAACTTCAATAGGATCACATGGCCCGGTTGAAGATAAAGTGGTAAAATAAACCATCCCTTTGAAATCATGAATTTCTTTAAGGTTGTTATAATAGTCTTCCTTGAAGTCTTCATCCATTACATATTTTAAAATTTCAATGGTTGACTCATCATCTTTAACACTGAATACTAAGTTAAAAAAGTTACCATCTGTTTTCTCCGGATGATTTATTATTTTAAAAGTATAGTTAGTGTTGCCAAAACTATCAATTACTTCTAAAATTTGTGCATAATCAACATATTGTCCTTCTTCTCTTAAATAAAGGGAGCTTTTACCTGTTTTTTTGCCTTTTAAATAAGAAGTTAACATCATTTCTTTGATTTTTTCAGCTTCTTTACCGGTTACTATTCTGGTTTTTTGATGATTAAGCTTAGGGCCAAAATGTGTGCCGTTTTCTAAGAAATCATCTTCTTTTTGGCAACTCTGAAAATAAACCAAAAAGCACATTAGAGTAAAAATACTCAAAAATTTCAACTTGTGTTTCATATAAAAAGATTTAAAATTAGAAACTTAAGATTTACGTTCTAATTTCAAAGGAGAAAAATAGTTTTTGGAAAATTAAGTAAGTTACACTTGCTTAACTGAATCAAAGTTGAAAAAAAAAAAAAATGGAAAACAAAAAAGTTTGTTAATATTTAACAAACTTTTAACAAATAAACCTTTATGGTTTTATCATTTAAAAATTAAATTCATCCACTTCCTGATCAAAGTCTAAAGTGTCTTTAACGGGTTTCCAACAATCTACTTTTATGGAAATATTTTTAGGTCTATCAAAAGCTTCTTTAGAAACATTGAGTTTGTCATCTTTGTAGCATTTATCCATATAAAGCCCCCAAATAGGTAGAGCCATAGTTGCTCCTTGTCCCATAGCTGTACTTCTAAATCGAGCGGCACGGTCTTCGCAGCCTACCCAAACACCGGTACAAAGATTTGGTACAAACCCCATGAACCAACCATCTGAGTTGTTTTGAGTAGTACCGGTTTTTCCTGCAATTGGGTTGGTAAACTGATAATTATATTTTGTAAAACCGGCACCGCCCGAACGCAATCTGGTTCCGGTTCCATCTTCAGTTACTCCTTCCATTAACTTAATTACAGCATAAGCAATATCTTGATTTAAAACATCATGTGTTTCAGGAATTGATTCAAAAATGAGATTTCCATTTTTATCTTCAATGCGGGTAATAAGTTGAGGTTTGATATAAATCCCTTTGTTGGCAAAAGTACTGAAAGCAGCAACCATATCCTGAACGGTTATTTCAACAGCTCCAAGGCAAATGGCAGGTTGTTCGGGAATTTCTGTTGTAACACCTAGTTTATGAGTCAAATCAATTACTGCTCTTGGTCCGGTTCGGTCTATTAATTTCGCTGAAACAGTATTGATTGAGTTGGCTAACGCTTTTTTCAAATTAATCATACCTCGGTATTTTCCGTCTGAATTTCTAGGTGTCCAACTTTCAGTAACATTATGTCTGCCTCTAGGAATTGTAAAAGGAGAGTCAATAATAGAATCACATGGCGACATGTTTAATTGTTCAATAGCAGTAGCATAAACAAATGGTTTAAAGGTGGAGCCAACTTGACGGGCACCTTGTCCGGCATGGTCATATTGAAAATGCTTATAATTTATTCCTCCAACCCAAACTTTAACATGACCGGTTTGAGGTTCCAAGGAAATCATTCCTGTTTGTAAAAAATGTTTATAATACCGAATAGAATCCATTGGAGACATAATTGTATCCCGTTCACCTTTCCATGTGAAAATCCGCATATCGGTCTTTACAGAAAATGATTTTATAATTTCTTCCTCGCTTTTTTCCTGAAGTTTCATAAGTCGCCAACGTTCAGATACTTTCATGGCTCGCATTAAAAGTTTGTCTGTTTCATCCTTATTAAGTTTTAAAAACGGAGCGTTTTTGTTATCTTTTTGAGCTTTAAAAAATTCTTTTTGTAGGTTTTTCAAATGTTCATCCACCGCTTCTTCAGCGTGTTTTTGCATGCGGGAATCTATCGTCGTATATATTTTTAAACCGTCATTGTATACATTATATTCTGTTCCATCCGGTTTTTTATTTTCCTTACACCATTTTTTCATGTAATCCCGGAGGTATTCTCTAAAATAAGTTGCAATTCCATCGGTATGACTTTCCGGATTAAAATCTAAAACAACCGGTTTTTTCTCTAAAATAGCTTTCGCTTCCGGCTCTAAAAAGTTATTTCGAACCATTTGAGCCAATACCGTATTCCTTCGGTCAAACACTAATTGTTTTCTTTTTTCACGAACCGGATTATATAAAGAAGGATTTTTAAGCATTCCAATTAAAAGAGCACCTTCTTCAATAGTTAAATCTCTCGGTTCTTTACCAAAATATACTTTTGCAGCTGAACGTATTCCTACGGCAGTATTCACAAAATCAGCTCGGTTTAAATACAAAGCAATGATTTCATTTTTAGTATATTGGCGTTCTAATTTGGTTGCAATAATCCATTCTTTTACTTTTTGCACCATTCTGAAAAGAATGAATCGGGAACCTTCTCCGTGAAACAAAAGTTTGGCTAATTGTTGTGAAATAGTACTTGCTCCACCATCGGCTCCTAATTTTACTGCTGCTCCAAAAGTTCTCTTGGCATCGATTCCTGAATGTTCATAAAAACGTTCGTCTTCAGTTGAAATTAAAGCGTCAACCAAATGTTTTGGCAAGTCTTCAAATTTTACAGGCGAGCGATTTTCTCGATAAAATTTTCCTAAAATAACACCGTCAGAAGCTATAATTTCCGTAGCAAGGTTTGAATCAGGATTTTCTAATTCATCGAAACTTGGCATCGAACCAAACAAACCAAAATTGGCAAAAACAAAAAACAAAAACACACCACCTAATCCTAAAAAAAAGATTTTCCAGAATTTTTTTTGATAATAAGCAATATCTTTTACGCCGGTATATTTTTTTTGAGCCATAGTATTCTTTATTCTTGTTTTTCTATTCTAAATCCAACTTCTGTTATGCCGTCTAATTTTTCAATACCTTCAATTTTTCCGGATTGTCTGACCGCTTGTTGAATGGTAACTTTATATTGACCTGAATTTTTAAACACAAAATTTTCTTTATAAAACAATTTATTTTCTTTGGTATCTGATAAACCTTCCCCTAAAAGTGTTCCATCTGGTTTGGCCATTTTATATTCAAGAGTGTCAACCAACGTTTTTTTAGAAGGATGTTCCATTTCAACAATCAAAAATAAATTATTAAAAGGATAATTTTTATTGTTTCGTATATTGATAAAAAGATTTTGCTTCTTTAAGGTGTCTTTTTGCTCAAAAGTAAAAGAAACAATACTGTCTTTGTGCCAATTTTGACCTACAGTTTTGTATTCATCAAAAACCCGTTTCTTATCACAAGAAACCAGAAACAAAAATAGGACAACTAGAAAAAAACTATTTTTTAGAGTCATTTCTAATGAAATTATTAGGTTTTCTTTTCTTATTATTGTTGTTATTATTGTTTTTCTTTTTCTTGGGCTGATCAAAACGTGTTAAACTCTCTTGGCCCATCGCATTATTGAAATCTTGTTTTGGTTCCTGAACAATTTCAAGAGCAAAGTCTTCTAAGGAAGCTACTCTTCTTTTTTGTTTGTTTTCGGCTACTATTTCTTTAATTTGCTCTACATGTAACACGTGCCAATTAGCAATATTATCGGCATAAGCATACCACATCAACCCTTTAAAAATATCTTGTTTTTGGCAATAGGCAACTCCTTTTTCCGTTTCCAGTTTTGTTTCAAAATCAGGAAAATCTTTTAACGCATCCATATACGTATCCAACTCATAATTTAAACAACATTTGAGTTTTCCACATTGACCTGCTAATTTTTGAGGATTTAGCGAAAGTTGTTGATAACGTGCGGCAGAAGTATTTACACTTCTAAAATCAGTTAACCAAGTGGAACAACACAATTCTCTACCACAAGAACCAATTCCTCCTAAACGAGCGGCTTCCTGACGGAAACCCACTTGTTTCATTTCAATTCTAGCCTTAAATGTTTGAGCATATTCTTTGATTAATTGACGAAAATCGACACGATCTTCTGCAGTATAATAAAAGGTTGCTTTTGAACCATCACCTTGGTATTCAATATCAGAAATTTTCATTTCAAGTTTTAAATGAATTGCAATTTCACGAGCTTTCACTTTCATCGGCTCCTCTTTCGATTGCATATCTTTCCAGATATCAATATCTTTTTGAGATGCTTTTCGATACACTTTTGTGATTTCAGAACTAGTGTGATTAACCCCTTTTTTCTTCATTTGGATTTTTACCAATTCACCAGTAAGCGTCACAATCCCAATGTCATGACCTGGTGAAGCTTCGGTAGCCACCACATCGCCAATGTTTAAGGTAAGTTTTTCAGTATTTCTAAAAAACTCTTTTCGTCCGTTCTTAAAACGAATTTCGACACAATCAAACGGCTCTTGTCCGTTAGGCAAACTCATGTTAGAAAGCCAATCGAAAACCGTTAATTTGTTGCAGCTATCGGTGCCGCAAGTCCCTTTATTTTGACATCCTTTGGGAGCTCCTCCATCTTTACTCCCGGTAGAACAGTTTGTACAAGCCATAATTTAATTATATATATTTATCACTCCTAAAAAAATAAGGAACTACTAGTCATCAAACGTTAAGTGTGTAAAGATAGTATTTTTTTTATAGATGTATAAACTGCTTTTATTTCTCTAATCAAAAAAGAAAAGCCTATTTTATGAATGAAAAATAGGCTTTTGCAGCTGTGATTTATAAAATTATCAATGTATAATTTTAAACAACTTATCTGATAAGCGAGTTCTGAACGGAACAGCAAAAGTTAATTTGTCACCTGATTTTGCAATAGTACCTGCTTTGCCATTAATAAAAATATTTTCTAGAATTAGCTCTTGATTTCCAGTAGTTGGCCCAGAAATTAAAACGGTATCACCAGATTTTATTTCTTGACTTTCAATTAAGAACAAACCCACTTGTGCTTTTGTGTAATAGTGCTGTGCTTTGCCTACCATTATTTTTTTGCGTTTGATACGTTCGCGGATGGGTTTTGGCTTTTCAGCTATAGCTAGGGATTCATCGCTCAATAAACCGGAATGTTTGAATTTTAATGCATCTGATTTACCTTTTTTGAAAACCATGTTTCCTTTTTGAATGCCTTTTCGCAGTTTCACTTGTTCCGCTAAGGGCAAATGAATGATTTCCTGACATTCAGTTGAACAACAATTATCCATTTTATCTTTGCATTCATCGCATTGTATGAATAATAAATGACAACCATCGTTTACACAATTGGTGTGATTATCGCATGGTTTGCCACATTGATGACATTGTGATACGATATCATTGGTGATTCGTTCTCCCAATCGATGATCGAAAACGAAATTTTTACCAATGAATTTACTTGGCAAACCTTCATGTTCAATTTGACGGGCATATTCAATAATTCCGCCTTCCAGTTGGTACACATTTTTGAAACCTTTATGCTTAAAAAAAGCACTTGCTTTTTCGCATCGAATTCCTCCGGTGCAATACATCAATAGGTTTTTATCTTCTTTGAAGTCTTTTAGTTGTTCTTCGATGATGGGCAACGATTCTCGAAAGGTGTCCACATCCGGAGTAATAGCTCCTTTAAAATGACCAATTTCACTTTCGTAATGGTTTCTAAAATCAACTACAATGGTGTTTGGATCTTCCAAAAGTTGATTGAATTCTTTTGCTTTTAAGTGAATTCCTTTATTAGTGACATCAAAAGTAGAATCGTCAAGACCATCCGCGACAATTTTATGTCTGACTTTAATCGTTAATTTTAAAAAGGAATGATCGTCGTGTTCTCGAGCAATATTCAATCGAATACCTTGCATAAAATCATATTTTTCAATGGTGTCTTTGAAAGAATAAAAGTTGTCTGCCGGTAATGAAAGTTGAGCATTGATGCCTTCGTTGGCAACATAAATTCTACCCAAGACATCCAACGGATTCCAAGCTAAAAACAAATCGTCTCTAAATTTTTTAGGGTCTTCAATTTTGGAGTAAGCATAGAAAGACAACGTCAATCGTTGTTTGCCGGCTTGGTCAATAAGTTCGGCTCTTTCCTCTGCTCGCATAGTGTTATACAGTTGCATGCTATAAACAGTTTTGGTTCAGTCAGAGACGTAACATGTTACGTCTTTACAAAATTTTTAAGAACTCTAAATGGAAGAATTCGTTTGCAAAGGTAAATTTTTTAGTTCAGGTAACAAAATTACTTTGCTTTTGGCTGCTTAAAGAAAGATAATTTTGTCCACACACATTGAACTGTTGAGAAAAGTTGCCGAGTAGGCAAAAGCGATGATAGAGCTTGACTTAAAACTAATTATTTAGGAAAATACTTTAATTTAAAAAATGAGATCATGGTAAAAAGCGGTATAAATTTACTCTTATGGAAAAATTTGGATAAAGTCTTATAAAATTCATTATTTAAATTACATAATTACTACTAAATTATCAGCTTAATTTTTTGGTTTTATTTAACTTATGAATACTTTTACAAAAAAAAAACTCACTATGAAGGTGTCATTTAACTCAAATAAATTGCTTATTCAATTTATCCTCTTAACGTCTCTTCTTTCTTGTAAAAAGGAAATTGCTCCGGAAGCTAAACCTTTAGAAATAGGAATTATTGAAGTCTTGCAGCAAGACGTACGATTGGAGTCAGAATATACTGGACAAACTTTTGGTCAATCAGATATTCAAATCAACCCTCGTGTTGATGGAGTAATTGAAAGTTTAAATTTTAAAGAAGGTAGTGTTGTTACAAAAGGAGAATTGCTTTACACCATTGACCCCTTGCAAATTCAAACAAGAGTTAGTCAAGCACAAGGTACTTTGGCAGAATCTCAAGCTAGTTTGTCTAAAACTAAATCTGATTTAGACATGATAGAACCATTAGCTAAAATGAATGCTCTAAGTCAAAGAGAATTAATTGCGGCGAAAGAAGCTTATAATGCTTCAGTAGCAAGAATGAAGGCTTCGACAGCATCATTAGAAAATGCAAAAATAGAATTAAGTTATTGCAGAATTACAGCACCCATTACAGGATTGATAGGAATTTCAAAAGTACGAGTTGGCGATTATGTTCGTCCAGGAGCAATGACAGTTTTAAACACTATTTCAGATTTGGGAGATGTAAGAGTGCGTTTTACAATTAGCGAACAAGAGTACCTGCGCATTTTCAGAGAATATACAAAAGAAAATTCAACATTAAAAGGAATAGGGCAATCAATAACACTTAAATTATCCGATGGCTCAATGTATCCACAAGTAGGTAAAATGAGTTTTGCTGACCGACAAATTGATCCATCAACAGGGGCCATTACTTTTGAAGCTGCTTTCCCAAATCCAGATAAATTACTCCGTCCGGGACAGTATGTTAAAGTTGGAATTGTTACTGATGTACGTAAAGATGCCATTGTAATTCCGCAACGTGCTGTGATTGAAATGCAAGGAATTTATCAAGTATATGTGTTGGCTGCTGATAATAAGGTAGAAATGAGGGTTATAACTCCCGGACCAACCTTCAAAGATGGATATGTGATCGTAGACGGTTTAAAAGCAGGAGATAAAATAGCATTAGGAGGAACTTCGTTATTAAAAAGCGGAAGTCTAATAGTTCCAAAAAAAATAAATTGGCTACCTGGTCAGGATGTAACTAATACAGCACAAATTAAATAATTAAGCCACCTTACTCATGGGAGAATTTTTTGTTCGAAGACCGATTGTAGCCATGGTAATTAGTATCATAATTGTGATACTCGGATTACTTGCATTACAGAAAACACCAGTTTCACAATATCCAGATATAAATCCTCCGGTTGTAAAAATTACAACTCGTTTTACAGGCGCAAATGCACTAAATGTTGAACAAGCTGTTGCTACTCCAATTGAACAAAAAGTAAACGGGGTAGAAAACATGTTGTATATGAAATCTACCAATACATCTGATGGAGCTTGTACAATTGAAGTGACTTTTGATGTGGGCACCAATTTGGATAATGCCAATATGCTTACGCAAAACCGTCAGGCTCAATCTGCACCTTTTATGCCTTCTAGTGTAAAACAACAAGGAGTTGTAGTTAAAAAATCATTGTCTTTTCCAATGATGTTGTTTACCATTACTTCAACCAATCCAAAATTTGATGCTAAATTTTTGAATAACTATGCCAGCATCAACGTAGTCGATCAGTTGGGACGTATAAATGGGGTTGGAGAAGTTTCACTTTTTGGCGGGAGTGATTACTCGATGCGTATTTGGCTCAAACCTGACATCATGTCCAAATTAGGGGTAACAGTTGATGAGGTAAAAAATGCTTTGAATGCTCAAAACATGATTAGTCCCGGAGGAAAATTTGGGTCAGAACCAGCTCCACAAGGGACAGAGTTTACTTATGGAGTTACGCTTCAAGACCGTTTAGTTACTGAAAAACAATTTGGAAATATTGTAGTTCGAAGTAATGACGATGGAGCACAAGTTTTATTGAGTGATATCTCTCGCATTGAATTGGGATCTGAAAACTACAGTTCAAGTGCCAGAAGAAATAGTTCGCCAAGTGCTGTAATAGCTTTGTATCAAATGCCGGGGAGTAATGCTCTTGAGGTTGCAGAAGCCGCAAAAAAAGCGATGAAAGAAATAGCTGAAAAATTCCCTAAAGATATAGAATTTCAAGAATCTTTAGATACAACGCTTGCCATTACTGCCGGTGTTGAAGACATTGTTCATACACTTTTTGAAGCGGTATTGTTAGTAATTCTCGTAGTATTTATTTTTCTTCAAAACTGGCGAGCTACATTAATTCCTTTGATAACCGTACCTATTTCTTTAATTGGAACTATTGCTGTTTTCCCAATGTTGGGATTTTCCATCAATACACTTTCTTTATTGGGGTTAGTTTTGGCGATTGGTATAGTGGTAGATGATGCCATTGTAGTGGTTGAAGCTGTAATGCATCATATCGAAAAAGGTAAAACTCCTCGAGAGGCTACAATTCAGGCAATGAAAGAAGTTTCAGGGCCAGTAATTGCAATTGCTTTAATTTTGATTGCGGTATTTGTTCCCGTGGCAATGACACCCGGAATCACTGGACGATTTTACCAACAGTTTGCGATTACTATTGCAGTTTCTGTTGCTTTCTCCGCATTTAGTGCTTTGTCTTTAAGCCCTGCTTTGTGTGCGATGCTTTTAAAACCCACAAAACCGGTGGAAGAACAAACAGGATGGTTGGCTAAATTTTTTGCTGGTTTCAATAGGATTTTCGAAAAAGTTACCGGCGGATATTTAAAAGGAGCTACTTTTTTTGCAAAGAAATCGATACGGATTGTCGCTTTGCTTGCTGTCGTTTTGCTTGCTGTCACTTTGTTAGGTAAAAAAATTCCAATGGGTTTTATTCCTGAAGAGGATCAAGGATATGCACTGGTTAATATCTCATTACCCCCAGCATCTTCACTCCAACGTACAGATGAAGTTTCAAAACAAGTAGATAGCTTTTTGGCAAATGAAGAATCAATATTGTCTTACACTACAATCAATGGTTTTAGTATGTTAACCGGATCCTACCAAACGAATAGTGCTTTTGTATTTATCTCGTTAAAACCCTGGGAAGAACGTTCTGAAACGGCAAAAGAATTCGTTGATAAATTGAATGCTAAACTTTCAACGCAAATTACTAAAGCAACTGCATTTGCTTTTGGACCGCCTGCCATTCAAGGTTTAGGAGCTTCAGCAGGTTTCAGTTTAATTTTACAGGATAGAGGAGGAAATTCGCCGCAATACCTTTCGCAGCAAACGCAAGCTTTTATTGCAGCTGCTCAAAAGCGTCCTGAAATCGGAAGAATATATACCACTTATAACGCGGGCACACCTCAAATAAAATTAGAGATTGATAATAATAAGGCGATGAAATTGGGTGTTCCAGTTTCAAAAATTACGGATGCTTTAGGTGCGATTTTGGGTGGAACTTATATTAACGACTTTAATCGTTTTGGACGGCAGTATAAAGTGTTTTTGCAAGGCGAAGCTGCCGATCGTGTCAAGCCTGAAAATTTGAATTTGATTTATGTAAAAAATGACAATGGCGATATGTTGCCATTATCGACTTTGGTTACCGCAACAAAAGTTACCGGTCCAGAATTTACAAACCGGGTGAATCTATTTCGTTCAGCCGAAATTGGTGGAGGACCTGCTAAAGGTTATAGCTTCATTCAGGCCCAAGATGCTTTGGAAGAAGTTGCAAAGGAAACTCTTCCGGCTGACATGAGTTACGATTTTATAAATCTTTCTTACCAGATAAAACATTCTCCGGGTGGCAGCTCTGTTTTTTTAATGGCATTGGTATTTGTGTTTTTAATTCTTGCCGCACAATACGAAAGTTGGAAACTACCATTTAGCGTTTTACTTGGAGCCCCTTTTGCCGTGTTTGGAGCATTCTTAGGATTGTTTTTAGCAGGATTAGGCAGCGATGCTTATGTAAATAACGTTTTTGCTCAAATTGGATTGGTATTACTTATTGGTTTGGTTGCTAAAAACGCAATTTTAATTGTTGAGTTTGCCAAGGAAGAATATGAAAAAGGAGTGCCACTTTTTGAAGCTTCGATGGTAGCTGCAAAACTTCGATTCCGACCAATTTTAATGACGGCATTTGCATTTATTCTTGGTGTTGTACCTTTGTTAACTGCAACAGGAGCGGGATCACAAGCTAGGATAGTTATGGGGATGGTGGTGTTTAGTGGAATGTTAATTGCTACTATTTTAGGGGTTTTAGTTGTTCCGGGATTGTTTATAATGATTGAAAAAATCGGAAGTAAGAAGAAGGAAATCAAAGAAGTGGAAAATAATATTGAATCAAATATTTCAAGCCATGAGTAAGCATTTAAGAATACTAACTGTTTTGTTGATTGCAGTATTACTTCCAATTGGTTGTAAAGTTGGACCAAAATATAGTCGCCCGCAGATAGAAAATAATCCACAGAGTTACTCAAATCAAGCTGCTGATGCAAATGTAAATGATTCGGTTGCAAACGTTAAATGGTTTGATATTTTTGACGACCCGGTTTTAAAGGATTTAATTCAAAAAGGACTCGATAATAATTATGACGTTAGAATTGCTTTAGCAAGAATTGAACAATCTAAAGCAGTTTTGGGAATTACCAAAGCTGATTTGTTACCTAATATTGGTTATGTTGGTCAAGTAAATAGCAAACAATCCTTTGAATTTCCTAGTAGTTTAGGTGCTAATTTGTCATGGGAACTAGATTTTTGGGGTAAAATACGCCACGAAACCGGAGCTTTAAGAAGCGAGTTATTGGCCTCAGACGAAGCCAGAAAGGTAGTTGTTGCCAGTTTGGTTTCAGAAATTGCAACCACCTATTTTCAATTAAGAGATTTTGATAATCGTTTAACTATTACCCAAAAAACAATTGAATCCAGAAAAAAATCGGATGAAATTATTGGTCAACGTTTTGAAAAAGGATATGTTTCGCAATTGGATAAAGTGCAAGTGGAACAACAAGTGGCTATTGCTGAAGGTACATTGCAACAAGTTTTACGAACTATTACCGTTTTAGAAAACTCCTTGAACATACTAACCGGTCAAATGCCAGACCCTATTGCACGTGGTAAATGGAATTTTGAGCAGACTGTCAACACACAAATACCCGTAGCTTTGCCTTCCACATTATTGGAAAACAGACCGGATGTTAAGCGTTCCGAATTACAATACATTGCAGCAAACGAACGTATAGGAGTGGCTCAGGCAATGCGTTTTCCATCGTTCAATATTGCTGCTTTTGCAGGATTTGCAAGTCCGGAAATTTCTAAATTATTTGATAGTGGCTCGTATATTCAAAATGTGGGTGGAGGTGTTTTTGGACCTTTGTTTAATTTTGGAAAAAATAAACAACGCGTGGTTTTGAACAAACAGAAAGCGGAGGAGTCTAAATTAAACTACCAGCGATCGGTTTTAAACGCAGTAGCTGAAGTTGAAAATGCCTTGGTTGGTGTTGAAACGTACAACGAAGAATGGAAGGCTGCGACTAGACAAACAGAGGCTGCACGAACGTATTTAAAACTCTCACAAGCTCGATATGACAGTGGTTATGTCTCTTATTTAGAAGTATTGGATGCAGAACGTTCGTTGTTTGATTCTGAATTAAATTTGTCCCGCTTATCTCAAGAAAAATTATCTGCTGTCATGCAGTTGTACAAAGCTCTGGGTGGAGGTTGGTAATAAACAGGTCTATAGAAGTCATAAAAAAACCACCTTTTTCAGGTGGTTTTCTATTTAACAAAATTCGTTGTACGCATCTTTTAAATTTTCGGCAATCATTTCTGCCGGACGACCTTCAATATGGTGGCGTTCCAACATGTGAACCAATTCACCATCTTTAAACAAAGCCATACTTGGCGAAGAAGGCGGAAAAGGGAACATGTGTTGTCTTGCTGCATCTACTGCATCTTTGTCTACACCAGCAAAAACAGTAACCAATTGACTGGGTTTTTTTGTTCCGTCTAAACTCATTTTTGCTCCCGGTCTTGCATTTCTCGCAGCACATCCGCAAACAGAATTCACAACTACTAAAGTTGTTCCTTTTTGTTTTAAAGCAGTTTCCACAGCTTCTGCACTATATAATTCTTGAAAACCAACGTTTGATAATTCGGCTCTCATGGGTTTTATCATTTCTTCTGGATACATATTCTTTTATTTTAAAAAGTTTCAGGTTGCAAAGTTAGTAAGAAATCAATTGTTTAGAACGATTATAATCATAAAGATTTGTTATGATTAAATAAGCAATTATAGCACAAAGTCCAGATAGTTTTCCGGTGTTATAATGTTGATTTCTGCTTCCGGATAATTTGATGTAAAAGTCTTAGTAATCTTGGCATTTTTTTTTGAATTCCATTTGAACTCATAAGCAAATAGTTTTCCGTTTTTCTCTTCTAAATAATCTACCTCCTGTTGTGCTTTTGTTCTCCAAAAAAAGGAATTACAATAGTTTTTATCATAGTGGTTTCTTTTCATTCGTTCAGAAACTAAATAGTTTTCCCATAACATTCCAGTGTCTTGTCTAATAGCAAGTGGCGAGAAGTTATTGATTACTGCATTTCGGATTCCATTATCGTAAAAATATATTTTCCTTGAAAATTTTAATTCATTTCGCAGATTTCTACTAAAACTATTTAGTTTGAAAATAACAAATGATTGTTCCAACAAGTCAACGTATTTTTCAATTGTTTTACTGTCTAGACCTACTAAGGTACCGATTTCATTATAGGACACTTGTGAACCTACTTGGAAAGCTAATGCTTGAAGAAGTTTGATCAGTTTTTCAGGTTTTTTAATGCCGTCAAGCATTAAAATATCTTTAAACAAATAGCTGTCAGCTAAGTTTTTTAATAATTCTGTTTCATCACCTAAATTGTTGACAATGTCCGGATAATATCCAAAAATCATTCGGTGCTGTAATAATCTGTTTTCGTTTAAAAGGCCATGGTGATTTACCAATTCTTTAGTAGAAAACTGGAAAAGTTTAAATTCTAGTTTTCTTCCTGTTAATGGTTCGTTGGTTTTGTTTTTTAGTTCAAAAGCAGAAGAACCTGTGGCAATTATTTTAATTTCCGGATAGTTGTCGTGAATTAGTTTTATTGTCAATCCAATATCTTCGATGCGTTGGGCTTCGTCAATAATAACCGTTTTCTTAGCACCTATAAACGCTCTTAATCCTGCAGAAGTTTGATTTTGCAACATCAATCGAACGTCGCTTTCATCGCCATTCAGCCAAAGAACATCATCATCAGAAGTTAGTAATTTCTTTAGTAAAGTAGTTTTTCCGGTTTGCCTTGCACCAAATAAAAGTATAACTTTATGTTTGATTAAGTTTAACTGTAAGGTTTCTATTAATTCGCGTTGGATACTCATAAAAGGTTGTTTTACAGTACAAAACTAACCAAAAACATTTTTAATTGCAAATAAGTCATGACTTTTACGGATTAAAATCCGCAAAAGTTATGTTTTTTACGGATTCAAATCCGCAAAAGTTATAAAATCACAGCAAATCTGTACCAAACTTTAATCCGATAAAAAACGTTCTGGGTCGTGACGGACCATAAATATAACTCGCATCGCGGTTAACGCCTTTATCAAAATCACTTTGGTAACTGTTTAAAATATTTTGAATGCCGCCACTCAACTGAATTTGAAATTTTTCTTTCACTTCAAAAACGTACGACGATTTGATATTGACTTCAAAAAAATTCTCGGTTTTTTCCAAAGTATCTGTTGGAATGTATCCAGCAAAATGCGGCACGTACATACTTCCCGTATAAACCAATGAAATATTGTTTTGAAAAGCTTTTTTAGGAGAAAAAGTAGTCATCAAATTTCCGTAAACATTTGGTGAACGGAAAAAATTCTGATTTGTGTTTACGCTATTTTCTGTCCATTGAACAGCTTCGTCATATAATGCTTTTTGAAGCGTAGCTCCACCTTGAATCTGCCA